>Ga0210009_1000206_pt1 | contig 76068 bp, 71 predicted proteins | sample CryGeyCG2114_065_FD_185457 | JGI IMG/M metagenome (GOLD analysis project Ga0210009, IMG submission 185457) | Groundwater microbial communities from aquifer - Crystal Geyser CG12_big_fil_rev_8/21/14_0.65 (SPAdes) (version 2) | ecosystem: Environmental > Aquatic > Deep subsurface > Groundwater ...
GATTGAACCCTGCATTCTGGCTGGTGCGCCTGCTGGTGGCGTGGTGCTTGATCCTTTCTTTGGATCAGGAACGACCGGCCAAGTTGCGCAACAACTCGGACGCCATTACATCGGATGCGAACTGAACCCGGCTTACAAGCCGCTGCAAGACGAACGCACCGCGCAACCTTCTTTGATGCTGGAGGCCGCATGACTATCAATTCAGTAGCTGCTGACGCACGGCTGGCGTGTTCTGGAGGCCAAAAACGCTGCTATATCGCTGGGCCAATGACAGGCTATCCAGATTTGAACTTTTCCGCCTTCCATGCCGCCGCCGCCAGGCTGCGGGCCGCTGGCATTGATGCCGTCAACCCTGCGGAAATCAACCCGGACAAGGGCATGAGCTGGAAAGACTGCATGAGGACGGACATTGCAGCGCTGGTCACTTGCGATTCGATCCACCTCTTGCCGGGGTGGGGGCAAAGCAAGGGCGCAGCCTTGGAGCACCACATTGCCGAGCGCCTGGGGATGACGGTTGTGGAGGTTTTGGAATGATCAACGACAAAACCTCTGAGGTTATTGACCGCTTTTATGTCGATCACGGCCCGTGCTGTGCTGGTTGTGACTGGTGGCAATACGCAAACAGTGTTGCAGGGCAATGCATTAGGCACGCGCCAGTAGCGGCTGTTGAGCGTATGTCAATGACTGGCATATCCAGCATAAGCGCATCAGTTGGCGCGGGTCATCCTGTCACGCTACGCGATCACTATTGCGGGGACTTCAAAGACGAGTTTGACTGGTCGATCTTGCCATTGCCTTATCTGCGCCGTATCGGTAAGGCGGTAACCGCATGATGGATGTCAAAACCCCATTCGGCGGCGGCTTGACCAACGGTGGGCTCAACTTCGACCAGGCTATTGAAATCCACCGGCTGCACCTTGAGGACTGCTTGACGGCCACTCAAATCGCGCGTGTGTCGGGCAAGGCCGCTTGCGCTGATCACTGAAAACCCAAAAGGAAAACCGACTCATGAAATATTTGACCATTTTTGACACATCAATCCGCATGGATTCAGAGGGGCGGTTTTGCCTCAACGACCTGCACAAGGCTGCTGTGGCAACGGGCGCCAATAAGCGATCTAAAGAGCCGGGCGAGTTTTTCAAGACGCGGCGCACCAAGGACATGATTGATCTGCTTAAAAAAAGTGCTACGGGGAATCTCCGTAGCACTTTGATACCCGTCAATGCCGTGGAAACCGGCCCCTATGAAGAGCGCGGCACTTTTGTGGTTAAGGAGCTTGTCTACGCCTATGCGCAGTTTGTCAGTGCTGAGTTTGATCTTCAAGTTATCCGCACATATGACAAGGTGGCGCGCGACGAGGTCGATCGCCTAAACGGTTTGCAGTACCGCGCCCTGCGCGCCGAGTTGGATTACCAGCAAGGCTTCAAAGAGGCCGGTGTATGTGGCAAGGGCCTGCGCAAGTGGCGCGATGACGGCCCGGTGAAACTCAAGTTGCTGGAGACTTTCCGCCAGGCCATGCAACCCGTGTTGTTTCAAGGGTATTGATGATTCAAATCCACGGCATCAACCCACAGCAGGCTCACGCCGCCATCATGGTGCACGTCTGGCCCTGGGTGAAGGCGCAAACCGCAGCCGGGCACGCTGTTGTGCTGGAGGCCCGCTTGCACGAGGACGCGAAGTCCGACCAACAGCGCCGCTTTTACCATGGCGTGATCTTGACCCAGATCGCCAAGCAGGCCAAGCCCAATGGGCAAACTTACCCGCTGGCTGTGTGGAAGGAGTATTTCCGCAACCTGTACCTGGGCAAAAAGCGGGTGACCACCACCAATCCGCTGACAGGCAAAAAGTCGCGCCGCCACGTTCGCCAGTCCACCGAGGCTCTGGGGGTCAAGTCTTACAACTTGCTGATTGAGCGGGTGACTGCCTATGCCGTTACTGAGTTGGGTGTGGAGTTTGACCAGCACAGCCCGAATGGAGCCATTGACCCTGATACCGGGGAGGTGTACCAGTGAAGTACGAAATGCCACACAAATCCGACCAGCAAAAGCTGTGGTCTGCCGTCGCAGAGTTGCCGTGCCAGCGCTGCGGTGCCCATGGCGTACAGGTTTCGCATTCAAACGCCCAATCGGACGGCAAAGGCATGGGCCTGAAAGCGTGGCCTTGGAAGGTGGCCAGTCGCTGAGTGAGGTGACGTAGGTCGGGTGTGAACCAGACAAAGAAAAACCCCTGTACCGACCAAAGCAAAGGGGTTTCTCTGACAACACTTGTAACACCACCAACCAGTTCAAATTGTAACTGGAGCAACCACCTATGCGCGAAGACAAGCAGTCAGTGATCAAACTTAAGCAGGCCCAAGCGGTGAAGGCAGCCGGGGCAAGGTTCCGGGAGTGCCGGGAGATGTGCAACATGTCTTTGAGTTATGCGGCCAAGCAGCTTGGGTACACCAACCCGTCAAAGCTCTCGAAAATCGAGAATGCCACAGACACCCAGTCGGTGCCGCTGTGGGTGATCCATGAGGCAGCTAAGCTTTACGAGGTGTCGATTGACTTTCTGCTGGGTGAGTCCGATGACTGGGAGCACAGCGCACGCAAGACGCAAGAGCGCGAGGTGAGCCGCTTCCAGGCGGAACAGATTGAGAGGGCGATTCGCAAGACCACGGACATGAACCGGGCGTTCAACGATGAGATGGAGTGGGCCACAGGCTCTATCGTTGCCATGGCGTTCTCAGCAGATGAGATTGCGGAAACCTTCAAAGAGGTGATCAATCTCAATCCTGGGCCATGGCAGAAGATGCGCGCTGGCAACAAGTTGGCCGGCGTGGTGGAGCAGTTCACTTTGCTTTCATCGCACGTAAAAGCGGGGGTAAAGCGCTTCAACCGCAAGCTCAAAATGACAGGCTCAATTGTGAACCAGCGAGGGTTATTTGATGACAACTAAAAAACGCATGCCAAAAGATCGGTGGGAAGAAATTCGAGCCAAATGGGAGGCAGACCCTCGACCGGGTTATGTGTGGATCGTCACAGAACTTAGCCTGGGCGTGTCAGACATCGCAGTTCTGCAAAAAGCCAAAAGAGAGGGGTGGGCTAAAAAAGCCAGCATCAAGACAATCGTTCAGCGAGCGCATCTTCAGGCCGATTCAAAAGCAAAAGCAAAACTTAGCGTCGTTGAAAAAAATGTTAGCGCGGACGGTAAAAAAGTTAGCGCAAGGGCTAAAAAAGTTAGCGAAAAAGTTAGCGCACTAACAGAAGCCGAGTCAGTTGAAATGCGATCGACCGTGCTCGACAGGCATCGGGACGAATGGAGAGACCATGCCAACAGGTTCAAACTGAGCGACATGACAGGTGAAGACGGATTTCAGGTGGCCAGAACCGGCAAAACAGCCGCTGAGATGGTCAAGATCAGGCAAGAAGGTGAGCGTAAAGCCTGGGCCTTGGATGCCATTGCTGAAGACACGGGCACAGCAAAAACGCTGGAAGAGTTGGATGCCATGTTCTCCATGGCTATGAACCGATCGCAAGAGATGCGCGATGCCGTTCGCAAAGAGCGCACAAGCCATGCGGCTGCTTGATGACCCGCGTTACGTGCCGTTCGCAACCCGGTACGCTTTTGACCTGACGCGCTTTGCCGTGGAGGTCACTGGCATGACGCCAACGCATCAGCAGGTGGAGTTGCTGGACTCTGTAGCACCTCCTGGCAGCCGGACAACAGTGCGAAGCGGTCACGGTTCAGGCAAGAGCCGCAGTCTGGCCGTCATCACCCTGTGGCACTTGTTGTGCTACCCCAAGTCCAACACCATGATCACCGCACCAAAGATTGAGCAGGTGCGCAACGTGGCCTGGAAAGAGATGGCAGACGTGCTGGAGGCCATTCGCACCAAAGGCGGAAGCACATGGATTGCGGACTACGTGGTGTTTGAGTCCGAGCGGGTGTATGTGAAGGGCTACAAGCAGACCTGGTTTGTATTTGCCAAGACAGCCCCCAAGGGTGCGCCTGAAAATCTGGCGGGGATGCACCGGGATTGGTATTTTGTGATTGCCGACGAAGCATCTGGCATACCTGACGAAAACTATTCGGTGATGACCGGCGCTTTAACGGATGCGCGAAACCGGATGTTGATGCTGTCGCAGCCTACACGCCCGTCTGGCTTCTTTTACGACTCGCACAACAAGCTGTCGCAGGCCAATGGTGGGGTGTGGAACGCAATTCGCATGGATTCGACGGATTCTCCACTGGTGTCAAGCGCATTCATTGAAGAGAAAAAGCAGGAATACACCGAAGTTGAGTACACCATCAAGGTGCTGGGTGAGTTCCCTGAGGCGCTGGATGACCACCTGATGGGGCGCAAGGCGGCAGAGGCGTGCTTTGGTCGTAAGGTGATCCAACCCAACGAGTCATTCGGCATCATTTTGTCGTGTGACGTGGGGGCGGGTGAGTACCGCGACAAGTCAATTGCCGTGGTGGCACATGTCAGCGGTTACGGCGACTTCGGGCCGGATGCGCGCCGGGTGCAGATTGTGGATATTCCCATTGCCAGCAACACGCGCAACCTGCAAGACTTTAGTGGGGATGTGTTTCAGGTGGCCGCTGGACTGGAGAATGTCACGACGATGGTGGATGCAGGCGGCATGGGCATTGCCGTGTGTCAAGCGCTGGAGGCAGCAGGGCTGGGCGAGGTAAAGCGGGTGAAGTGGGGTGCGCCCTGCTTTAAGCAGCGCAACAAGGAGCGATTCTTCAACCTTCGGGCGCAGGCCATGGTTCATGCAGCGCGGGCGGCAAAAGAAGGTAGGCTGGGCATTGCGGACGGGCCGTGGCGCAAAGACATCCTTGACCAGATGAGCCGTGTGCCGTTTCACTTTGACGAAAAAGCCCGCTACACCATTGAGCGTAAGGATGAGATGCGCAAGAAGGGCATACCTTCGCCCGACATGTTTGATGCGATCAGCTTTTGCTTTCTGGAGGATGCCAACTACATGGTGTGCGAGAACAGCGGGAGTGGGTCGCTGAATGCTATCCAAGCGGCTATGGCGGAGGTGGATGGGATGTTTTCTGATGTTTGACATCCACTCAACGTCGGAAAACACCCGTCAAACCACCGGCTTGAGCGCCGCATCATTGGAGTCATCTAAACAGGCGCGCCAATGAAATCCATGCGGTTTTTATTTTGAGAAAACTTCGATAAGTCAATATTTGGACTGGCTATGTCAAACCGATTGCACTTACTGAATGAGTAAGGTACTAACGCAGCCCTCACTTCTGTCAAATTAAGGAAGAACCCAATGACAACCACACCCACCATTCGCTACAACTTAAAAGACCGTGGCCGCAAGCACATGGGTCAAGAGCGCAATTTCAACGTGCGCGCTATCTGCGATGCCATCAACGGTCCAGCTTGCCAAGAGCGCGTCGCTACGCGCGGCATGGCGGGCTATTACGGCCATCTTCCTCGCATCCGGCACGGCATGAATCCCATGGAGGGGGTGATTGATAGCGGTAAATATGTGCCCGTCGAACCCGCTTTTGTTACCACCTATCTGAAGGCTGACTACGACGGCAACGTGGAGCACCGGGCGGAGTTTCTGGGCACTGCCGCCGGGAAGTTGGCGCAAAAGCTGTTTGAGAGCAAGATGGGCGGGTTTTCAACGGCCATTGACACCACCAAGCCGGAATTTTTTGGCATGGATTATGTGATCGAGCCCAATTTTGTCGGGAACTCGTATCGCGGTGTGGTGCTGGACAGCGCCGCCATGACCTACGACGATGTGATGCAAGCCGAAGTTGACGAACAAGCCAGCGGCATGATTGCCCTGTTGGACAGCCTCAACGCCGAGCGCGCCACCACCCAGGCTGTGATCAGCCACCTGCAGGAAGAAAACGAGCAGCTGCTTTCCATGCTGGCCAAGACGGGCATCCCGGCCTCTCAGGTGCTTGACGCTGTGGCGATCATGCCGATTGCTGTGTCGATGGATGCGGCTGAGCGCCAGGCGCGTGATGCGGCATTTTTCCGTGCCTCAGACTTGCCAACCTTTGCTGCGCCACCGGCTGCAGAGCAACCCAGAAGCCCGGTCTATGACAGGCTGCTGGGCCGCTTCAACCGGTAAGCCGCCATGCTTGAACCTGTCAAGGTCTCTTTGGGTGTGTTCATGGGGCTGTTTTACGCCTCTATCGTTCCCACTACCAAGTCGCTGGAGTCGTATGTGGCGCGCGGGCTGGCCAAAAGCATTGTGTGGGCGCCGTCGCGCATGGTGGATTCGGCTGAAGACATGTTGTCGATCTGGCAGCGCAACGACACCGATACCGCAGTCACAACGCCGCCCAACATGCCGGTGATCATTGTGGCCATGGCGCGGGATTACACCCCCACCGGGCGCGACTTCACGCGACAAGTGGCAGATTCGCAGATGGTGATGCTGCCAGGCGACGTGAAGGAGCGCGTTTTTGGTGTGCGCACCATGGCGGGCGACGTGCGGGCACAGATTGCCATCTTCTCGCAGGATGAGCCCACTGCTCGGTCGTTGGCCGCGCAGTTCCTGTTGTTTGTGGATGCCACGCCCAACCGGCGCTTCACCGCCAAATACCCGTTTGCAGGCTTGTCGATGGATTGGCCGGTGCAGGTTGAAGCCCCCGATTCGCCTGCCATGTCGATCCAGACAGAGGCGCATAACCTGACGGTGCTGGCCATTGATATCACGCTCAAAGCCGAGATACCGCTGTTTGATGCGCCCAAAGCGGGTGAGCCCCATGATGGCAAGGGCACGCCGGGTGATCTGATAGACCCGGCTGGCTACCCATTGCTGGGACATGTGGAGGTCATTGGCCGTGAGGGCGATGTGGCGCGCAGCGCTGTGGTGCGCGATTCGATCGTCAACGCGGACAGAGACCGCTGATGATTCAGCAAATTCAGGCCACCATCACTGGCTACGGCGGGCGGGCGTGCACGCTGTTTTCTGCCTTGAACTCAGAAACCAAGGTGCTGATTTTTGGGGCTGAGGCAGACTTCAGGGTAGACCGGCGCGCTGGGTGCATTGTGCTTACCAACGACCCTGCCATCCCCCGTGACAGTTTGTTCCAAGAGTCTGACCTGAAGGCTGCGATCACGGCGTTCTTTGCGCTGAAGTCCGGGTATGCATCAGACGCCAAAACCCCGCGCATGGCTTTTTCTGAGCGCGCCGCACGAGCCAACCCTGAGCAGTCGATTGAAAAGGATGGCATGGATTCATCCGGGCCGCGCTACCGCATTGCAGATGGCGTGAGCTGCAGCCAGATGGCAGCGCTGGCAACGTGTTTATATGCCTCGCGCGCCGACACAGTGGATGTGGCCGTGAAGATGGCGCAAACTTTCAGGCATTTTGGCCACGGCGGCATCATCACCATTTGAGGCTCACGACATGAACGACGCAAACCCCATGGCTGCCAAGGATTTTTACAAGTCTGTGCGCATTTTCGCGGAGGTCACCAAGCCCTGGGAGCCTCACCTGTCTTACGAGACCAAACCCGATGAGCGCTTTGATCTGTCGCTGGTGTCACAGCGCGTCTATGGCAGGCGGGACGAATTCCTGACCGTCATGGCCGCTGCCGGGATGGACATGTTTGACCAGCCCATGCTTCAAAAGCGCCTGACGCTGCCCAATGAGAGCCAGTTGTACGCTATGAAGCGCAGTGCTGGGTTTGAGTCGATTGCCGATTACCGGGAAAACTTTGCACCGACTTGGGGTGTGTGATGGCTGTCAACAAGATCAGTTCGCTGCTGGGCGAGGCTACCAAGAATTTCAAGTCTGACGCGGCGCAGCGCAAGGCCGCCGCTGAGTCGCCTCATTCGATCATCCTGCACACCAATGATGTGAAGGGTGAATACGATTCAGGTCGGGCGCTGACAACCACCTTGGGCGGCATCAATCGCCCTATAACCCGCGACGATCTGGAAACGTTCCGCCAGAACATCAAGACGGTGCAAAAGGTGTTCAAGGGCGGCATCAAGGCGCGCCAGGTGCTGGATATGTCGCTTGAGATTGACCGTAAGCGCGCGCGCACCGAAATCCGCATGGCCGTGCCCATTTCTGCCAAGAACGGCATGGTGCGCTTTGCCACCAATGCGGGGCCGGATTCAAAGGCGGCACGCCACCACGTCAACGTGGAGTTTTTGAGCTTTGGGGCCGGGGCGGCATCCGGGCGGGACACGGCGCAGAAAATGGCCAACTGGGTCAGAAAGCAGCCGCTGAAGTTCGACTGCGACTGTGGTCGTCACAAATTTTGGTTCCGGTACATCAGCACCATTGGCGACTTCAATGCTGGGCGCCCGGAAACGGGTTTCCCCAAAATCAGAAATCCAGGCTTGCACGGGGTGGCTTGCAAGCATGTATTGCGCGTCATGGCCGAGGTGGAGGCGTCAGGCATTGTGCTGGGGTTTCTGACCAAGCTGATTGGAAAAGCGCAAGACGATGACAACGCCCGGGCGGTGCACAAAACCACCGTCAAAGAGGCCGAGGCACTGGCCAAGCAGCAAGACAAGCGTACCCGTGACATCAAGACCACCGACACCCGCGCCCAAGCCCGAGAAGCCGCAAAGCAGCGCAAAGCCTTGTCAGAGGCTGCAAAGCCGGTGCCGGTGCCGAAGAAGGCTACGGCATCCACGCGCAGAAACGCATCACAGGCAGCCCCAAAAAAGGCTAGCATCAACACATCAAGCCTGACGCCAGGCCAGATTGCCATGGCCAAGCAGTTCGGAATGACACCTGAACAGGTCATGGCGCTGATTGCCGCATAACCCAAAGGACCGTCATGCTCACCAACGTACCCGCCGCCGTCAACCGCATGTCTCGCAACGTGGTTGTCAATCACCCCAACGCTTTCAACTGTCAGGTGTTTCGAAAGACCATCACCCGCACCGGGCAGGTAGTCAGTGGCATGCCGACGCTGGGGGGTATGGGGGTGATTTCGTCCGAGGATGAAGAGCAGTTCACCTACACATGGGTCGGCAACGGCTACTCGCTGCAAGTCGAGATGTTCCAGCCATCTGCCATGATGGAGCGAGGCGACGCCAACAATGGTTCAGCCAACGAGTTCAGGTTCCTGATCGAGCCCGAGGAGGCCGAGGGCATGCCGGGCACCTTTGTGCCAAAAAAGTATGACGTGATGTACCTGCTGCTGGGCGAAGGGCCAGCCCCGGCGAAGATTGCTTTTGAGATTGTCGGGGTTGAGGCAATGCTCAATATTCCACCCTACAGCACCAGGTATATCGCCAACCGGCGCGATGACCTGCATGTGGCGGCCGGGTAGTTGCTATATTAATAATAGCTATTAACGCACGACAGACGTGCGCTAGAGCACGATTTGACGTAAATCAATGGTTTGCTTTTTGCAGCGCATCCTCTGTCAGCGCCGTATCGGGCTGGTAGTTTGTGCCTTTGGTGTAGCGTGCTCGGGTCATGGCTTTGCCTTCTTGGATTTTGCTTCAGCGGCTGCGGCTTGGGCTTGGTTTGCAGCCTGGTTCAAGGCCAGCATGCGGCGCAAAATCTCATCGTCAGGGGTCATGGGCGGCGTTCTGTGAACTGTTTGAAGCCTGAAGTCTATCCACTCAAACACGGAAAACACCCCTATTTGACCATCAGCGCGGGTTCCAAACTATCCATCAGTCAGCGAATGGCTGATCTTTTTTGTTTGAAACCACTCCTTAAGGACACGCGCCATGAGTAAAAATGTTTACCAAGAATACGCAAACCGGGACACCGCTGAGGTAGCCCAGTTTGTATCCGCTCTAAAAGAAAACTCTTCCAAGTCAGGCGCTTTTGATTCAGCCTCTGCGGCTGACTTCATTTCCAGCGTAAGCAACCAAAGATCTACGGTCAAGGTCCCAAAAAACCTGCAAATCGTCTTTGACGAAGCGCAAGACGGCGCTGCTGTTGTGACCCGTGCCATTTTGGACGGTGTTGCATCGTATGAAGCCCAGCACGGCATTGCAGCCCCAGCGGATGTGGTTGAGCAAGCGCTGCACCTGGCCTATGCCACCACCAATACGGCACGCCGCTCTTACCACCTGGACTCCGCGTCTGACTCAAACGCCAGTGCACCCGGTGGCTTGCAGCCAAACCGCGCCGTAGTGGCTATTTTGTCGGCCATGGGTGACGCGATTCCTTTTGCGCACTATCTACCAGCCGACATCAGCTCTAATGAAGCGGTGCTGGCAATCATGACGCACCAGGCTGGTAACTCATATGGCCGCTACGCCCAGAATGATTTGCTTGACGGTTCTGCATCTGGCAGCGCCTATGTGACATCGGCCCGCGTCAACAAGAGCATGCCCGCTGTGACTACTGGCGCTGTGACGGGTGCGTTGACTACTATCCAGGACACCGACGACACCTGCGCAGGCGGTGCCGCTGTCAAACTGTTGCGCGGTCGCTCCATTGTCTACGTGAACGGCCAAATTGCGGCACGCGAAGTGGACTCTACCGGCTCTGGCAATTCCGCCGTGAGTGGCACGATTGTTCTGGCTGGCACTAGCTACGTGATTGGCGGCACGATCAACACCGACACCGGTTTGTATTCCTTGACCACCAGCCCAGCGCTTGCTGTAACTGTGCCTGTCGTGGTTGAGGGTTTTATTGACTACGAGCGTGCGCCTGAGTTGACCCCCACAATCATCACAGCAGTGAATACGTACAAGATGTACGCTAAGCCATGGCGCGTGACGACCCATCAAACCATTGACAGCCGCACCCAGATGGCCAATGAGCTGGGTCTTGACCCCTACAGCGAGTCGGTGCTGGCCATTCAGGCGCAGTTTGCCAATGAGCGTCATTACGAAGTGCTGCAAAAAGCCCTGCGTTTGGCAGCCGGCAACCAGGTCACACATGATTTTGCATGGTCTAGTCGTTCGGCTCAAATGAATCGCTCTCAGATTTGGAGCGATTTTGGTGCGACGCTGGGCGCTGTGTCTCAGCAAATGGCGCTTGACACCATGAACCATGGCATCACCCACCTCTACGTTGGCAAGAACTTGGCTTCGCAGCTGATGGCCTTGCCGCGCGAGGTGTTTGAGCCCTCTGGTGTGGCCGAGCGTCCATGCATCTTCCGCATTGGCCGCTTGTTCGGTCGCTACGAGGTGTACTACTCACCTAAGGTGGTGACCGAGACAGCTAACGCTGGCCAGGTGCTTTGCATTGGCCGCGCTACCGATGTGACCAGAAACCCGTTCATTTTGGGCGACGCTGTGCCGCCTACCGTGATCCCATTGGCAGTTGGTCAGGACTTGCGTCAGGGCGCTGGCTTTTATGCCCGCAACTTCACCGCCGTCAACCCGCATGGCCCATCGTCTTTGGGTTGCGCATTGATCAACGTCACCAATCTCGCCTAACCAAGGCAAAAAACAGGAGCACTGATATGACACGTAAAGTCGAATTAGGCGCTCCTTCCCTCACCGGGAAGGACGCCAACGAACTAGTAGCAGCTGAGTTTTCAAAAGTCAAGTACCCACTGGCCGTGGTGGTCACCAACAACATGCCTTGCAACGCGGTTTTCCCAGAAGTTGAAGGCCTGTTTTTAAGCCACTGCGCCAATGCAGCGGGCCGCGTCAAGGCAGTCGTGATTGAGAGTGCTGACGCATTCCAGCGCCTAGCTTCCAGTATTGAACAGATTGCAGAACTCAATGGCTTTGCCTCTGCCGTGACCATCGAAGAGGTTGAAGTGATTGCGCCCGTCAAAGGCAAAGCCACGCAACCTGTTGCAGCCACTGCTGCGTAAGGGGCTGTAAATGAGTACCGCATTTGTACGACAACTCGGTGCTGAATCTGGCGTCCAGCTTAATCCCCTGGTTGACAATTCAGAAATCCCGACAAGCAGCAACGATGACCAGATTTTTGGCATCGTGATGCGCGCCACCCGTGGCCGCATTGACAAGCCTTTCAAGGTTGACCGAAGCACGGTGTTCAAGAAGTTGGGCAAGGGCGAACAAATCCGCACATCTGCACTCAATGAAGCTTGGGTGCATGTGGTAGAGGCACTGAACAACGGCGCTTATGAGGCCGTGGTGCAGCGCCTGACTACGCCTGCGGCTGCCATCAGTTGGGCTGGCCTGACTGTGACGCCTGTCACTTTTGCCAACGCGTTTGCCGTGACTCCCACCGAACCCACCGGGCACCTGATCGGCGTGAAGCACCTGGAGTGCTACAACGACGGCATTGTGCTGGAAGTCCGAGCGGACGAGAAAAAGGTCGGCGGCGTGGCTATTGCCAACAACGTGGTGACCTTGCGCATCCGTGACAAAGACGGCGTTCTGCTGTATGAATTCACGGGCTCGCTTGACCCTGCCGCGCGAGATGATTACGGCAATTCGTCCTATCTGCCTGATGTGGTGCTGTCTTTGACTGATGCAGTTGAGGTATCTGTCGGTGTGACGGGTGCAAGTGCAGCGATTGAGCCCACCTCGATGGCTTATGGCTACGACGCCAACGGCAAAGAGCAATGGGCCAAGTCCGGCACGCTGGTGTGCTTCACTGAGGGCGGAATGGGTTACGCCACAGCGGACTACATGGCTGCACGGGTCTTGCTGCAAAACACCGTGTTCAACTATGCCTACATCTCCAGTGGTGGCACGCAAGCCCCCGTCCTTTTGGCGCAACTGGCGCAGCTGGCGTTTGACACCAACCGGCAACTGCGCTTTGACATCCCGGGTAACCTGAACCCAGAGGCTGCGATCACCTTCGTCGAGCAGTTGAACATGGGTGCCAGCCCAACCGCTCACCTGATGCACGCCTTTTGGGCGCCACTCAAGTCCGATGATCCAACTGGCGTTAATGCCAAGGGTCATTTTGGTGTGGCTACGCTGAACATTGCTTACGCTTGCGGGCGCAATGCACAGACCAATGCCAAGGGCTTTGCGCCAAAGAACTACGTGGTGGCGGGCCGCCAGTGGCCAATCCAGCGGGTTCGCGTGACGCAGACCTATAGCCCCACCGGGCAGGAGTTGAATGCGCTTGCCAAAGCCAAGATCAACCCTGTTCTGTTTGAGGTATACACCGGTGGCGGCCGTTATGTGTTCCGTGACTCGTTGACTTCCGCCTTGGTCGAATCCAGCCTTAAAAAGCTGATTTCGGTAGCCGACATGTCAACAAGCATTGATGATGCAGTAACCCGCTTCAGCAAAGACATTCTGCAACTGCCGATGCAAATCTCGGTTAAGCGCATGAATGACTTTTTGGGCGAGTTGTTTGCAGGCGCTGAGGCCTCTGGTTGGCTGGTTCCGTCAAACGACCCATCCATGGCGGGAAAGGCATTCAAGTATGACGTTCGACCCAATGAGGTTCGCCCTTACGACCGCATGGATGTCAGCTACTGGCTGCGCTATGACGGCACGGTGCGTCAGATTTTTGTCACCCAGACGCTGACACGCTAACCCATCAATCGCCCGGCCTGATGGCTGGGCGGTTCCAAACAAGGAGAAAAGTAATGAGTTTGACCGAACTAATGCGCCGCGCCATGAGCCACCGCGAGACCGCCAAAGTCCTGGATGCTGTGGCTGAGGAAAATGACGAAATGTCAAACGCTGATGACTTTACCGTCAAAGAGCTGACTTTGAGCGCCGCCGCCGCCGTGCAGCAATGGGCTGAAACCGATGACCTTGATGAAGGTGAATCCGGCGCTGACCGCTTGATGTCTTTGATGGTAGGAATTGTGGATGCTGACAAAAATGGCGAGATTGATGAAGATGAGCAGGGCGTGCTTGATGTGGTGCTCAATGCAGCCTGGGATTACCTGGGCACACTTGGCGTGACCGATGAAGACGCCGGCGCATTGCTCAACGACTGGGACGCCGACACCGCCGACCGGGTACGCGAGCTGGTTGCGGCCGCATTGCCAGACGGCGAGCAGTCTGACTCTGATCTGGATGATTTTGTCTTTGGCGACAACGACCAGGAAGCCGAAGACCTTGATGGCTACACCGCTGAAAACGAATGGGACGCCACCCCCGAGGTTGATGAAGACGGTAATGAAAAAGAAGCCGTGCTCGATGGTGATTTCAAGGGGCACCCATTCCGGGGCAACCAGTTCAAAAAAGGCGGCGCCTCGTCTAGTTCGGCTGTGCGTGCGTCTATTTCTGCCAAGCATGCCGAGCGTCATGGGGATGCCAGGTCTACCAAAAAAGCACACACCACAGCGCACTTCGCGCACAAGGCGGCAGCGGCCGAGGCAACCACCAAAAAAGCCAAAACTTACCATAAAAAAATGGCAAAGTTTCATGGCTCACAGGCAGGCATGGCACTTGATGGTGTAGCCCTGGATGCGGCTTACCGCAAGCGCTTCGTAATCCGTGGCGGCAAGAAAATGCGCGTGAATAAGCGAATCTCTGGTGTGGTTCGATTGTCGGCCAAGCAAAAGATGGGCATTCGCAAGATGCACATGAAGAGTCACAGTGCATCAGCCCGGATGCACCGCATGAAATCCATGCGCATGCGCACCAAGATGCACATGTAAATGTAGATCGGCTTTTGGGTGTGGGGTGTCTCTGTCGCAAGCGGGGGCACCCTTTTTAACTGGAGGAAGAATTGATGGCCGATTTAACGTCGATATGGGGAGGGTTGTCGCCTCACTTGATCGCCCACTTTTACCGGGTCGAAAAGGCCAAGGACGGCACCTGGGTTAAGGCGCAAGAGGATGTCACTGTCCATGCGCCACTGACGGAGTCCAACATGGAGGTGTCGCTGAGCTGGCAAAGCCCGTTTGAGAACGCCGGGTCTGACCACGGCCTTCCGACCATATCGGCCATGCTGCAATCTGGATCGCTCCAACCATTTTTTGACCAAGGTGGCAAGGCATCTGATTTTGTCAGCAAGTTTGAGGGGCGCACCGGCATCACCAAGCTCAACTCCGTGCAGGTGTTCACCGGCATGCCGCCTGTCAAAATTCAGGTCACGGCCATGTTCAGGGCATGGCGAGACTCAAGCGGAGAGGTTGAAGTGCCATTCAGCCAGCTGATGGAATGGGCGCTTCCTCAGAGCCTGTCAAAAGACGGCGCTATCTTGTCCGGGTTGGCGGCTGTCAAAAAAGTTACAGTGAACGGACAGAGCATCAGCGATGAGACAGCCAAGGGCTTGTACCCATCCCTGACGCCCGTCTGCATCGCCATGCAATACAAAACCCGGCTTTATTCGCCTCTGGTGATCGAATCCATTGGGCATCCCATGAGTTCACCCATTGATGCCAGCGGCCAGTACACCGAACTGCTGGTACCCATGACGCTGTGCACCCTGACGGCATTCGATGCGCCCGATTGGCGTGATTCCAGAGTTCCTTCAGTCTTTGCTTCAACAAGGAGAGGTATGTGATCAATTTTCCTGTACTTAGAACCCGACGGCTTACCGTGCAATTGCGCGAGCTGTCCATTGGCGAGTCGATTGCCTTGGCGGCCATGCCGGTGCACCTTGAGCAAGCCAACTGCACCGCTTTTCTGCGCAAAGCGGTAGGCTCAGTCAAAGGCATCGAAGATCCGGCGCAATGGACCGTGCAAGAGCGCATGCTGGTGGTTTGCCATTATCTGGCTTCGGTGCACGAAGACGGGCCTGACTTTTCATTGGGGGATGGCCACTATTCGGACTACCTCGACGGCGCTACTGACATCGCCTTGCCGGTGGCCGCCTTGGGCATTGGCGCCGTGGGGGGTGATGAATGGCAGATCAGGCACATGACCGGCGCTATGGCGGAGTCGATTGAACGCTCCATGGGAGAAGTGGAGGGCGTCAGCGGGCGCCTGCATTGGCTGCTTGGCAGCATGGCGGCGCAACTGGTGCTGGTGAGTGAAGTGCCGGTGGAGCCCACCAGTGGGGAGGGTGCGTTTGATGAATTTCTGGCTGCCCGCATGAAGGTGATCGCAGGCTACCCGGAGAGCGATTTCTCTGACCTGATGGCACGCTACGCAGAGGGCCGAGACAAGTTGCACCACCTGCTGCGGGCTGAGTTTGCGCCCGATGGCCTGGTGGCCTTGCCAAAAGGAGGTGGCGCTTTACCGCCCGCCCGATTTCCAGTTCGTTCCTGCCTCTCGAGAATGGCGCTTGAAATGGTCGGATAACCTGATGGATATGGCCTCTAGCCTGAGCCTGTATGCCAACACCCCGCTGCCTGCCGCGCTTGACATGCAGTCCAGTGTGGCGCGCCAGTTCTTTGAAGGCAAGCCGTTTGAGAATTGGCGCAAAGGGCGTGAGTCGGATCTGAAAATGCAGTCCGCCATCGTCAATCGGCTCAATGATGTGATTCGAGCGTGCGGGATTGTGGCCAAGACGGTATCAAGGTCACGCTGAACACGGAAAACACCCCTGTTTGCGGGTGATGGTGAATCTTAAAGTTTGACGCATCAGCCAGTCAATCTTCAAGGACACCATCATGACCGTCTCAAACGCCGCTTACCTCAAATCATTTCACGATGTCACCGTAGGCCTTGGCCACAAGATCATCAACTCGGATTTCACCTTTGAAATTGAGGGCTTTGAGCAGTATTACATGCTGGCAAAGCAATGCCCATGGCCAATTTTGACGCCCGCAGAGGGTATTGAGGTGCCCACCGTGCTGGGCGCGGCTTTGTGGGAAAAGGGCCAGGTCAAGTTCCATCAACAGGGCGCCGTGGCCTTCCAGGAAACCCAGCTCGGGCACATCGATAAGCTGCTGATCGACTTGATCTCCAAAGGCGGCGAGTTCAATGCCAAGATTTACGAGGGTACGCCGCAAAAATTCCTGGTCGCCAAAAAGATCATCAAGTGCACCATTCAGGCCGACCCGGTTGACCGTGATTGGGAAAACCGCACCCAGCCCATGATGATCACCGGCACTATGTTCTACCACTACTACGGGGAAACTGTGAGTGGTACATCTACGCCTGGCGATGAAAGCGCCTACCGTTAATGGCAACACTGGCTGAACTGGCAGACCGCTTTGCGCTGACTGAGCGGCCTGCTGGCAACTTGCTGGATGCAGCGGGCGTTTTGGCGCAAGCCATTGCGGCCGCCAACTTTTATGCCGGGTATGCGCAGATCATCTCGCGCATCCCTGACCCGCTGGTCATTCCGGCTGCGGCCATCCCGTCCATTGCAGACACCACCGAGATCAGCGAGTCCGAGTGGGCACTGATCCGGTCGCTGTTCATGCTTTACGTGGAGCGCGAAACAGCGCTGCAGCTGGAGGCCTCACGCGGACTGGGCATGGATGTTTACGGGCGCGCCTCCAGCGAGGTAGCAGCAGACATCATGCAAATGGAGCTGGAATTGCCGCACCAAGCGTTTGTTGGTTTGATTGTGACGGTATGACGACTCTCTTAAAAGCGCCATTCCCCTATTTTGGAGGAAAGTCCGGTGCAGTCTCTGAGGTGTGGGCCGCATTGGGCGATGTGAAAAACTACGTCGAACCCTTTATGGGCAGCGCAGCCATGCTGCTTGGCGCACCTGATGGCAAACGCGTTGAAACTGCAAACGACTTTGATGGCTTTGTGGCTAACTTTTGGCGCGCCATTGCACACGATCCCGATGCTGTGGCGCACCATGCCGATTGGCCAGTGAATGAGATTGATCTCGAAGCTAGAAACTGGTGGTTAACAAAACAAAGAGATGAGTTTAAGCAAAAACTTGGAGACCCGAACTTTTTTGATGCCAAAGTGGCTGGATGGTGGTGTTGGGGGATGTGCAACTCAATTGCCTGTGGTTGGGTTGCAGGAAAAAGCCCGTGGACGCATAACGGTGAAAATTGGGACAAGCGTCCACGAAGTGGGAATAAACACATCATTCCGCATCTAGGCGATGCTGGCCGGGGCATCAACCGCCAACTCCCGCATCTGCACCGTGGTCAGGGCATCAACCGCGCTACCGGCACTATGACCAGGCGCGAATTCATTTTTAACTGGATGAATGACTTGCATACCCGCTTGCGTGACGTGCGCATCACTTGCGGAGACTGGAGCCGGGTAGTGAAAGACAGCGTAACTACCAGGCATGGCCTGACTGGTATTTTTCTCGACCCACCATACGAGAAGGGTGCGATGGATTACGGCGCGGGCGGCATGAAGCAAGGCATTGCAAAAGACGTGCAGGCTTGGTGCGCAGCCAATGGCGACAACCCCAAGATCAGAATAGTTTTGTGTGGCCACGTCAACGAACACGACGCACTGCTTGAGCACGGTTGGCACATCCGCAAGTGGCAAGCCAGATTGGGTTACGCCAAAACCGACGAGGCCGTTGCCAACAGCGCAGGTGAAACCCTGTGGTGCAGCCCGCATTGTGTTTCTGAATTTATGCCAAATCACCCCGCAGCGCCCGTCAAAAATGAGCAAGCAACTACGCAAAATGTAGCGCAATTGGACTTGATAGGCGCATGATCCTCTACACCTCCAGCAACCAGCAGATTCGCGCCGACTTGATCAAGTCCGCCGTGCTTCGCTCTGACCTGTCGCCGGTGCCGGTCACGCTGGAGACTGACATACAAGTAGATGACGACCTGAAGGCGCAACTGGCCGAGGGCAAGACCATCAAAACACGCGATGACGACGTGTTGCGCATCGTCAAGTCAACCCTGAAAATTGACCGATCTGCGCCCGGTGGCGACCGGCAAAAGGCGGTGCTGAGCATCACGGCCATGCTTGACCGCTGCCACACCATCGCCTTTGTGCGCACCCGCGCCGTTGTCAAGGAGAACCAAGTGCTCTCGGGCATCTACCGAGCCTGTGGCGCCACGTTGCAGGCGGTTGACGCTGATTTTGCGGTGCCGCGCTTTACCTGCCCCATTGGGGACGCACCGAGTTTTCACATTGCCAGAGTTTTGCAGGAGGAGGGTGGTGTGGTGCGGTGGCGCAAGGGCAAGCTGCAGTTCTTCAGGCTGGCTGATCTGTTCAAGCAAAAAGCCATTGGCACGCTGCCCAACAACGCCACGACCGACCTTGACAGCGGCTTCGTTGAGCGCCACGAGGCACCTTCGTTCTTTTCGCTGAATGATGCCGGGGCCTTCGTCTTTGGGGATGTGTCCAAGCCGCGCGCCGTGCGCTACGCGCCCTTCAAAAACGCGCTGCGGCTGCGCAACATGACCAAGTATCTGGTGCAGCACAAAGTCATGAAGACGGACTACGCCTTCAACCTGTGCGCCGGTGACCTGATCGACTTCGCGGGCGATGTGCCGCTGTGCGTGATTACCGCTGCACACGTTTTCGAGAACAACGATGGCGGCCAAAACCACTACACCCGGCTCTGGCTGGGCATGATCGGGTAAGCCATGGATTACGGAATGATGCCCGGGCGCTACCCTGCCATTGTCAAAACCTACGATCAGGCGCGCCGGACCTGCCGCATTGAAATACCCGGGCTGACTGAGGGGGCTGATGTGTTGCCAGAGGCGGAACTTGAGTACCCTATCGGGGACAAGTCACGCGCTGGGGTAAACCCCACCGAGATTGAGATCACGCCCGGCGATACCGTGTGGGTGGCTTTTATTGGCGGCGATGCGCGCTACCCCATCATCACCGGATGGCGCAACCCGCAGGCGGGAAACTCGGTGGACTGGCGCAGGTTCCATCACAAAAACATGGAATTTCTGGCTGATGGCACGATGCGGCTGACAGTGGGGGCGTCAGAGATCATTCTGACGCCATCTGGCATCACCATGAATGCCCCACGGATTGACTTGAATTGACCATGCCTGCCGTCACTAGACTGGGAGACGGCTGCACCGGCCACGGCTGCTTTGGCGGGCGCGCCAACGACCAGGCTTCTGGCGATGTGTTTGTCAACGGCATCGGCGCGCACCGCCAGGGCGACCACTGGGTCACCCACTGCTGCGGCCCGGTTTGTCACGATTCGACACTGGCGGCGGGGTCGAGCACAGTCTTTGTCAACGGCAAGCAACTGGGGCGCATTGGTGATCCGGTGGGTTGCGGTAGTGCATCAGCGGCAGGCTCTGGCAACGTGTTCGCAGGTGGCTGAAATGCCGGAAAACAAAGCGTTTTAGCCCTCTTGTGGATGCCAATAATCTACCAACACAAAGGAGCAATCATGGCAAATCTGATATTTTCATTCGAGGACATGGGCCTCAAAAGTGATAAGGCCACCCGCAATTTGGTTAAGTATTTCGCCAGGGCTGGTAATGCGGTGGTGCAGGGCGAAGCCATTCCCACGGTCAAACGCACAGCGGGTATCAGTTACCGCGAGATGGTGTTGACCTTTAAGGACTCGCAAAAAGTCATCATGCGCATCAAGCAAAGCGGCGACATTTACCAGGTGTTGCTCAACGGCAAGGTGATACCAATCAAGCATCAAGACGATCACGTCAAGGCCATCACCGAGATTGTTCACGCATTGGACAGTGGCAGTGCCAAGTTTCAGGCCATGCTGGTGAAGCTGCAAGCCAAGCCACCGGCTGGTATCCGAACGGCAGCGCCAAAGATGGAGGCAGTACTGACTGAAAAGCGCGACACCCTGAAAACCGCCATTGCCACGGTGCGCGAAGAGATCGCCAAATTGGCAGAAACCGTTTGATTTTCAACCCAGAGGAGACCCCATGAACCATACCGAACTCACCCGAGCCTTGTCAGCGGCCAGCAAGCTGACTCAAAAAGACGTGGAGGCTGTGCTTTCTGCACTGGCCACTGTGGTCACGGCGCAAGTCCAATCGGGCTCAGAGGTGGCCTTGCATGGCATTGGCAAGATCAAGGCCCGCCACAAAGCCGCCCGCACATCACGCAACCCGAAGACAGGCGCGGCAGTGGCAGTGCCGGCCAAACTGACGGCTGTATTTTCGGCATCGAAGTCGCTCAAGGATGCGTTGGCATTGAACCCATAGACCCGGAAAACACGCCAAAAAATGGGCATGGCGGCATCCTACGATGACCGCCATGCCCATTCACATTTCTGAGGTCCAAGCCATGCACCCACAACGCTACTGGAGTGCCGATGCGCTTCCTGTCGGCCAAACCATTGACCAACTGCTGTACGAGATTCGCTGCTCTGACCATGGAGACAACCTGATGCTTGATGGCGTCACGCTGGCCGACATCATGGAAGACTCAGACGGCACCGTGGCGCTTGACGCCATGGTGGCGCCCTTTGCTTCCCTGAATCGCAAGATGGAAGCGTTGCAGCGTGTCATGGAGCGCACCAGCGGCACAGTCAAGCCCGTGGCCATGCAGGTCACAGACCCGTTCACCCAGCGCGGCGTGGCCAACGTGGCAACCATCTTTGAGCTGTCGGATGGCCAGACGGTATCGATCTATTTTCACAACCCGGACGTGACCCCCAAAAAGATGATGGGCACGGACGAAGTGATCTCGTGGAAGTGGCTGCTGAACAAGAAGGACATCACGATTGTGGTGGCCCCTGAGCGTGGCAGTGACCTCAACATCAACGAAGTGGCTCGGCGCATCATGAAGCTGGCCGAAAAGAACAGCGCGGCATTCCAGCGCGTAAACGCCAAAAAGGCTGAATCCATGCAGCGCCTGGGCAACTTGAAGACTGAAATTGCCGGGCTTGAAAAGGAACTCAAAACGGTGCAGGATGAGCTGGGCGTTGCGCAGATGCAGGCCGAAGAGCGTGCGGCATCCAAAGATTCACGCGAGGCTCTACTGGCAGCCCAAAAGGCCGCGCGTGAGGCTGAGCTGGCTACCCGTGTGGCGCTGTATGACATCGGCAATACCAACACGAAAACAGGGCGCTGGAACAAGAGTGGCGGGCAACTGATTGTCAGTAGCGCCGAAGGTGGCTTATACAAGTGGGTGTTTGAGGACGTGGTTCAGCGCACCATCACCAACACTGTCGAGGCGGCTTTTGAATGGCTGGGCGGCGTGCTGATGGGCATGGGTGAGGCGGAGCTGAGCCGCGAGCAGGTGCTGAGCCGTTTGAAGTTCAAAGATGGGACGGACTTGCTGGGCGCCACCCCATCAGTTGCATTGCCGGACGCACGCGGGGCCAACACTCTTTTGAATGAATACCAGGCGCTGAAATCACAAAATCCAGAGGCGCTTCTTGCGCACCGGGTGGGTGACTTTTACGAGCTCTTTGAACAGGACGCAAAAACGGCAGCATCATCTTTGGAGTTGACGCTTACCTCAAGAAACGGCACCCCGATGGCAGGTTTCATGTTTCATGCATTGGAGCAGAACCTAGCCAGTTTGGTCAAAAATGGATTTTCAGTTGCGGTTTCTGAGCGGGATGAGAGTGGCGTGTCTAGCATTGCAAGAATTGTCAAGCCTGAGTCGGTATCGCCTTCCGCTGCGCCTGTGGCTAGCGATGGTGGCGGTAGCGACAACTACGCATGGGCAGAAAAAGACATTGGCTACGCACCAAACCGCCCAAAAGGCAAGTTTTATATGCTGGTTTCCAAATCCGATTCAGCTATTGCATCTGCATTCGGCGCCGCACCAAAATACAGCGACATGGTGCAGTATTTCGCTACGCCGGAAGATGCAGGCGTTTGGGCGAATGCAAATGGGTATGTGTTTGGGCCTAATCCGTATGTCGAAGTTGTGCCAGATATTCTTTCAGAAGAAGAACTTTCTGCCAAGGCTTTAAAGGTTCAAGACTACGTCGAAAAAGTTATTGCCGGGACCACAAAACTCAACAAAGTTGATATTGGCGTGATTTGCACCAGTGCAGCCGACAAGATCATTGCAGTAACGGGATTGCCGGCACATTCAGCCATGGAAGTGATTATTGCTGATCGCGTAATTCACGCCACAAACAGGCATCCAGATTTAACCAATGAAGACTGGGGCAGGCTGCCAAAATTGACAAACCAATTTGATGAAGTGGCGCTAGGCGAGAAAAATATAAATCCTGACCTGACCAGCATCGTTGTGAGGAAATCCTTCCCCGACGGAGAGGGGTTTGGCGCTGTTCTTGCGTTTGCTCAAGGCAAAGGCAAGAAGCGACTTAACCTGGTCACGTATTTCAAAGGTCGCGGTAAGAGCCTTGATGCATGGTGGGAAAAGAATAAGGGCCTTAACCCCCCCACTGTCCCGAACCACCCGGAACCTGCGTCTAGCGCCCATGAGGGTCTGTTAAAGCCCTTGGGGGAAACTGTACCCGCTCCAGCCGAGCCTGTCAACCCCGGCGCAGCCAGCACCAAAGAATCCCTGATCGAAGCCTACAAAGCCGCGTGGCAGACCGAGGCCGACAAGCTCAACGCACTGGTGGCCAGCGTGAACTGGGTGGGCATCACAGATGAAGCCAGTGGCAAATCCGAGATCACTCGCTTGTATGCCGAGTTGAAGAACACCAAAGACATTGCAGCAGCGCGCCAAGCCTTTGAGAACGCCGGATACAAAAACTGGAATGACCTACCCAATATGGATGATGTTCCTGGGTATCGGGCGCACAGCGATGCCATGGATGCATTCCGGGACCTGAACCAAAAAATCAGCGACGCCATCAAAGACGCCACCAAAAAACAAGGGAAAGCCGACTTTGCGAACCTGCCAGCCAATGCGCCCATTGAAGACATGGCTCAGGTGGTGTACCGCAAGCATGGTATCGAGACCACTGGACGGAACGACTATTTTGAAAAGATCATCCTGGCCATCAAAGACAAAGATGCTGAGGTCTTGCAAGGCGTGTTTGGCGGTGTTGGCAGCAACAACAACCTGGCTAGCATGGAGGTGTTTGAGCGCGCTACCGGGTTGAAGTTGGCCAACACGCAAAAAGCGCGTGCATTGCAGATTGACGCATGGGCAGACATCACCCCTGAGGCACGGGCACAGATCGAGGCTGACAAAGACGCCGCCTGGCAGGCCAAAGAGCTGATGGAGGCCGTTAAGGACAAATGGAACTACCTGACCTCATTCACCATTTACGGCAATGACCACATTGTGTTGAATGGCCAGCAGTGGGTGCTTGATCTGGCGTCCGAAGGGAAAACAGAGATCAAGACGTTTAAAAAAGGAGCCGTTCCCGTTTATGGATTGGGTCTCCCGGGTGGTAGCGAAATCAATCATGCAAAAAGCAAGACGGTAACTGACTTCTTCCGGGTGGCACAAAAGTTCGGCGGCCTGTTGCCAGCGCTGGCACTGGTTGGGGCGGTCGTCCCCGAGCCAAAGGCGCCAGTTGACAACACAATCCAAATGAAAGACGTGTACGGCGTGGATTTGAGCGTTGACAAAGCCCAGTATGCCCGCGAGAGCGTTCAACCGGCTTGGCTCATCCCTGTGGACGTGGGCGGCGCGCCTGATGGCGACTACTACGCCCAGGAGCTTTCTGTGTTGCGCTATGGTTCATCCCTGATCTACCGCGCCGATGGCTCTGTGATGCTGGAAAAAAGCAAGACCGGGCAAGGCGACTTGGGCGGCGATGCCGATGCGTTCAGAACATTTTTGGCAAAGCCCAAGGGAATGACCGAAGACCAGTTCAAACTGGCCCAATACAAGCAGCTTCGCCTCGACCTGGACAGCGGCATGCAAAAGCCTGCACAGATCATTGGCGGCGGGCACAAAAATGCCAGAAAAGACGCTGAAAAGTACCTTGATGACCGCATTGCTGAATATGAGGGCAAGGTGGCTGATGGTGTGCCGATTGAGTTGACCGGCAAGGAGCTGGGGGACTTTCCGGATACCGAGCAAGGGCTTGTTTCCCTTCGCGCTGCGGCTGTTGCAGTCTACAAAAAAGACTTGGAATCAATTGACGGAGTGACCAATGTGGCTTTGAACAAGTTGGTGGCATTTGATGGCACAGGGCGCGACAAGATCGAATCTTTTAGCGCGGACCCCAGAAAGCTCCACCTGGTGGCAAAGTTGGGATCTATTGTGCGAGACGGCAAACCAACACCCATAAGCCCAATGCAGCCCCATGGAAAGTCGGCGCTCAAAGGCGTCAAGCTGGTGCATGTGCTTAAAACCCCCGTAAAGCTCGCAGGGGAAAGCATCAAAGTTAGATTCTTGGTTTACGAGAAGGCCGATGGAAATCTTTTTTACGACCACAGCGTGGACAACAGCGAAGTAAAGGCAGCGATGGGTGGAAATGCGGAGGTGCTGGATTCAGCCGAAGCCGCTGATCTGAACCTTCCCGCCCTGCTCTCAAATGAGCCGTCATTCGAGCACCGCTGCGTGGAAAGTGTAGGCGATGATTTAGAAAACGTCAACGCCTACAGCGATTTTGACGAATCAGAGGTGGGCGAGGTCTTCATGGCTGAAGAAACCACACTGGATTCAGCCACTGGCAGCCAGATGGTGTTCAACCTGTTCATTGAGGGCGAAGCGCCCGAGGTGGTGGAGTTTGAAGATGATGCGCCTGTGGCGCCGGTGGCGCCTGTGGCAGAGCCGGTTGCAACGACGCCAACAGCCCCCCTTGATGAAATCAAGTGGAAGAGACTGAAGGCCGACATCGTGGGCAGCATTTCAGCCATCGCAGCCATTGACAAAGGCCTGTCACCAGGTATGGACCGCTCCCTGTTTGTCAGCAGCATTGCGGGCAAGATTCGGCGCAGCAATGACCGAGGCGAGACGGCCATGGCGGGCACTGCGCTGGCTTTTGTCGAGCGTGCGCAGCAGTCCATGCCCAAGCCTGCCTTCGCGCCATCCAACAAGATTTGGACAGAGGTGGATTGGATGCCGTTTGCGGCGCAGTTTGAACCTGTGAAGGCTGAACCCAGTTCAGCGCCAGCAACACCAACCCCCAAGACCCTAAGTGAGTTGCTGGATGCTGCAGGTCTGCAGGCGGTTGAGCTAAAAACTGACCTGAAGCGCGACAAGCGACTCATGATCTCGCGCAAAAGCAGTCCATCCGGAGATGGTGTCATCTTGAGGGTGTCTGGCGGTCAATATGTGATTTCGCAGAGCAGTTCTGATGCGAGCTTGAACGCCGCAGTCGGTGGAATTGTGGCTAGCATTCGTGAATTAAGCATGGGTGAACAACTGAATGCGGCCGAGAAAACATCCTCCCAGACACAGTACGACGCAGCCCCGTTCAGGGTGATTCCGGCATCCGTGGCAAATCGCCAGCTCTCAGAATTTGAAGGGCAAGACTTGGCTTTCGCGCAGGGCATGTTGAAGAGTGATAAGCCATTCAGTGGAAAGCTCCGCATGAAGCGCATGGGCGGCGAGCGGCGTGAAATGTTCGAGGTGTCCCTGATTATTCGCGGCCAAACGCCATCTAAAGTCACCAGGCTTAGCGAAAGCAGCACCATTGAGGAATTGGCCGAACTGATCGCTTTGGATATGGATTCGCTGAAATTGGATTTCTCCACCCTATCCGATGATGTCGAGACGCCAGCAGCACCCGGCGCGCCAGTTGCGCCAGAACCCATTCCGTCAGCTACACCGAACGCCTCAACTGCCATATCTGAAGCCATTGATGCTGCCATTGACAGCATTGGAAATTCAGTTGCAACGGGTGACGGTTTGACTTGGGCTGTCAGCAAGGCTTCTTTGCAAAAGATGATCGCCAAGACAAATGCGGATGGCGACAAGCCGTATCAGAAAGAGCGAATCATCGCCATCCAGCACCTGAAGGAAATTGCCGCATCAACCAAAACGCCGGTGATCCGGGAAGACGATGGCCGGGACCCGCAAGTTGAAGCCGTCTATGAGTACAACACCAATTTCACCGTGCTTGACGCAGTGCGCGGTGTTCGGCTGCTCTGCAAGAAATTCAAAACACCCACAAAGAACATGAAGGACAAGATGCACAGCATGGCTATGGATGAAGCAAAAGGCCCCGCCAATCTTATTGACACTGACGGGATGTTGTTTGACCTAGCAATCTTTGAAAGTGAATTCAAAGGGGGGGATGGGGCACGGCCGGTGTCTGAACAACCAGTACCCCCCTCAGTCAGCAACGATTTGAATTTAGGCGAAATCGGTGCAAAAGTCAATGCCGACAAGGAATCTGACCAAATGACCGCCGACAAAGCCCTGTTCCAGTCCGTCATCGACGGCAGCGCCCCTGACCTGATCGAACCTGATCTGGCCGACAAACTGGAGGCGGCCTACAACCGTCATATCGGCAACACAGACATGGAAGCCATGTTTGAGATGGCCGTGAATGCCTACGGTGAAGCCAGTCTTGCCGCCTCTGCTGATCTGTAACCGGGATACCCACCATGAACACGATGACTATGATTTTTGACAAAGCCGCCAATGGCCTGAGCCCATTGGAAAAAATGAAACTGATTCGCAGCCTGAATATGGTGCGCACCGACATTGCGGCCGTGGGCGCGGGCGCATTGGCCGCCATGAAAAAACTCAAACTGCTCTCGAACCTGAATCATATCCGCGTGCAGCTTGGTTCCACCAAGAATTTAGAGCCAAACAAGCCTCTAGCCCCCGTGGATACTGCGCAAGCAGCTACTAATTTAATATCAAGTGAACAGGAAACAAAAAGTGTTGAAACCAAAGAAACCCCTCAAGCCGTCAAAACAGAAACGCAAGGACAGCCATCACCCGTCGCCGATATTTCAGCCCCAGACCCGGTAAAGAAATCAGCCAGTAAGCGCCAAAAAGACAACAACGCCGCCATCGATGCGCTGCGCAAGGTCAAGTCCGGTGAGGCTGATGCCAAAGACCCGGCCATTCGTGAAGCTCTCAAAGGCTACAGCGGCAGCGGCGGCGGCCTGAAGACAGCGCAAGGCACATCGGGCAGCCCGCATGAATACTACACACCCGCGCCGGTGGCCAAAGCCATGTGGAACATGCTCGACGGGCTTGGTTTTTCCGGTGGCAAGGTGCTTGACCCCAGCTCCGGCATGGGTGTGTTTGCGCGCACCAAGCCTGACAACGTGGCGATTGAGCAGATTGAACTGGATTCAATTTCAGGAGAGATCAATGGACTACTCAACGACGGCCCCACGGTATCGACCCGCGTGGCCTCGTTTGAAGAGGTGGCCGCCAGCACCGACGATGAAACCTTTGATGCGGTGGTCACCAATGTGCCGTTTGGCGACAAGGCCATGCGCGGCGCCCACTGGCGCAAAGACAAAAAGTACCAGAACGCCAACTTGCAGGAATACTTCATCCTGCGCGGCCTGGAGAAAATCAAGCCCAGCGGCTTCGCGGCCTTCATTGTGCCGCCGTCCGTAGTAGCGGGTAAAGGTGGCAAGGGCGTGGCGCTGCGCAACAACGTGTCGATGGCAGCCGAGTTTGTGGGCGCCTACCGCCTGCCCAACGTGGTGTTTGATGAAGCCGGGGCAGACACCATTACCGACATCATCATCCTGCGCAAACACAGCAAAGACAACAAGGCCAAGATTGACGAACTAGCCCAGCAAAATGCCGCGCTGTTGACCCAGACCAATGTGATCTGGCCTGACTTTGTGGAGGGCAACTACTTCAAGCTTGACGGCAAGCGGTTCCAGATTGGTGAATCCACGGTAGGCAAGGGCCGCTTTGGTGAGGTCGAGAAGGTGGCATTCACCGGGTCCATCGGCTCCATTGCGGCACTGCTCAAACCGTTCCCCAAAGCCAGCCGGATTGATTGGGCCATGCTGGGGGCTGTGGAGACGGTGCCCATTGTCTACGCCGAGGGTGACACGGTGTTCTCTGGTGGCGCTATGTTGCAAATGACCGAGGGCAAGCTGGTGCCGGTCGAGGGCGGTCTGACCAATGACGATGCCGAGGCTGTCAACCTGATGGCTCGGTTCACATCGCCACTGGATGCAATCAACCAAGGCTTGACCTTCGACGATGCCAGCCGAGCGCTGACCAATGAAGAAACCTGTGGTCGCTTAGGCTCAGTGTCGCGCTGGATTGTGTCGGCTCAACGTGCCGCCCATGCAGCCGCCAAAAATCAGGGCGAATGGTTTGACGCCATCATGGCTGGCATGGCTGTGCAAGAGTTCGCCCAGTCCGGCAACAAGGAGGCTCTGAACTATGCCGCCGACTACCCGGAGCTGAGCAAGGTGCTGGCTCGCGTGCAGGGCTATGCCAGCAAGCGCGCTGGAGTGGGTGGTGAGGTGGTGGCCGAGGCGCTGCAAAACATTGCCGTGGCACGCAAAAAAGGCGTGTTCACACCCTGGTGGACTGGCAACGTGGCCAAAGATGCCACACTGGTGCTCACGGTCAACCAGTCGTATGCCAAGATCAAGTTAGAGAGCGAAGATGAAACCGGTTATGTGCCTGCGGCTGAGATGCGCCAGGCCTTTGCTGATTTTGACCCGCTCAACGATGACGCCTGGTGCGTGTCGCCGGATGGCTCTGGCGTCATGAGCGCTGACGATTACTATTTTGGCAACTACGCTGAGTTTCTTGCGCGCGCCCAACAGGAGCTGAGCGAGGCCACTGACCCGGCGATCAAAGAAAAGCTGTTGCGCCAGCACGCCAAGGCATCCGAGCGCATCACCCTGGTGAACCCGTCGCGCATGAAGTTTTCACTGGAGACTGCGTTTGTGTCAGACGCAGAGAAGGCCGAATTCATCAAGCAGTACGTGTCTGAAAACATTCAGGTGGGCATGGACGCTAATGGCAAGCCCAAGTTCAGCTACGAGGGCAAGGCGCCCGACAAATATACCTCTGCTGATGAAGTGCGCCGCATCAAGACGCTGCGCCGCTTCGCCATCTACCTCAACAACAAGACCATCACCACCGGCAGCGGCGACCGGGCGCTGGACGACCCCAAAGAAGAGCAGGCTTTGCTGGACTCGATCAAGGCCATGGTCAACGCCAGCACGGCACAGTTTGACGCTTGGTGCAAGTCCAATGAGGACATTGCCAGTGGCATCAGCCGCCGCATAAACGCGCCCGAGAATCTGCGCTTTGTCGAAGTGCCCGATTACGCCCCGGTGGACATCCCTAACTGGAACCCGGCCTGGGTGCCACACGGCTACCAGTATGCAGCGGTGCGCCGTTATGCCAAGCGTTTTTCAGGCATTTTGGCGCTGGACGTTGGGCTTGGCAAGGCGCAACCACTTGATTCAAAAATCCTGACCCCCGATGGATGGAGGCAAATGGGTGACATGCGTGTTGGAGATATGGTCATTTCTGTTGACGGCATCGCTGTTCCGGTGACCGGAGTTTTTCCGCAAGGCGAGAAAGAAATATTTGAAGTCGAGTTCAGCGACGGATCAAAAACAAAATGCTGCGATGAACACTTATGGGAAACCCAAACTGAGACAGATCGCAAGAATGAACGCTATGCCAAGCGTAATGGCAATGACCGAGTGATCAATGGTACGGTCAAGTCACTGCATGAAATTCGTGAAACACTCATTTACCAAACCCAAAAGAACCACAAAATCCCGATGGTGTCCCCTGTTCAATTCCCCGAACAGGCTTTGCAAATCCACCCGTATTTGATGGGTGTATTGCTTGGAGATGGGAGTTTGTCACACGGATCGGTGTCATTCACAAAAAACGATGCAGAAATACCAAGCCGCATTTGCCACTTACTAAAAGATGGGTTTGGAGATGCGGTTGAGTTGCGAAAAATGGCAGTAGGCGAGAGGTGTGATTCATGGAGAATCAGCCGGACAGCAATCGGTGGGTTAAACCCAGTCAGATCAATGCTTGATGATTTTGGGCTGATGGGAACAAAGTCGGATACGAAGTTCATACCGAAGCAATACCTAATTGGATCAGTCTCGCAGCGCATTGAATTGCTGCATGGCCTCATGGATACCGATGGGTACGTGAGTAAAGACGGCATGACCGTTCAGTTCTCAAGCACGTCAAAAATGCTTTCTGATGGTGTTGTTGAGTTGGTGCAGAGCCTTGGTGGAATCGCGTGGACAACCTTCAAAACGCCGACTTTCACCTACAAAAATGAGAAAAAGGAAGGCAAGTTGGCTTACACGGTATCCATGCGTATGCCAAGCGATATCAATCCGTTTTTACTGGAGAGAAAAGCCAGTTGCGTCAAGGCAAAATCAAAATACATCCCGGTAAGGTATTTCACCGCAGTGCGCGAAGTGGGCAAAGCTCAGGCTCAGTGCATCAGTATTGATCACCCGACACACCTTTATGTGACGGATGACTACATCGTCACCCACAACACCCTTACAGCATTGGCCGCAGTGCAATACGCCCAAAGCATTGGCTCCAAAAAGAAAACTGTGTTTGTGGTGCCAAACTCAGTGTTGACCAACTGGAAAAAAGAGGCCGGCAAGGCGTACCAGGACACCAGCGACTGCTTGTTTGTGGGTCTGCAGGTGGACGACAAGGGCAAAGCCAAATACAGCTCCAAGGCAGCCACGGACGACCTGAACACCATTCGGGAAAACCGCCACAGCAAGATTTTCATGACCTACGAGACACTGACACGTATCCCGCTGCGCGAAGACACCTTGCAGGCCTACAAGGACTACCTGTTGGCCAATGACGATTCTTTTTCCAAACAGGCCGAAGAGGGCGCTAACGAGAAGACCCGCGACAAAATTTCAGCCGAGCAGGCTGTGGCCAATGCGATTGAATCCGGTTCCAAGGCGGGTAACGTGCCTTTTTTTGAGGACATGGGCATTGATTCGATCATCGTGGAGGAGGCCCACAGTTTCAAGAATTCAAAGAAGGCCAGCAGCGAATTCAAGGCAACCCGCTTTGTCGCCAACCCTGAAAGCTCCAAGCGCGGCATGGACATGCAGGCCAAGTGCTGGTACATCCGGGGTATGTCGGGCAGCGGTGACGGGGTGCTGGGGTTAACTGCCACTCCGGTGACTAACTCACCCAGCGAGATTTACAGCATGATGGCGCTGACCATTGGCGAAAAAGAAATGAACGCCATGTGCGGCTGCACCGGCACTGACTCGTTCATGATGAACACCTGCGACATTGAAAACCGCGAAGAAGACGACCTGACCGGCGCACCAAAGAGCCAGCGCACCCTCAAAGGCATTGCCAACCTGGATATTTTGCGCCGGGTGCTGGATTCGGCCGCCATGATTGAAACCCCGGAGACAGTGGCCGCCAAGGGCATCATCATCGAAGTGCCAGAGGCCGAAGAAGCCATGTCGAGCGTGGAAATGTCGCCGGTAGACGCCGCCATTCTCAAAGACATCAAGGACGCCTACTTGGAGGCATCTTCGCTGAAAAAGGCTAGGGTCAAGCTATCCCCCAAAGAGGCCATCATGGCGTCGCCGTTTAACGCGATTCGTAACATGACCAAGCTGATCACCGACAAGGAACTGTACCAGGGCAAGTTCCTGTTTGGGTTTGACGCCAAAGAGCAAGCCAAAGCCGAGGCTGTGGTGGCTGCATTCAACAAGCTCAAGATCACCGAGGAATGCAAAGAGTACGAGTTGCCGTTTGGCATCGACACCACGGGCATGAAAGCCAAGATGGTGACCGACAAGGAGTCCGGCAACGAGGCCATGATTTTCTATGTGCCGGTGCTAGCTTCGATTGAAGACGGCAAGATCGTCCTGCCAGCGGTTGACTACCAGACACACGACCGCTTCATGACCCTGGTCAACAAGTCCGGCTTGGGCCTGACGGCTAACGCCAGCCCCAAGACGCAGGCGCTGCTGGCCAACCTGCAAAAGGAAAACGCCAGCCCACGCTGGAAGCCCGCTAAGCAGATCGTTTTTTGCGACGAACTGGCGCTGCACCACAAGCTCAAGTTGTTGATTACGGCTGAAACAGGCATCCCTAGCGGGAAAATTTGCATCGTCAACGCCAAGTCGGTGTCACCCGATGAAATCCAGAACGTGCAGGACGGCTTCAACGCCAACGAAGATGATAACCAGTACCAGATCATCATCGCCAACAAAAAGGCCGAAGTGGGTATCAACCTGCAAAACGGCACACAGGCCATTCACCACCTGACGATTGGCTGGACGCCTGATAGCATTCACCAGCGCAACGGGCGCGGCGTTCGCCAGGGCAACAAGGTGGAAACCCCCATCATGATCTACCACTACGAGGCCAACGGCACCTTTGATGCCTACAAGCGCCGGCTGGTGAGCGTGAAGGGCGACTGGATCAAGAGCCTAATGGACAAGGACGCAGAAAATGTGGCGATTGAAGGCGACTTGTCCGCTGAAGACTACGCCCGCATGACCTCGCTGGTGGGAGACTCGGACGCCATGGCACAGTTTAATTCGGACATGGCAAAAAAAGCCAAGGCGCAAGTGGCACAGTCGGCCAAGATCACCCAGGTCAACTCGCTGTCGGTGGCTATGGGGCAACAAAAGTGGCTCGACAAGTTTGAGAATGACAGCGCCGGGTTCACGGCATGGGTCAAAGCCAAAGTGGTGGCATCCAGCCTGATTGCTGACGAAATTGAAAAGCTGTACCAGCGCGCGCAAAAGACCGAATCAACCGACGTGGCCAACCGCTGCAATGCAAAAATTTCCGAATTGAACACCAAGCGCTTGGCCATTGATGCACTGTACGCAGGCATTGACAATGCCGACAACAAGTGGTTAAACGTAACGGCATCAAAGTTCCCAGACACGGCAGCCGTAGCCAACTGGACTAAAGACGTGGCCATCAACCGCAAGATGCTCGACGAAGCCAATGCCGCGTGCCTGACCCGTGTTACGCATGGCTACAGCAAGGAAACGCTCGACAAGGTGGCGTCCAAAGAGGCGGTTCTGATGGGCGGCAAGATTCTGGCTGCTGGTGACTTTGTGATTGCAGACGGCAAGCCGGGTGTTTTGAAAATGATTCAGCAGCGTGGAAGCTCCGGCCTGTCGTTGGTATACCAAGACGATCAAGGTGGACTTGAAATTAGCCAGGTGGCTGGAATGTCAATCACGATGCACGGGACGCAAGGCAGTGAAGATCGCGCCGAGATTCTTAAAATGCTGGTGAATTTGGATGAAGACCAGATCAAGGCAAGCAATACCGGTAATCTTTTCGCGTACCAGTCGATGGATGTGCGCAGAGCCCTGCGCAGCGTGATTCCTTCGCGTCAAATAAGCTTTGACGGTCGATTTGGCCGCGATGAAGATTGCTGGGTGGCTGCACCTCACTTCCCTGTGGTGATGCCGCCAGATGCGGAAGGCCCGTTCTGTGCGCGCATCGTGGCCGAGCAGTCCAATCTGATAGAGTTCAGTTCCAGCGGCTGGCAGAAGACATTCCGCTTCAAGGATTCGCGCAACCAGGGCGAAGGCAATGGGCGCGAGGCATGGCAGGCTGTGGCAGGGTGGATGACGGCCAACAGCCAGACCATGACCATGCAGGAAGTGGTGGGGCTTGACAGCACCAACATGTTTCAGACGGATTTAAGAAATGCCTTTTCGGGCGCGCTGGACGCCATGGTGGCAACCTGCACTAATCTGGCCGAACTGGACGCCGCCATGGTGGCCTGGGCCAGTGCAACCTATCCGTGGGTGGGTGGGTTTGATGCCAGCATGGTTGAAGCTTTCAATCTGGAGCGCTTTGTTAACAAGGCCAAAGCCGAGCTTGATGATGGGTCGGTGAAATACGACGTGGTCGTTGACGGCTACAGGTTTAACACTAGTCCACTGCCAGCGTCTACTAGGGCCATACACGCCGCCATTGTGGCCGCGTTCGCAGCCGGAGCGCTGAATGCCGAGATGGACAAATTAAATGAGAAAGTTGGTGGACGCTATGGTGCCAGCTTGTATGCCGTGACAACTTACGGCAACTCGCCCGAGCTGGTGGCCAGCTACAAGCAAGTGATTTTGGATGCCATTGGAGGCCAGGAGGATGGCGATCTGATCAACATGGCTGAGTCGCCGTTTGCCGAACTGATGCGGGCTGATTACAAGATGGGCAAGGGCGCAGTGGTTAAGTTGAACTGGGATTGCCTGAACTCACCAAGCCGCTACATCGACGGGCTGCAAGATGCCATCAACGCCTACGCCATCAAGCAAAAGCAGGCGGGTATGGGCTTGGATGTGGATGGCCTGCTGGCACAAATCAGCAACGTGGCAGGCGTGGCATCGGCCAAGGTGGGCATGGTCAACCACGCCAAGGTGCGCGACAAGTACACCGGATCACACCTTTACAAGGCGGGCGAGTACATCCGGCTGCTGCTGCCTCGTGGCGGCGACTTGAATGCGCGCTTTGCCAATAAGGTAACAGGCTTGCAAGGGCGCGCCTTTGATGATCGAGCCAAAGAGTTTTTGGTGAGCTTAGTGCCAGCCAAATTCAGCGACGGCAAAGATGTTGCTGATGTGATTGCTCTTGCGCGATACTTGTCCATCGACCCAACACCCTACAAAAAAGGCTGAGCCATCATGACCGATGTTTACAAAATCCATCCCGCCTATATGGCGGAACGGTTCTCTGATGTGGCCGCCAAGCTGGGTGATAAGCCTATGCTGGCCACGTTTTTGGAATCCACCCGCAAGATCATTGCTGTGCCGGGCAACTGGCGCCGGTACGGAGTGTATTGGTGGGCACTTAAGGCGGTATTGAAAATGAATGGCCTTGACCTTGGTGGTCAGGATTGCACTTGGTTGCGCGAGGAATACACCGTCAAAAGCCCCAAAGGCGTGATTGATCAGGAAAGCACGATTCTGGCTGCGTGGATTTTTGCCGAAGAAAACACGTTTAGCCCTGAAGTCGAGTTTGAAATTGATGATCAGGTGTGGTTGATCGATGACACGGATATGACGTGATAGCTATAGTATTTATAGCTTCTTACGCACGTTTGATAAGGGCTAAAGGCTGATTTGCATTATTTTTTATCCGCAGCCGCTTTTTCTGGGGCTTTGGCCGTGAGCTTTTGGTATTCCTTGAACAGGAAGGCGACCCGGCTGGCATCGTCGGGCTTGCCCTTGTAGCCGTAGGCGGCATCGACCGCCACATCCAGCGCGGCGTGGGCGGCTTTCAGGTTGGGCGGCATGGTCTCGGGGTTGTAGAGCCAGGCGAGTGTTTTGCCGGGGTGGGCTGCGCGTGCGTCGAGTACCTTTTGTGCTTCTTTTTCTATAGCTGCTTGCGCAGTATCTACGAGGGCTAGAGGCTGATTTGGCTTGGAAACCTTGGGTGGGGTGGGCCAGGGGAAGTTGTTGTAGACGATGGTGTTGGAGTAGCTGTATCTGCTTTCCAATCTTCCGCAAACAGCCCTCATCCACGCATTGTGCATGGTGCTGGTCAAGATGCCGAAGTGGTACAGCGTGGCATCCGGTATAAAAAACAGTTTGTCGCCACAGACTACCTCAGGCTCCAAATAGCCAATCGGTATGAAGCGACGGTTTTCAGAGGACACTTTGGGAATGGCCAGATAGCGGGTCTTAGAAATGCGAATTTCACCAAACAAATGCGGGGTTTCTGCCAGCTTTTGCGTTGGCACTTTGGTACTGGCCAAACGCATCGCTTGAACGGCCTTTAGTCTTTTTCTAAGTTCTGAAGATGGGGCTCGCTCGTGTTCTGAGCTGTCCATTAACCACAAGCAGTAGCGGGGTTGGCCATTAATGAACTCATCGCCCATTAAAAATGGACGAATAAATTTGGCAGCAATGGCATCTTGGGTAACCATGAAATCACGCTCTTGCTGATCAAGTAACAAGTGCCCACCATCGGTTGGCTTGCCCCCGTTAAGCATTTCTGGCGCATCAGAACAGATCAAATCGCGTCGTCTTTCAAGCGTGACGTTGGGCGCATCAACGAGGTAGGGATTCACATTTTTGGCTTTTTTCCCTTTAGGTTCGCCGTTGACATCTTCGTAATCCCAAATCACTTTTTTGTGTTTATCTGCCAACGCAAAGCCAATCACCACACAATGCACCGCCGCAATGCCGTGGCCTTTGTTGCTCCAGCGGAAGGTACGGTGGGCAAAGTTGATTTTGATACCTTGTTGAAGCATCCAGCGCCACAGCACGCCCACCTGTTCACCCTGAGTAATACTGTTGGTCGATACAAACGCACAGCCCATCGGTAGCGGCGTGCGCGGGGTATCGGAAGGCAAGGTAGCCAGTTGCGCCGGGGTCATGCCATACAAATAGCTTGCAGCACAGATGTACCAGGCGCAAACATAGTCCAGCACGCCCGCCCCGTCCATGCCAACGCACACCAGCCCCATGTCAATTTTTTGCGCTGCGCTTTGATATGTTTTCCCAACAAACGGCGGATTCCCCACCACAAAGCTGCATTCACGCGCAGGCAGCACGCTGTTCCAGTCAACCCGCAAAGCATTGGCGTGCAGGATGTTGGCGTGGGCCGTGAGCGGCAGGCGCACATAGGGCTGGCCGTCAGCGGTTTTGACGCGGCGGTTCATCTGGTGGTCAGTCAGCCATAGCGCCACGGTGGCGATTTGCACCGCGCTGGGATCAATTTCGATACCGTAGAACTGATCGACGTTGACCTCGGGGAAGCGCTGGGTTTGACCCTTGATGGCACTCAGCAGCCCTAGAGCTTCTTCTTCGAGCATTCGGATTTCGCGGTAAATGACTACTAAAAAGTTGCCACAACCGCAGGCTGGGTCCAAAAACTTGAGCTGGCGCAGGCGGGCCAGGTAGGCGTTGAGTTTTTTGGCTTCTGTGCGGATGGCGCGCAACTCGGCTTTCAGATCATCCAGAAACAACGGATCAATGGCCTTGCGGATGTTGGCCTCAGAGGTGTAGTGCTCGCCATATTCACGCCGCTTTTTAGTCTTGCCTTTTTTGGCCTCGTCCTCAAAGTGCATGATGGCCTGAAACAGCGAGCCAAAGATGTCGGGGCTGATTTCTGACCAGTCGGTGTCAGTGCAGGCCAGCAGGGCTTTGCGTGTGTCTTCGTCAAAATAGCACGGCTTGATGCGCCCTGAAAACAGGTTGCCGTTGATGTAAGGAAACGGTTTGAGGATGGAATAGAGCTTGGGCGGGCGCTTGTTGCCATCGGTCTGAGTGTCCAGGGTGTCAAACAGCAAGTCCAACATGCCACTCAAGTCCCAGCCGTCGGCGCGGCTGTTTTGCACCAGTTTTGTGAACAGGTGGGGCGCGCCAAACAGGACAGTGTCATCCCCAAACAGGCAAAACAGCACGCGCACCAGCAGGGTTTCAAGGTCTTTGCCGCCGTAGCCGGTGGCTTTGACGGCATCATGCAGATCGGCCAGCGCGTTGGCGGCGGCGGTGTTTGCTGCTTCCTGGCGGGCGATAGCTATTTTTTCGTAGCCGCACAAAAAGCCCATGGCCTCGACGTGTTGCCTGAAGTTTCCCAGTGCAAAGCACAGGGGTGGCGCATGCCGGTCTTTGCTGATGCCGTGGTCGTAGAGGTGCAGATTTTGAAAGTCGCTCACCAGCAGGTAGCGGGGCCGGTCAGCCTCAGCCAGAAGGCCGGTGTAGCGCAGGGCCTGTGCGTAGGCATCGGTAAGGTCTTTTCCCTTGGACTTCATTTCTACCAGCAGCAGGCCAGGGAAGAAGCCGTCTATGCGGTTGATGCCACTGACCTCAAGGCCGTCTGCATCTTGTTTTTTGATGCGCCGCTCAAATTCAACGCTATGTCGGTAGTCCAGCCCGTAAACCCAGCACAGCTCACGCACAAAGGTTTGCGCAAAACCTGATTCGTAGCCCTTGTCGGCGAAGTATTTGGAGAATTCGTCCGCGTGGGTCTGCATGTCGTCAAGTGTGAGTGTGGTCATGGTGCTTGCTTGGTGGTGATTGGGCAAGTCTAGCCCGGAAAACACCCGCATTCTGAGGGTGTTGCGCTGCCTACTATGACGCCATGCCAGTCACCCCAAAAACCACCACAGCCCCCACCGGCGTTCTTTCCCGCATGGGAATGAGCGCCAGGCGCTGGGCTTCGTCCTTTATTTCTCCATCCAAAGAAATCAAGGAATCCGACACCTTTTTGTATGGTGCAGGCAGCACCACGGTGGCCGCTTTGCTGGGCACCGGCAAGCGCACGGCGCGATCCAGGCAGGCTATTTACGAAAAGTGGTCAGGCATGGAGGCAGATGCGGTAGTTTCTACCGCGCTGTTGATGCTGGTGACATCGGCGCTGGGCGGGCATGAAACCAGCGGCGACCTGGTGTTTGTTGAAAAAACACCTGCTGCCACCAAAGACAAGCGCATGGGCGCCATTGTTGACGAAATCTCGTCTGACCTGACTCCACTGTTCAATCGCGTGGCTTTCCAGATGGCCTACACCGGGGCGGTGTTTGGCGATGCCTACGCCCGCATTTACGCAAATTCAACCGGGGTGGTTGACTTGTACGCCGATGAAATGGTGCGCCCGCCGCTGGTACAGCCGTTTGAGCGGGGCTCGCGCACGGTGGGGTATGCGGTCTACACCGGGCCGCGCAACTTCCAAAAGCTTGATGTGTCGCAACTGGCGCGCATGAAAATGCCGCGCACGCAGTGGGTGCCACAACACGGGGTGATTGAGAAGTCTTTGCGTCTGGCCATGACCGAAGACGACATTGACCAATTGCCGGTGATGCCCGCCATGGTTGGGGGCTCGCTGATTTACAACGCCGAAGAGGCGTATGACAGCCTGACTTCGACGCTGCTGGGCCTGGTGAGCCAGCGCTGGAAGAATTCGCTTGACCACCGCATTGTGGGCATTCAGCTGGAAAACACAACCCTTGAGCAGCGCGAGATTTTCACGGCATCGGTGGTGGACATGTTCAAGACGGTTAAGGCCACGATTGCAGAGGCCATCAAAAACGGCCAGCCGGTGGCCGAAAGCATCACCTCGATCTTGCCGATGTGGAACGACAAGCAGCTGATCAACCTGACAACGCCTGACAAGTCGGGTGCACAAACCATCTCGATTGACGATGTGATGCTGCACGCGCGAATGCTGTCTGGGGCGATTGGGGTTGACCTGTCGATGCTGGGGTTTGCCGACCAGTTGTCGGGTGGACTGGGGGACGGCGGCTTCTTTCGGGTGTCGGCGCAAGCTGCGGAGCGGGCGCGCATCATCCGCGTGGCGCTGGCTGAGTTTTTCAACCAGGTGGTGGATGTGCACACGCTGCGCCGCTACGGTGTAGTGTTCTCGCCCAAAGAGCGCCCGTGGGCCATTAATTTCTATGGCTCAATCTCTGCGCTTGAAGCAGAAAAGCAGCGCACTAAGGCCGATTCCATGAATTCCGGCGCCTTGCTGGTGCAGGCCATGCAAGCAATGAAGGACATAGGCGCCAACAAGGAGATCATGGCTGAGTTTTTGGCAAAGACAATGATGCTTGACGAAGACCAGGCCAAGCTGTTTGCCACCATTGTGGATGCAAAACCACCGGACGGCGCTGATGAAGGCAGCTTTGGCGGGGCGCGTAATGGGCTTGTTTAACAGCATCTCTGCTGGCATCGGCAGCCAGGCCAATGGCTTTGCGGGTCAGGTGTCAAGCGCATTGGGCGGGGGCAGGGCGGCATCAGCGCTGGCAAAAGCCGGTGCCAACATGGGCGCCAGCGCAGCCATGGGGCTGGTAAACAACATTGTGCCAGCGGGCGTGCAGAAGGCACTCAATACCGGCGCTTCGATGCTGGGAGACATTCAGGCCGGGAACTTTGATGGCGCGGCCATGCGCCTGCTTGACGGTGGCTACCTTGACAAACTCATTCCAGGAGCCAGCGGGGCGGCTTCTCAGCTGGCTTACTGGGGCACGCCAACGCCTCTGATGGGTGGCGTCACGCCCAAAGAAGCACAACAAATCCACGACGCTTTGCGCGGGCAGGGGCTGGCGAAGAAAAATCTGTGGATGCTGGAAGTGTCAAGCCAGCTGATGGGTAAGGACGCCTCGAAAGCGTTCAACATTTTGGCCACCGAGGTGGATTTTGCGCCCATGACCATCTCGGGCGACAAAAAGAAAATTGGCTCAGCCTCGGCAGACTGCGTGCAGTCTAGTGAGCCAGTGGAGTTGCGTGTTACCACCATGGACACCAAAGACGGCTTTATCAAGCGCTGGTTCCAGAGGCACTATGACGCTGTGGTGTCTGAGGACGGCACAGTAGGACATCCCTACAGCTACGCCATCAAGATCAAAATTGTTCACGCCTTCATCACTGATGCCAGCAACCGGGGTGGCTACGATGTGATGGGGTTGTACCGCCCCGCCAATCTTGAGATCAGCCTGTCGCGCCGGGAGGATGCCTTGCACGAGGTGCAAATGACGTTTACGCAACTAGACACTTTTATGAGACCTTGACCATGGCACTCAAACACGATGCGCAAGGTTTTCTTGCTGGAGACCCGATTGACATTGGCCGCGCCTTGTCAGTGTGGGATGAAATCAGCCGTGACGTGAAGGCCATCCGGGCGACTATGGGCGCATTGTCCGCACCGCCTTCAACCCCATCAAACGTGTCCGTCAGGGCGGCTAATGACGCACCGATGCACCGAGAGTTTCCACAGAGGGCGACCGGCAGCGACCTTGCAGCGGTTTTGCCCAAAGAGAAAAAGCAGCCGCCCCAGGTGGCGTCGGTGCTGGTGTCGCTCAATCAGGCTGGAGGAAAGACGACGGCAACACCCCGGGCGCGGGACAGCGTGGGCCGGTTCGTCAAGGTTGGAAAACCAAAAGACCAGTCAACATCCGCGTTTCCGACTGAGCCCAAGGCTCAAACACCCAGCAGCACGCTGACAACCATCAGAAACAAAGCGACCAAGACTAAAGTGAGCCCAGCAATACCCGCTGGCCGAGGAAAAAATGGCCGCTTTGAGAAAGTCAGCCAGCCCAAGTCACCAGGCAGCCACGACGGCGGCCAGCCCGGCAGCAGAACATCTGACGACTCATTAAGCGCCGAATCACGCACGCTTCTAGACCGCTTGACCAGCACATTGACCAATACAGCCACCGGCGCCGGGAATTCACTCGAAGACGCTGATCCGGCAGTCAAGGCAGTGCAGGAAATTGCGCAGCCCCTGTCGCGCGGCTACAAGATGCTGATGGGCGATGGCGCGGAAAAGAAAAAAGAGGGCTGGTACAGGCGCATCTATGCATCCTTGACGGGGCTTAGAAAAGAAGAAGAAAAAGCCAACAAGGCAACCCTCAAAAGCCTGAAAGTGTTGGAAGAAAAGCCTGTGGGTGACCAGAATCAAACCGGGTTCTGGGGTGGCATTCTGAAAGGCTTGTTGGGGATTGGCCCGGCCATCGTAACGGCATTGATGGCGTTTTTATCAAAAATACCCGTCATCGGCAAGTTATTCGGCGGCGGCGAAAAAGCGCCTGCGGGCGGCGTGCGAGGTGGGTTCCCAAAAGGCGCCATGGCCAAGGGATTTTTGAGAAAACTACCTCTGATTGGTGCCTTGTTTGGCGCAGTGGGTGCTGCCTCTGACATCTATGGAAGCGAGACCGACGACAAGCTCACGCGCAAAGAAAAAGACCAAAACGCAGGAAAGGCCACAGGCGGACTTGCGGGAACTCTGGCTGGCGGATGGGCGGGCGCGTCGGCCGGTGCCGCCATTGGCTTGCTGGGCGGGCCCATCGGCGCGGCCATTGGCGGCGTGGTGGGCGGCGCAGTTGGCATGTTCTTCGGTGACCAGGCTGGCCAGATCATGGGCGAGACCATTGGCGGCTGGGTGGGTGAGTTGCGCCAGGTGGACATTGCCGGGCGCATTGCGATGGCATGGGAGAGTGTGACTGGTGCGATCTCTGGCTACTGGACGACCGCCATGGGCGCATGGGACGCCACAGCGCAATCGGTATCTGGCGCATGGGACGGCGTGGTGGCATCGTTTGCCAAGGTTTCTGAGGGCATTGGCAAAGCCTGGGGCGATTTTGTGGCCCTTGCCAAGTCGGGTTGGGATTCGTTTTCCGGCTTGTTTAAGTCGGCCTACGAGGGACTGAAGTCACTTCCGGTGGTTGGTGCAGCGATTCAAGCGGCTGAGGATGCGGCCAAAGCCACAGCAGCGGCAGCCAGCAAGGTAGCGGCCAAAGCCGTGGAAGCGGCCAAAGAGGCGGCAGCCAAGGCGGCAACTGCAGCGAAAGAAAAGGCGCAGGCGGTCAAGGAAAAGGCTGTGGAGGTTGTTGATAAAACCACCACGACGGCCAAAGAGGCGGCGACGGTCGTCAAGGAAAAAGGGGCGGCTGTTGCAAACAAAGCCGTTGATGCCGTTGAAACTGGAGCGAAAGCAGCCACCAAGGCGGCGGGCGATGGATCGGCATGGGTTGGCAAGAACACCACGGTTGGCAAGGGCGTGGTGGCGGCTTATGAGGGCGTGAAGTCCGCTGGCAATTGGGCTCTGGGAAAAACCAGCCAGATGTTTGAATCCGGCAAGGGCGGCGCGGGGACGGTGTCCACGGGAAAAGGCGATTTTGGCGGGGCATCGTATGGCACTTACCAGCTATCGTCAAAGCAGGGCAAAGTGCAAGACTTTTTGAAGTCGGGCAAGTACGGCAATCAGTTTGCCGGGTTGCAGCCTGGAACGCCTGAGTTCAATGCCAAGTGGAAGGATGTCTCGAAAGCTGATCCTGAATTTGGCAATGCCCAGCACGAGTACATAAAAAAGACCAATTTTGATCCGGCGGCACAGGGGCTAAAAGCTGCTGGCATGGATTTATCTGGGCGGGGCGCGGCTGTGCAGGATGCGCTGTGGTCAACATCAGTTCAATTTGGTGCTGGAAGCCAAAAAAAGGGGAGCGGCGCTATCGGCATGTTCCAAAAGGCATTGGCTGGAAAAGATGTTGCCAAAATGTCAGATGCTGACTTGGTAACGGCTGTGCAGGATTACAAGATCAACAATAATGACAAGCTGTTTGCCAGTTCATCAGATGCTGTAAAACAAGGCACGGCGGGGCGGGCGGTTGAGGAAAAAAAACGGCTGGTGGCACTTGCAGGCCAAGGTAGCACGTCTGATGCGCCTGTTCTCCAGAAGCCAGATGCAATCGCCACGAAAGCGGCAGTACCGATTTCGCCCTCAAGCGCTGCAACAGTAACAGCCACGTCACCTGCGCCTGTTTTACCAGTGACGGTTGCCACTGCGCAAGTTCAAACAGCCTACGCTCCAGCGCCACAGGTTCCCAAGTTTTCGCCTCCGCCCGTCATTGCCGAAGCGCCCGCAGTAGTAAGCCCCATGGGAACTGGTGCTGACAGCCGAAAGCAAGTTGCCGCTGCCACAGCATCCCAAGATGTTGGCCAAGACCTGAAGGATCGTCGCATTGCACACATTGTGACGGGCGGGTTCAGTGCCTAGCCACGGAAAACACGCCTCTTTGCACCCACTGCAGCAACCAACAATGGTGGCATGGCAACAATCACCGGCACAGATATACAGGCAATGGTCAGGCACTGGCTCAATACGCCAGCGGGCACGTATTTGGGGTCTGACTACGGGTCAAACCTGAATGACTTGCTTCAGCAGCCGCTTGCCAGTGGTATGGCAGATGGTGTGATTGCCAAGATGCACGCTGACATTCCTATTTTGAGGTCGCTACCAGACGGTTCCGTCAATATTTACAGCTTGCAAAAGTCCCCGGACAGGCTTGATTTTGTGATTGAGGTGGCAGGCCAAACCATTGACGTTCAAGGGGGTTGACATGCTCACCAAGGCAGATTTCCAGCAGGCGATCAAAGATTCAATTGCCTCTTACCCGGCCATTGCGCCGCTATACAACGCGGGCGACCCGCGCATCACGCAGCATTTAGACGCCATGGCGACCATGCTGGCCATGTTTTCAGCCCAAATTGAGACGGCGATGGCTGAGCCTTTTGAGAAGGTTCGAGATGCCACGGTGCTGGCAGATGCCGCTATGCGTGGCATCATAAGAAAAGGCGTTGCAGCCAGGGTGCGCATCAAGGTTGAAAACAAAGGGGCGGCGCCATTCTTGGTGGATTCAGGCCGCATGGTGTTTGATGCTGCTGGCATGTCTTACAGGCTTGAGAGCTCTGCAACCGTGGCGTCCGGGGCATCTGGCACGGTCGATGCCGTTCAGATGAAAACCATTACAGTCAACCACACTGTCACCGGTTCAGCGCCGTTTTACGCGATTGAGATTCCAGCCTCTGAAGATGGTTCTTGGCTTTGCAGCGTGGGGGTGCGTGATGGTGATGGCGAATTCACTTACAGCGACCACTACACCAACGTGGCCAATGGCGACCGGGTGTTTCACATTGAAACTGATGACCGTCAGAGGGTTTACGTGCGCTTTGGATTTGGTGGTGTTGTGGGTGCTCAGCCAGCAGATGGCACGCAGATATCCATGTCTGTGGCATACACGTTTGGCAACATCAACCCGGCATTTGGCAGTCCATTTTCGTTTGAATATCTTGGATCACCGGCCGAGTCGTCGGTTGATTTGTCGATGGATTCGGTGGTGATACCAGGGCAAGACCCGATCGCTATGAATGTGCTGCGTGATCTGGCCAAGTACCCATCTATTTATGACAGCAATGCGGTGTTCTTGGGTGAGTTCGATTTTCTGGTGCGCAGGAACTTCCCGTCCCTGAAATTCTTGTCGGTGTGGAATGAATCCGCCGAAGAGCAGGTGCGCGGCCCCAGTGTGAATAATATCAACACCTTGTTTGTGGCGTGCCTGTCTGAAGATGGGTCCGAAAGTGTTCTGACTGAATCCAGTCCGCTGAGCCCGCTGGCACCGGTTGTGATCACGTCACCAACAGGAACGCAGGCTGCCATTGAACGCGCCATTTTGACAGCGGACGACAGCTACAGGGTGAAGTTTTACACACCAATCCGGTCAAAAATCTTGATTGCAATTGACGCAACGGTGGCAACGTCTTACGCTGCAAGCGATGTCCGCGCAAAAATCATTGACGTCATCGTGTCGAATTTTGGCGAGTCCGCAGCAACTTCAAGGAGAGGTCGGAGTAAGCCGCTTTACCAGCAAATCTATGCGCTTTTAAAGTCAAAAATACCGGCGCTATCAACCGGCCTATCTGACTTGACGGTGAACATTCAGACGCCCGCCAATGTCTTGACCAGGCCAGAGTTGTGGCGTTATGTGACGCCCGATAGTCTGACGGTTTCTGTCTCCAATGCCAACGTCATCACGCCTCAGTGGGGTGGATGATGGATTTTAACGATGCGCAATTGCCTATCATCAGCCCATTGGCCGGAAGCTTTACTGAGAATGATGTTGAATCAGACCTAAAAAAGCTATTTTCTGATCTATTTGGCGCGAAACAGGCGGCATTGGCGTTTGATGCAAACGTGCTGGGTTCTGCGCACCTCGGGTCATTTGACTTGATCCGCAAGTCCGTCAACACGGATGGATTGGTGCTGCTTTCTGGAGAACGTGAGGAGGCAGCTACCCGCTACCTTTACCGCGCATGGAAGTCTGGTGATGTCCAGGGCCGTGGCCTGCATTTTTTGCGCACCTACTTGCAGATGCTGTACCCGAACCTGTGTCAGATTGAGCAGCTGTGGCAAGATAAAAGCCGCATCTACCCAACTTCGTTGGTGGCCAATAAGCCAAGGGTGAATTACTGGATTTACGCGCTGGGAGAGTCAGGTCTGAAGCTCGATGGCCTATGGGGCGTTGGCGCCCAAAGGCCCGTCGTTGATTTTGAGGCTGAAGCCTCAAGAATGCCAGACCTCAGCAACATGTTTTTGACGAGCAGGGTTGAGATAACGCTTGATTTCGCGGTTCAGATCAAGTCGATTATCAACCTGATGGGCATCATCAGGTCCATCATCCCCGCCAGGCTGCTGCCTCATTTCAGGTTCACTCTGACGGTTCTGTTTTTTATTCAGGCCAGTCTGTCCACGTGGCTGTTGCTGCAAAAGAAGTCACGGCTCCGGTATCCGTGGAATGGCCGCGTGGTGACCGATTCTGATGATGCTGTGTGGCGACTTGGTATTGGTGATGATCTGGTGCGCCTGCCTCAAGCGTTTGGGATGTTCAGGCTTGGGCAAGCCAGAGGCGGGGTGTCCGCGTGGCATCTGAAGAGCGCCAGAATTGAGAGCCATGCGCTGATGCAAAGTCATGCGTCAAGCCAGGCATTTTCATTGCAAAATATTGGGCAGACGTGGCGCAGGCTTGATGCCAGCTGGCGTCTCGGGGCAAGGGCGATGCACGCGTCCGGCGCGGCATTCATGTCGAAGTCGGCAGCCATGCTTGTTTCGGAATCGCTGCAAACGACACAACACGAGTTTGTGCGCATGGATTACCCGCGCACCCCGCAAAAACTGGGGGCATGGCCGCGCCTTGGTGCATGGCGCAGGCTCAACGGCGCCTGGGCAGTTGGGGTGTCTGGCAGGCCGTTTGGATTTGCGCTGCGCAGGGATGAACCGGTACTGGCAGAGAGTTCGGCTCTGATGGCGTCAAACGCGGCAACCTATGCGTCGCCGGAGAAGCTAACCTTGCCATGGTCGAGTTACCAAAAAACCCCACCCCGGCTTTTGCTGCTTGATGGCTCATGGCTGCTTGGTGGGCCATGCCGGCCGGTGTTTGCATTCAAGGCGACCAAGGTGCTCATTTAACGGAAAACACCCCGAATCAGTGCTTTCGCCCGGTGCAAAACTACCCCCATTCTTTTTTATTGGGGTGTTCACATGGCAGAAGCCGTTACTACAGATGCATTCAGAAAGCGCATCGCCAAACACATGGCGGACAACAGTGCACTGCCACCCGTGGCATTCATGGCTTTTGGCGATGGCGGGCACAACGCAGACATGACACCCAAGGCGCCCTCGGTGCTGGCCACTGGTTTGGCGCATGAGATTTTGAGGAGGCCTTTGGCGCTTATTACCCAGGAAGACCTGTTCTCAGTGACCGGAAAAGGAACAGTCGAATCCACCGATCTGATTGGGTCGTCCATTTCAGAGGCTGGGCTGTTTGACTCTGCTGGGCAGCTTGTCGGCATCAAGACCTTTGCACCAAAACACAAAGAATCCGATGAACGGTATGAAATCAGCATCAAGCTACGTTTTTAACAGGAGTTAACCATGACCATGCCTTACCCGAATATCACGCAAATACCCAACAACGAGCCCGATGCGGTGCCTGCGCTGTGGAACACCCGCTACACCGAAATTGACGCCAATTTTTTAAGTCTTGATGGGCGAGTCTCAGCAAGCACCAGTGAATTGACTGCGGCCAGAAATGGGGCCGCCAGCCTGGATGCCAGGCTTGACCAGATGGATGGCGATATTTCAATGACATCTGTCGACATGCAAAACATGGACTCAGCCGTCCTCAAGTTTGCTCTCGACCAAGCTTCACTTGCCAACTCCAGCGTTCGCTCATTGCGTCAGAACGTTCAACAAGAAGGTGAATTCACTATTTTTAATCGCGGCATCGTTCTGGGCTGCGCAGCAACAAAGTCAGTCAATGCTGCCAGAAACTTGAATCTGTCGGCTGGCGTGTGCTTTGCCAATGGACGCAGTTACTTGGTTGTAGACGGCATCAATTCCGCATCAGTACCAAGCAATGCGGGCGCCATACCAGTTACCGTTTATGCCTATCTTTATAAAAATGCGACCGGCCTCTTTAATTTGGCTGTTACGCCCATTGGCTCTATTTTGCCAAGTGATGCGATCAAGATTTACAACATCACGATTCCATCCGGCTCGACGGATTCAACTGACCCTTATTTGTCAAGCGTCACATTGACGGATGCTCGCAGGATTGAGGCCAACTACCCGAATATCCTTGACTCTCCTGCTTTGGTGTCATCTGTTTTGAATGCCATGGATGCCAACGACTACCGCCTCGACTTTGATGTGGTGTCGAGCAGTGGCGCGCCATGCGATGCGTCATCCATTGTGGTGACCAGTCGCGCCACCAACGGGTTCACCGTCGCACTGGCCAGCGCCGCAGACAACGTGGTCGTTCGCTGGCGTGCTTCGCGGCTGTCTTTGCCAAGCCAGACACCTGTGATTGATTTTTCCACTGGCTTTCACGCATCGAACCCCACCACTTATTAACTTTTAAGGAGCTTTTCATGCCTCAAATTACCCTCAAGCAGCCCGGCCAGCCGGTGGCTGACTTCGCTTTCTCGGGCGCGCTTGTCACCGTCTCTGGTGTCGCCATTGACTGTGCTGCACGCCAAAGCGACAGCCTTGTCACTGTTGAAATTCGCGGCAACAAAACTGGCGCCACGGAAGGTGGCAATGGTGCGTATTTGGCGCAAATTGACATTCCAGCCAAGCGCTACATCACCACTGCCGGACCGGATGACGCGCAAGGCAAGCCCACCAGCATTCAAGAAGCCATTCCGCTTGACCCCAATGCGGTTCAAGTCACCCTTTGGCCTACCGTGGGCTAACACCTTAATCTCAGGAGAAAACTATGCCTTCAATTTTTATCAAAGATGACCTGCGTGCCAGTGTCGAAGCCGCCAGCGGTGGCCGCCAAACTGTGCTCTATACCGCGCTCGGTCAGCCCACCTTCATGAATGTGATCCCCAAATTAAACGGCCCCGACGTGGACGCGGGCCTGCCTGCGGGCGTTCACCCAGCCTTCATTGTGGGTGGCGTTGAAAAGTCGGAGCTGTTCATTGGCACCTACTCCGGCATCGTCAAAAACGGCGAACTGCTGAGCCTGCCTGGCGTTGACCCGCAAACATCGATCAACCACGACCAGTCGGTGGCCTATGCCCGCGCTTGCGGCGCCGGTTTCCATGCAGTATCCAACATTGAGCGCACCCTGTTGGCGCAATGGTGCCGAGCCAACAGCTTTCAGCCGCGCGGCAACACCAACTGGGGTAAATCAAGCGATGCGGCCTGGGAATCAGGGCGCCGGATCGATGGCTTGTCTCCCGGCGTTGCATCCGGTACCGGGCGCACGCTCACCGGCTCCGGTCCTGCATCCTGGCGGCATGACAACTCCAGCTCAGGCATCGACGGGCTGTGCGGCAACATCTGGGAGTGGACACCAGGCATGCGTGTCAACATGGGTGAAATCCAGATCATCGCCAACAACGACGCGGCACTCAATGCCACCGACTTTGGCGTTGCATCAAGCGCCTGGAAAGCCATTGATGGCGCAACCGGCGAACTGGTGACCCCGGGCTCTGCCAATTCTGTGAAGTATGCCGTTTCAGGAACGGCGGCTTACACGCTGGTGCGCGCTAATGGCGCATCGTTTGAAGGTATGACCAACCCGGGCACAACCCCGGTCGGCGCTGCGGCTTTGGCTCTACTCAAGGCGCACGGCCTGTTCCCGGTCGCTTCGCTGTTGGGTGGCACGATTGCGCTGCCTGCGGCCAACAGCGACTACTTTTACCTGAACACGACGATTGAGGCTCTGCCGATCCGTGGCGGCGATTGGAGCCGCGCGGCGAGCGCTGGCGTGTTCACGCTCTATTGCTACGGCGCACGGACGGATGCCAGCGGCAGCCTTGGCGCTCGCCCCGCCTTCGTTCTCTGATGCCCTGAGCGGTAGCGATGGGCACTCACTCTGAAGCCAGTCTGGATACCAAGTTCATCGACTTCTCGAAGCAAATGAACTTGTATCTGAACCATTTTCCCAAGCACGAGAAGTACGGCCTGTGCCAACAGATCAGAAACGCGGCTTATGAGATGTACGGCTTCATTGTCGAGAGCCAGAAGCGCTACCAGAAGAAAACCAGCCTGGGCAATGCCGACATCACGCATGAGCAATTGCGCATGTTCTTGCGGCTGGCCTTTGAGCTGGGCTACTTCAAATTCAAGGACGGTTCCTTGTCGGATGACAAGGACTATGAAAAAACCGCCACCCACCGTTACCTCGTCATCAGCCGCATGGTTGATGAGCTTGGCCGGATGATTGGTGGCTGGATGCAGGCCGACCGCGCCAAAACGAATCCCGATAGCGGGCACAAAAGGGAAGCACCTTAACATGTTACAGGCTCTGCCGTTCCGTGGCGGCCATTGGAGCAGCGCGGCGGGCGCTGGCGTGTTCGCGCTCAATTGCAACAACACACGGACGAATGCCAACAACAACATTGGCGCTCGCCCCGACTCTGGTTTACCTCGAATTCTGCAAAGAAATGGTGGAACAAAGGGAGGTGTTTTCCTGCATTCGGTGAGAGCCTTTGCAAAATCTGCTGGACGCCCTTTTATTAGTAGGTGCCATGTTGCACTCGACCATCTGGGGGCTTTCCTTTGAAGCGCGTCGGTTTTCTGTTTGAGCAGGCTTTCACGCCCGAGGCGTTGTACCAGGCGTGGGAAGATGCCAGCCGGGGTAAGCGCGGCAAGCGGGCCACGTTGGAGTTTGGCCGCAACCTGGCGGCGAATCTGGACGCCTTGCACACAGCCCTGCATAACGGCAGCTACACGCTGCAGCCCTACAAAGAATTTCAGGTGTACGAGCCCAAAGAGCGCACGATCTTCGCGCCTGCTTTTTGTGATCTGGTGGTGCAGCATGCCATCTACAAGCTGATTTACCCGATTTTCAACCGAACCTTCATCGACCAGAGTTACGCCTGTCGCAAAGGTAAAGGAACACACGCTGCGGCTGACTACGCCCAGCAAGCTCTGCGTTGCAGTGCGCCCGACAGTTACCTTTTGCAGCTCGACATTCGTAAGTTCTTCTACAGCATCGACCGTGCAGTGCTGCGCACCCAGATCGAGCGCCAGATCAAGGACGAGCGCTTTGTCGACCTGATGATGCAGTTTGCCGACTATGGCCCAGCCGTTGGCATCCCGATTGGTAACTTGCTTAGTCAGACCTACGCTCTGATTTACATGAACCCGCTGGATCACTTCATCAAGCGCAATCTGGGCGCCAGGCGCTACTGCCGCTATGTTGATGATTTTGTGATCTTTGGCTGGCCACGAGAGCGCTGTGTGGCGGCACTAGCCAGAATCATTGAATTTTTGCGTGGAACCTTAAAGCTGGAGTTATCGCGCTACAGCCTGCACAAGATCAAGCGTGGTATCAACTTTGTTGGCTACCGCACCTGGCGAAGTACCCGCTTTGTGCGTAAGCACAGCCTCTACACATTCACCCAGTCTGCCAAGCATGGCGCGCTTGAAAGCGTTGTCTCCATCCTTGGACACGCCAAACATACCGCAAGTCTTCACCACCTTTTAACTACCCTGAAAGCTCACCACTATGACCTCTTTAATCACCTTCCGCCGCGTTGTAAACCAACCCAACGTCTACACCCTGAAACTGCCTGACGCGCCCCAAGGCCAGCAAGCAGTGCAAGAGCTGGCAACTTTGCCCGATGGCCGCACCGTTGTTGTGCTGTTTGATGGCTACACGCTACCCGCTGATCAACCCGCAGAGATTACGGACAGTATCGTCAACCCGTTTGTGCCGACAGACGCGGAGCTTGCCCAAATCAAGAATAGCAGCGTGCATGTACAAGCCATATACAACCGCATCGAGCAGATGATCCGCGATAAATACAGCGCCAGCGACGAGGCTAAATTTGCCCGTATCGGCGTGGGCGCGGCATTGGGCGCTTACAACTTTGCGCCCGGCGAGCAAGAAGAACTGCTGGCCTTTGGTGACCATTGTGAAGCCGCCCGCCAGTGGGGCCGTGCCGAGCGCGCAAAACTTGGCTTGTAACCATGATTTACATGATCGCACTCATCGCCACAGCCGTGCTTTTGCGCGAGACAACCACGCTTGATCACTGGATAGCCTTTGACGCTTGGGTGCTGCGGGTGTTGACGCTAGGCAAGTCCAAGCCGGGTGAAACCATCAGCGCGGCAGCGTGGGATATGCACCTGGCAGGCAAGACACGCGGGCACATCCTGGTGGCCGTGATCAACTGGATTTTCAAAATCCGACAAGCAGACCATTGCCGCCGGGCTTGGGAATGGCAACGACACCTTTACGAAAGACAAAAATGACTGATGCAGACATGCCCCAAATGGTTTTTAACGGACTTTTTATCCTGGTTGGGGTGTTCGGTGGGTACTACCTCAACTCCGTCAAAGATGCAATTAAAAATCTACAGACTACCGACCAAATGCTGATCACTAAGTTGCAGGCTATTGAGGTGCTTGTCGCAGGGACGTACGTCAAGCGCGATGAGTTTGACACCATGACTCGTGCGTTGTTTGCCAAACTTGACTCAATCGACGCAAAGATTGACACCAAGTCAGATCGCGCCATGTGCATGGCTGTGCATAGCAGAGAGCACCAATGAGACTCACCCCGCATTTTTCTGTCGAAGAATTTGTCGCCAGCCAAACAGCTGACCGGCGAGACATTGACAACTCACTCACAAGCAACCTGCTAGAAAGCGCCAGAAACACTTGCAATGGGCTTGAGCAAGTGCGCAGCTTGCTGGGTAACTTGCCAATTTTGATCAGCAGCGGATACCGCTCACTTGAGCTTAACCGCGCTGTTGGAGGCAGCAAAAGCAGCCAGCACATGCTTGCCCAAGCGGTTGACTTTACATGCCCTGGCTTCGGCTCTGTTGCCCACGCGATCGAAAAAATCATGCAGAGCGACATCCAATACGACCAACTTATAAGAGAGTTTGCAACCATCCCAGGCCGTGGCTGGGTGCATATCAGTTTTACGCTGTTGCCACCGCGCAAGCAGGTGCTGATTATTGATGCCACAGGTGTCAGGGCGTACGCATGAAAAAAGTCACAAAAGCAGCAGCCGAGCGGTGTGCCAAGCACACTCTGCAAGAGCAGCTAGAAGCACATCGGGCAGAGCTTGAATTGCTGTGCAAGGTGGAGACTGCAATTGCGACCAAGCGCATCAAAGAGCATTACGAAGATTTAATCAAAGGAGCTGAGCATGGACAAGATCAAGGCAAGATTTAAGAGCAAGACTTATTGGCTTGCGATGACCGGCGCAGTGCTGACTGTGCTGGAGGTCAACAGCCAATTTGTCACGCAGTTTGTGGGGGCTGATATGCGCCCGTATCTGATTGCATTTTGGCCTGTGGTGATGCTGTTTGCGCGTGAGATCACTACTACCGCTTTGAGCGACAAATGAACCTCACCCTGATTGCATCCTTGATCAGCGCAGTCGCCGCAGGCTTGGCCGGTTTCGGCCTGGCTTGGCGGCTACAAACAGCAACGATTGACCAAATGGAATTGGAGCAAGCCAATGAACGTATCTCACTACAACGCGCTGCAAGAGCAACTATGGAGCGGCAGCAAAGCGCAGTCGTCACGGCACAAAATGCTGCAGCGGAGCGCCGCCGCGCCCTGGCCATCGTGCGCCGCGATGGCGATGCTGCTCTTGTCGGGCTGCGCGACGCAACCGCCGCCGCCATGCGAGCAGCCAGCGAGTCCCTTGATGCCTGCAACCGTGTCGTCACCACCCACGGAGACATACTCGCTGAGTGCAGCAGCACTCTTCAAAAAGTGGCAGGCGATGCTGACCAATGCATCAGCGACACCAAAACCTTGATTGAGGCCTGGCCTGATTAAACAGTTTATATAGTTGTGCAATTGTTGTGCAGTTTAAAACAGTTGCCTACACAACAAAACTTAACCAAAATTAATGAAACTTGCGCTAAGTTGTTGTTTTAATTGAAAAGTTGTCTTCCGCGCCACCAGACCGGCATCCTGAACCGGGGTTCAGGTGGGCTAGGTCAGAAGCTGTCTTGGGTTCATCTAACGCGAGATGATCACGCCGACAGCACGATGTTCCAGGCCCGGGCTCTATGAGCATTGGTTCAAGGAAATATAAAGCCCGGCGAACACGGCAGACGAGACCATTGTAGGGTGAAAGAACAGTTTGTGCGGTGCCGTCTGACGCAACTATTTGCCTGCGCCAGGGCGCGAATACTGCACAAAGATTTCGTTGGCTTTGACCATGCCCAATTCCATGCGGGCTTTTTCTTCCACCATCTCCAGGCCGTCTGCCAGGTCACGCACCTCGGCTTCAAGTTGGCTGTTGGCCAGGCGCGCCTGTTCGTTCTGCGCCTGTTGCTGAGCCAGATCGCTGCGCAGCTGCGCCACCTTGGGCAAGCTGCCCCGACCCAACCACAATTGCGCGTGCAGCACCACGAGCAAGGTGATCAGCAAGGCCGGAACAGCGCGCTGGCGCATGGCGTTTAGCGCAGGTTGTAAAACGCCGCGCGACCCGGGTAAGTGGCAATGTCGCCCAGGTCTTCTTCAATGCGCAGCAACTGGTTGTATTTGGCCATGCGGTCAGAGCGGCTGAGCGACCCGGTCTTGATCTGCCCGGCGTTCGTGCCCACGGCGATGTCGGCAATCGTGCTGTCTTCGGTTTCACCGCTGCGGTGGCTGATGACGGCGGTGTAACCGGCGCGTTTGGCCATTTCGATGGCGGCAAAGGTTTCGGTCAGCGTACCGATCTGGTTGATCTTGATCAGGATCGAATTGGCAATGCCCTTGTCGATGCCTTCTTTCAGGATACGCGTGTTGGTCACAAACAAGTCGTCACCCACAATCTGCACCGTTTTGCCCAGCCGGTCGGTCAAGATTTTCCAGCCGTCCCAGTCGCCTTCGGCCATGCCGTCTTCGATGCTGATGATGGGGTATTTGTCCACCCAGGTGGCCAGCATGTCGGTCCACTGCTGCGCGTCCAGGCTCAGGCCTTCGCCGGCCAGCACGTATTTGCCGTCTTTGTAAAACTCGCTGGCGGCGCAGTCCAGGCCGATGGCGATGTGCTCACCGGCCACAAAACCCGCCTTGTCGATGGCTTGCAAAATGAGCTGGATGGCGGCTTCGTGGTTTTCCACGCTGGGGGTAAAACCGCCTTCGTCGCCCACCGCCGTGCTCATGCCGCGCTCGTCGATGATTTTTTTCAATGCATGGAAAGTTTCGGCACCGTAGCGCAGTGCCTCGCGAAAGCTGGGTGCACCCAGCGGGATGATCATGAACTCTTGCAAGTCCAGGCTGTTGTTGGCGTGCGCGCCACCGTTGATGACGTTCATCATCGGCACCGGCAATTGCATGCCGCCCATGCCGCCAAAGTAGCGGTACAGCGGCAGGCCCGATTCTTCTGCTGCGGCGCGCGCCACGGCCATCGACACCGCCAAGGTGGCGTTGGCACCCAGGCGGCTCTTGTTGTCGGTGCCGTCCAGGTCGATCAGGGTCTTGTCCAGAAAGGCTTGTTCAGAGGCGTCCAGGCCCAGTACCGCCTCAGAGATTTCGGTGTTGATGTGCTCGACAGCCTTGAGCACGCCTTTGCCACCGTAACGGGTCTTGTCGCCGTCGCGCAGCTCAATGGCTTCGCGGCTGCCGGTAGAGGCACCGCTGGGAACCGCGGCACGGCCCATGGTGCCGGACTCCAGTAGCACGTCGCATTCCACCGTGGGGTTGCCACGGCTGTCGAGAATTTCACGTCCGACGATGTCAACAATTGCACTCATGACTTTCCTTCATAAAAAGTGGGTAACGGGTTCAGGCTGAAAAGTGCTGCTCCAGGAAACCGTGGCGCTTGGTCACGGCGTCGAGTTCTTGCAGCGATTCCAGCAGGATATTCATATGCTTCAGGGGTACGGCGTTGGGTCCGTCACTCAGGGCATGTGCTGGGTCAGGGTGGGTTTCCATAAACAGGCCCGCCACGCCCACGGCCACGGCCGCGCGTGCCAGCACCGGCACCATCTCACGCTGGCCACCACTGCTGGTGCCTTGGCCGCCGGGTAACTGCACGCTGTGCGTGGCGTCAAACACCACCGGCGCGCCGGTTTCGCGCAAGATGGTCAGGCTGCGCATGTCGCTCACCAGGTTGTTATAGCCAAAGCTGGCACCGCGCTCGCAGGCCATGAAGTTGTCTTCGGGCAGGCCCGCCTCACGTGCGGCGGCGCGCGCTTTGTCGATCACGTTTTTCATGTCGTGCGGCGCCAGAAACTGCCCTTTTTTGATGTTCACCGGCTTGCCCGATTGCGCCACGGCACGAATGAAATCGGTCTGACGGCATAAAAAAGCGGGGGTCTGCAGCACATCGACCACGCGGGCAGCGTCCTCAATGTCGGCCTCGGTGTGGACGTCGGTGAGCACCGGCACGCCCAACTCGCGACGCACCTTGGCCAAAATTTCCAGCCCCTTGTCGCGCCCGGGGCCACGGTAGCTGGTGCCGCTGCTGCGGTTGGCTTTGTCAAAACTGCTTTTGAAAATAAACGGGATTCCCAGCGCTGATGCGATGTCTTTGAGCGTGCCGGCGGTGTCCATTTGCAGCTGCTCGGACTCGATGACACAAGGGCCGGCAATCAAGAAAAATGGCCGCTGCAGGCCGATTTCAAAACCACACAGTTTCATCAGGCAAGCGCTTTCTCTGGCGTGGTGCTGGTGTGGCGCTGCAGCGCGGCGCGCACAAAAGCGTTGAACAACGGGTGCCCGGCCCACGGGGTGGATTTGAACTCGGGGTGAAACTGCACCCCAACGAACCACGGGTGCACGGTTTGCGGCAGCTCGACGATTTCGGTCAGGTGTTCGCGCTGCGTTTTGGCAGAAATCACCAGACCGGCCTGGCGCAGCGCATCAAGATAATTCACATTGGCCTCATAGCGGTGGCGGTGGCGCTCAGTCACCACGTTGCCATAAATCTGGTGCGCCAGTGTGCCCGGCACCACGTCGGAACTTTGCGCGCCCAAGCGCATGGTGCCGCCCAGGTCGGAGTCTTCGCTGCGCGTCTTGATACTGCCGTCGGCGTCTTTCCACTCTGTGATGAGCGCGATCACCGGGTGCGGCGTGGCGGGGTCAAACTCGGTGCTGTTGGCGTCTTTCAGGCCAGCCACATGGCGGGCAAATTCGATCGTGGCCACCTGCATCCCCAGGCAGATGCCCAGGTACGGGATTTTTTGCTCGCGCGCAAAGCGGGCGGCGCAGATTTTGCCTTCCACACCGCGCACGCCAAAGCCGCCCGGCACCAGCACCGCGTCAAAGCGCGCCAACTGCGCCACGTTGTCGGGGCTGATGGTTTCGGAGTCGATGTAGTCAATCTTGACGCGCACATGGTTCTTCATGCCAGCGTGGCGCAAGGCTTCGTTGAGCGACTTGTAGCTGTCACTCAGGTCCACATACTTGCCGACCATGACGATGTTCACCGCGCCTTGGGGGTGAGCGGTTTCATACACCAGGTCGTCCCAGCGCTTGAGGTTGGCTGGGGGCGTGTTCAGGCGCAGCTTGTCGCAGATCAGGCCATCCAGGCCTTGTTCGTGCAAGACACGCGGCACCTTGTAGATGGTGTCCACGTCGGGCATGGAGATCACGCCCCATTGCGCCACGTTGGTAAAGAGCGAAATTTTTTCGCGCTCGTCGTCCGGAATCATGCGGTCGGCGCGGCACAGCAGCGCGTCGGGTTGAATACCGATTTCGCGCAGTTTTTGCACCGTGTGCTGCGTGGGTTTGGTCTTGAGTTCACCCGCTGCCGCAATCCACGGCACATAGGTCAGGTGCACAAAGGCCGCCTGGTTGGGCCCCAGGCGCAGGCTGAGCTGGCGCACGGCTTCCAGAAACGGCAGCGATTCGATGTCGCCCACGGTTCCGCCAATTTCGACAATGGCCACGTCCACCGCCTGCGGCGTGTCAAACCCGGCGCCACGTTTGATGAAGTCCTGGATTTCGTTGGTCACGTGTGGGATCACCTGCACTGTCTTGCCCAGGTAGTCGCCATGACGTTCTTTTTCGAGCACGCTTTTGTAAATCTGGCCGGTGGTGAAGTTGTTGGTCTTTTTCATGCGCGTTTCAATGAAACGCTCGTAGTGGCCCAGATCCAGGTCGGTTTCGGCACCGTCGTCGGTGACAAAAACTTCGCCATGCTGGAACGGCGACATGGTGCCGGGGTCCACATTCAGGTAGGGGTCGAGTTTGATCAGGGTGACTTTGAGCCCGCGCGACTCAAGAATGGCAGCCAGCGAAGCCGACGCGATCCCCTTGCCCAGGGAAGAAACGACACCGCCGGTGACGAAGACAAATTTGGTCATGTCAAACAGAGCCCATGGCTCAGGTGAGCTGGTAAAAAAGGATTATAGGGGCCGGGTTTGGACGGTTTTTGCGCTCTGTTACATTGCGGCGCATGAAAGACCTTGCTGGAAAACATCTGGTGCTGGTGCTGACCGGCGGTGTGGCTTGTTACAAGGCGGCTGAGCTGTGTCGGCTGCTGGTCAAAGCGGGTGCCACGGTACAGGTGGTGATGAGCGACGCGGCCGCGCAGTTCATCACGCCGGTGACGATGCAGGCGCTTAGCCAGCACCCGGTGCGACTGTCGCAGTGGGATGCCGACGAGCCTAACGCCATGGGGCACATCAACTTGACGCGTGCGGCCGATGCGGTGTTGGTGGCACCGTGCAGTGCGGACTTTATGGCCAAACTGGCGCAGGGCCGCGCCGATGACTTGCCCAGCCTGCTGTGCCTGGCACGCCCGGCGCAGCGCGTGCCGTTGCTTTTGGCTCCCGCGATGAATCGCGAGATGTGGGTGCATCCGGCCACACAACGCAACCTGGCGCAAGCGGTGGCCGACGGGGCAACCGTGTTGGGTGTGGGCTGTGGCGAGCAGGCGTGCGGCGAAAGTGGCGACGGCCGCATGCTGGAGCCGCAACAGATTCTGGCCGCCGTGGTGGCCTCTTTTCAGCCTAAGCTGCTGCAGGGGCAGCATGTGCTGGTCAGCGCTGGCCCCACTTACGAGGCGATCGACCCGGTGCGCGGCATCACCAACCTGTCGAGCGGCAAGATGGGCTTTGCCATTGCCCGTGCTGCGCGCGAGGCGGGTGCTACGGTCACGCTGGTGGCCGGGCCGGTGCATCTGGCTACCCCGGCAGGTGTGCAACGGGTGGATGTGGTTTCAGCACAAAATATGCTTCTAGCCGTTATGGAACAAGGGCAGAAAGCTACTGTTTTTGTATCGACCGCCGCGGTGGCAGACTGGCGACCGGCGCAAGCGACCGACCAGAAGATCAAGAAAGACGGCTCGGGTCAGGTGCCACAGTTGAGTTTTGTGGAAAACCCGGACATTCTGGCCACGTTGGCGCAGTCGCCGCGGGCGCAAAGCGGCGAGCTGTTTTGCGTGGGCTTTGCCGCCGAAAGCCACGACCTGCTGGCCAATGCGCAGGCCAAACGTCTGCGCAAAGGCGTGCCGCTGCTGGTGGGCAATATTGGCCCGGCCACGTTCGGGCAGGATGACAACGCCTTGCTGCTGGTCGATGCGCAGGGCGCGCGTGAATTACCGCGCAGCGACAAGCTCTCACTTGCTCGCGAGTTGATAGCTGATATCGCAAGCAGAATAAGTGCCAAAGGCTAAAAATGCTCTCAGTTGACATCAAGATGCTGGACCCACGCCTGGCCGACCAGCTGCCGGCTTACGCTACGCCGGGCAGTGCCGGGCTGGATTTGCGCGCCTGCCTGACCGAGCCACTGACGTTGCAAGCCAATGCCTGGCAACTGATTCCTACCGGAATCGCCATGTATCTGAAAGACCCGGCTTACGCCGCGCTGATCTTGCCGCGCTCCGGCCTGGGGCACAAGCACGGCATCGTGCTGGGCAATCTGGTGGGGCTGATCGACAGCGACTACCAGGGGCAATTGATGGTGAGCGCCTGGAACCGCAGTGACACGGCGTTCACCATCGAACCGATGGAGCGCATTGCGCAATTAGTGATCGTGCCGGTGCTACAGGCCAGGTTCAATGTGGTGAATGAGTTTGCCGCCAGTGTGCGCGGTGAGGGTGGCTACGGCTCCACCGGGAAAACCTGAGCTCCAATGTGCCCGCAATCTGCCCGTATCAGCGTTGTATCGGGTTTATTCGTGTGGGCAGAGTAGCCATTCGTAGGCGGGTTGTGCCAGTACAGGGGAGCCGGTCGCTGCGGCGGCCATGTCTCGGTCTTGCACCAGCAGGCGACGAGTGGCTTCGGGGTAAAGCTGGGCGGCGTCTTCAAACGCACGCAGCTCGCGCTCGCGCGTGCCCGGAGTTGACATGTCGGCGCAAACCTGGATTAGCTCAGCGCTGCCTTCTGGATAACGCGCCAAAAAATCTACCTCCAACGCGTGCGGTGTCTTGACGTAGCTTACCTCGGCGCCACGACGCTGTAGCTCGTTGAAGACCACGGTTTCAAGCGCATGGCCCAGGTTGCTGCGGCCACTGGCGTCAAAAGCGCGGATCAGGCCCGGGTCAGCCGGGTACAGTTTGCGCGGGTTGGAGTTGCGTTGCCGTTCGGATTCGGTCGCCAGTGGGGCGGCGCTGAGCAAAAAAGCATCGAGCAAATGCCCCAGTAACGTGTGCACGGCGTCTTTGGCCACGCCCAGCCCTTGCGCCTTCAGGTCCAGGTGCAGTCGGTGTGCACTGAAGCTGCCCGCCGGATTGCGCAGACATTGCCGAACCAACCAGCGCAGCGCTGCCACCTGTGACACGGCATAACGCTCCACCACGTCGCGAAAAAGTACCGTGTCCACATAGCCTTGCAGCAATTCGATGCGCGCGGCCATCGTCAGACCCTGGGCTTCTGGAAACCCCCCTTCGGTCAGGTATTCACGAAAACGCTTTTCAATCAGTGAGCGTTCGCCTGCCAGCCAACGGCTCGGTGGTAATTCTGGTTCTTCGTGATGATGGCGCAAAAATTCTCGAAAACTGAAGGGGCGAATCACCGTAGCCATGCCGCGCCCGCGCAGCGAGGTGTGCACTTCTCGGGAGAGCATGCGCGCTGAAGACCCCGACACCACCATTTCGACCTGCTCGGTGTCCATGACACGGCGCACAAAGCGCTCCCAGTCTGGTACCAGTTGAATTTCATCCAGAAACCAGGCCACGCGTTCTCGTCCACGCAAGTTTGGGTAGCGCCGGTAATATTCTTCCAGCAAAAAACCGAGTTGCTCTACGCCAATACCTGCCAAGCGATCGTCGTCAAAGCTCAGATAGAAAGCCCGCTCGGGTGGCAGTGAGGCACGTTGCTGCTGTAGCAACTGTTGCAAAAAACTGGTCTTGCCTGTGCGGCGCATGCCGATGACCGCGTGCGTTTTGCCTGGGACTGTAGGCAGACAAGCGTCGCGGCGGGTCAATGGTTTTGGCTGCTGTACTGCCAGCGCGGCGTTGAGCTTTTCCAGCAAGACAGGGTGCAGGCTCACGAGGTGCTCATTTCAAAAAGTGTCTTTATAAAAAAGATGCATTGAATTGTATGCATCTTTTTAAAAGGGCTACATTTTTGATTGCGCCGTGCGAGTGATCGCCCGCCAAGTGCCTTAATGCAAGCTGTCGCTGCCCGGAGCAAAGCTGTGGGTGGGCGCCACCTTGAAGAACCCGGTTCCTGCCGTTCTACGGCTGATCTCTTCTTTGGTGGCTTCGCGCACCGCGCGTACGGTGATCGTCAGGCGCAGCGCGATGCCCGCCAGAGGGTGATTGCCGTCCAGCACCACGTGCTCGGGGTAAATGTCGGTCACGGTGTAGAAGGCGTCTTTGGGGGTGTCCGGGCTGACACCGGCAGGCAAGGCGGCGCCGTCAAACGTCATGCCTTCTTCCAGGATGTCGGGGAAAGCCGATCGCGGTTCCAAAAACACCAGCTGCTCGTTGTACTCGCCAAAGCCCTGTTCGGGCTCAATGTGCAGGTTGACCGTGTTGCCCGCGCTACAGTTCACCAACGCGTTTTCGATCACCTCAAAAAGATCGTCGCCACCAATCAAAAATTCGATCGGATCGTCGAGTACGTCGAGTTCTTCTCCCAGGGTATCGCTGAGCGTCCAGCTTAATGCCGCTACGCAGGGTTTGGTAATTTTCATGGGTGAATTGTCGCAGCACAGGCGGTGGCGCGATTACAGTCAGATCTAAATTTCAGGAGTTTTGGATGGACATCACGCAAGCGCTGCCTCTGCTGGGCGGCATCAGCCCGCAGGTTTTCATGCAACGGTATTGGCAAAAAAAGCCGTTGCTGGTGCGCCAGGCGGTACCTGGTTTCAAGCCGTTGCTCAGCCGTGCCGAGTTGTTTGTACTGGCCGCCCATGAAGATGCGCAAACGCGCATGGTGATCCAGACGCCGGGCAAAAAGGCGGGTTGGGCATTGAAGTACGGGCCGTTTGAGCGGCGCGCCTTGCCACCGCTCAAGCAGCCGGGGTGGACGATTCTGGTGCAGGGCGTGGACCTGCATCATGACGGTGCGCACCAGCTGATGAACCAGTTCCGGTTTGTGCCCGACGCGCGGCTGGACGATCTGATGATCAGCTACGCCACCGACACCGGCGGGGTGGGCCCCCACCTGGACAGCTACGATGTCTTCTTGCTGCAGGCGCACGGGCAGCGGCGCTGGCGCATCGGGCGGCAGAAAGACAAGAGCTTGCAGCCCGACGTACCGCTCAAAATCTTGTCAAATTTTGTGCCCGAGCAGGAATTTGTGCTGGAGCCTGGTGACATGTTGTATCTGCCGCCCGGCTACGCGCACGACGGCATTGCGCAGGGCGAATGCATGACGTATTCCATTGGCTTTCGTATTCCCAATAAGGGCGAGCTGGCGCGCGAGTTGTTGATGCGTTTGGCCGAGGATGCCGAGCAAGAGATTGGCGTGGCGCTGTACCGCGACCCGCAGCAGCCCGCGGTGGCAGAGCCGGCGCAAATTCCGGCACAGATGCTGGCGTTTGCCCAGCAGGCGCTGTTTGACGCGCAACGCGACCCGTTGGCGTTTGCGCGGGGGCTGGGTGAGTACATGACCGAACCCAAGCCCAACGTCTGGTTTGAATCCCAAGCGTGCGACGCTGTGCCCGATCTTGTTGGCAAGGGGGTGCAGCTGCATCGGCGCACACGGATGATGTTTGATGCGCAGCACCTCTTTATCAATGGCGAAAGCTACCTGGCCTCGGGGCGGGACGCTGTGGTCATGCGACAGTTGGCCAACGAGCGCGCATTGCCGGCCAAAGTGGTGCAAAAAATGAGCGCCCAGGCACACGAATGGCTTGCAACCTGGGTCAATGCGGGTTGGGTGCACACAGATTGATGCCAAAGCACAACATCGGTGCACTGTCAACCACGATAACCCTTAAATCTCACTACAATTGCGCGCCGAGTAGGTGGGCTGGTGTTGATGGGTCCGCACACTTGCGCTTTGTGGGCAACCGCAAAGATACTTTCCGGAAATTAATTTTTTATCATTAGGGTTTACAAATGAACAAGTCGCTCGTTCTGATCGCTGTTATCGCCGCTGCTGCTCTGGCTGCCTGTGGCAAAAAAGAAGAAGCTCCTGCTCCCGCTCCGGCTCCTGTGGTGGCTCCGGCTGCTCCTGCTACCGAAGCTGCTGCCCCGGCTGCCGCTCCCGCTTCGGAAGCTGCTGCACCTGCTGCTGCTCCCGCTTCGGAAGCTGCTTCCAAGTAATCGGGTAACCGATCGCCTTGAAAAGCCGCCCTCGGGCGGCTTTTTTGCTTTTCGAGCCGTCATAATCCGCGATACCGCTGGGGGCAGGGCCAATATCTCGATGCGTCAGGTTTTGCGTGCCCCCTAAAAAACTTAAAACCTAGAGGACGACACCCATGCTGACAGCCCTGGTCATTGTGTTTGTGCTGGCGTATGCCGCCATTGCGCTTGAACACCCCATCAAAATCAACAAATCCGCTTCGGCGCTGATCGGTGCCGGCCTGCTGTGGACGATTTACGCCATGTCCACGGGCGATCACCATCTGGTGAGCGAACAGTTGGGCGAGTCACTCATGGCCACCGCGCAGATCGTGTTCTTTTTGATGGGTGCCATGACGATTGTGGAAGTGGTCGATGCGCACAATGGCTTTGAGGTGATTACCTCGCGCATCCAGACCAAAAAGCTCTCCACGCTGATGTGGATGGTCGGTTTTGTGACCTTTTTTCTGAGCGCGATTCTGGACAACCTGACGACCACCATCGTTATGGTGTCGCTGATGAAAAAGCTCTTGGGCAAGCGCGACGACCGGCTGTTTTTTGCCGGCATCATCGTTATTGCCGCCAATGCGGGTGGTGCCTGGTCGCCCATTGGTGACGTGACCACCACCATGCTGTGGATTGGTGGGCAAATCACGGCACTGGCCATCATCGAAGGTGTTTTTATTCCGTCTGTGATCAACATGGTGATTCCGCTGGCGGTTACAAGCTATCTGATGGGCGACCGTCGCGTTGAGGGCGTCACCAGCACGGGCACTCGCAAGCGCACCAACACCACCAAATTTGAGCAAAACCTGATGTTTGTGTGTGGATTGGGCATTCTGGTGATGGTGCCGGTGTTCAAAACCGTGACGCACCTGCCGCCTTTCATGGGTATTTTGTTTGGCCTGGGCATCTTGTGGCTGGTGGGCGACCTGATTCACCGTAACAAAGACGCCGACGAGCGCGCACCCTTGACGCTGGTGCATGCGCTCACCAAAATCGACATGGGCTCGATCGTGTTCTTCATCGGCATTTTGTTGGCGGTGGCCACGCTGGAACACACGCACATTTTGACCAGCCTGGCGCAGTGGATGGACAAGTCGGTGGGGCGTCTGGACGTGATCGTGATGCTCATTGGCGTGGTCAGCGCGGTGGTGGACAACGTGCCGCTGGTGGCGGCCTCCATGGGCATGTACGACATGACCACCCACCCGGCCGACAGCTTTTTGTGGGAGTTCATGGCGTATTGCGCCGGTACCGGTGGTTCGATGCTGATCATCGGCTCGGCCGCAGGAGTGGCGGCCATGGGGTTGGAAAAAATTGACTTTTTCTGGTACATGAAACGCATCAGCTGGCTGGCGCTGATTGGCTACTTGGGCGGTGCGTTCTTCTACATTGCTGAACGCAATCTTTTTGGTTGAGACACTTTGGAATACACATGAAAAAGCCTACCATTCTGGTCGCGCGCGCCGTCTTCCCGGAAATATTGACGTACCTGCAGCAACATTTTGAGGTCACCGCCAACCAGGACGACGTGGCGTGGACACCCGCAGAGTTGGTGGCCCAATTGCGGGGCAAGCAGGGCGCCTTTACCACCGGCAGCCAGCGCATTGATGCCGCTTTGCTGGCAGCTTGCCCGGAGCTGAAAATTTGCGCCAACATGGCCGTGGGTTACAACAACTTTGACCTGGCTGCCATGACCGCTGCGGGCGTGAAGGCCACCAACACCCCCGACGTGCTGACCGAGACCACGGCCGATTTTGGCTTTGCACTGATCATGGCCACGGCACGGCGCATGGCCGAGAGTGAGCATTTTTTGCGCGCCGGGCTGTGGAAAAGCTGGCGCTATGACATGTTTGTCGGCTCCGACGTGCACGGCAGCACACTGGGCATTCTGGGCATGGGGCGCATCGGCCAGGGCATTGCCAAACGCGGCGCGCATGGCTTTGGCATGAAGGTGATTTACCACAACCGCTCAAGGCTGGACGCAGCCACAGAGGCGGCTTGTGGTGCCAGCTACGTCAGCAAGGTTGATTTGCTCAAGCAGGCCGACCACCTGATCCTGGTGTTGCCGTACTCGCCAGAAGCGCACCACGCCATCGGCGCGGCCGAGCTGGCGCAGATGAAACCCAGCGCCACCTTGGTCAACATCGCGCGTGGTGGCATCGTGGACGATGCGGCGTTAGCGCAAGCATTGAAGAACCATGTCATTGCCGCCGCTGGCCTGGACGTGTACGAGGGCGAGCCTGCGGTGCACCCGGATTTGCTGAGCGTGCCCAACGTGGTGCTGACGCCGCACATTGCCAGCGCCACGCTTCCTACGCGCCTGGCGATGGCGCAACTGGCGGCCGACAACTTGGTGGGTTATCTGTTGCACGGCAAGGAGTTGACGCCCTTGAATTAGCACTGTTATTGATAGCTGCTAGCCCTTATTCAATAAGGGCTAGAGTCCATTTTTTTATATAAATTTAAAACCTGCCAAGATGCCTGTTCAGAAACTTGGAGTAGGCGGTAGCTGAATTGGAGCTGAATTGGGGTCAGATCTGGCCGCGCAGCGGATCGGCTCTGACACCAATTGTGCGTCTTGCACGCCACAATGGTGTCTAAGGAACTCCGCAAATATGAATGATCTTGTGCTGTGGCTGGTGTTGGTGGTGGGCGTTGTGAACGCGCTGTTGCTGCTGATGTTGTGGTGGCGCGGCCGCGACAGTGATGCCAGCCGAGCCGAGCAATTGGCGCAACAGGCTCAGTTTCAAGCCAGTGTGCAAACCAGCCAGCAGGCGCTGGTGCAACTGGTGACTACCAGTTCGGAGCGCATCGAGCGCGAACTGCGCCGCGAGGTACAAGACACTGGTCGCAGCGGGCGCCAGGAGTTGTCGCAGCACTTGGCCACGTTCCAGCAAACCCTGTTGCAGCAAGGCGCGGAGGCCACACGCACGCAAAACGCCCAGATAGACGCGTTTGGTCAGCAATTGGCGCTGTTGCAAAAGACGCTGCACGACACCCTCACCAGCCAGCTTTCGGGCGTGAGCGAGTCCAACGCGCGGCGCATGATGGAGATCCGCGAAACGCTGGAGCAACAGCTGGCGCAGCTGCAAACCAGCAACGCCAGCAAGCTCGACGAAATGCGCGCCACGGTGGATGAAAAACTGCAGTCCACCCTGCAGCAGCGCCTGGGTGAAAGTTTCAAACAAGTCGCCGACCGGCTGGAGCAGGTGCACAAGGGCTTGGGCGAAATGCAGACGCTGGCGCAAGGCGTGGGCGACCTCAAACACCTGCTGTCCAACGTCAAAACGCGCGGTATTTTTGGCGAGGCGCAACTGGCTAGCTTGCTGGAGCAGGTGTTTGTGCCCGACCAGTATGGCACCCAGGTGGCGACGCGCCCGGGTAGCAAAAACGTGGTGGACTTTGCCATCAAACTGCCCGGCAAGTCTGATTCGGGCGAGCCGCTGTGGCTGCCGATTGATGCCAAGTTTCCCAACGAAGATTACGAGCGGCTGCTCGATGCCCAGGGCCGCGCCGATGCCGTGCAGGCCGAAGCCGCTGCCAAGGCGCTGGAGCAACGCATTCGCCTGGAAGCCAAATCGATTTCCGAAAAATACATTGAGCCACCTTTCACCACCGACTTTGCCATTTTGTTCTTACCCACCGAAGGCCTGTACGCCGAGGTGTTGCGCCGCCCCGGGCTGATGGAAGCCTTGCAGCGCGAGCACCGCATCACCCTGGCCGGGCCGACCACCTTGCTGGCCATGCTCAGTTCTTTGCAGATGGGCTTCAGGACCCTGGCGCTGGAAAAACGCTCCAGCGAAGTCTGGCAGGTGCTGGGCGCGGTCAAGACCGAATTTGGCAAGTTTGGCGATGTGCTGGCCAAGGTCAAATCGCAAACCGAAACCGTGCTGAAAACCATCGACGGCGCGCAAACCCGCAGTCGCGCCATGGGGCGCGCGCTGAAAACCGTGGAGGCTTTGCCCGAGCTTGAAAGCGCTGCGCTGATTCCGCTCGACGCCGCGCTGTTGGCCACCAGCGCCGACGATGCCGCTGACGCATGATGGCTTTTAAAAAAATGAGCGTGTCGCCAGCGCCTGGTTTGTCTGATACGGCGTTGGCGCGCCTCATCGGTGGCCACGTCTGTCTGCACGCGTGCATGGCCGGGATGCGCATGGCCGCGCCCCTGCTGGCCTTGCGGGCCGGCTACAGCGCGGCAGCGGTGGGTATCCTGCTGGCCCTGTTTGCCCTGACCCAGGTTTTTCTGGCGTTGCCCGCTGGGCGCTATGTGGATCGCCACGGTTACTGGAAGCCGCTGCGCTGGTGCTTGAGCGCCAGTGCGCTGGGGGCGGGGCTGGCGGCGCTGTGGCCGGTGTTTGGTGTGCTGTGTCTGACGGCTTTGCTCACCGGCGGCGCGGTGGGGGTGGGGGCGATAAGCTTGCAGCGGCATGTGGGACGGTGTGCGCGCGATGCGGTCGAGCGCAAACGTTTTTTTAGCTGGTTGTCGATTGGCCCGGCCTTGTCCAACTTTGTTGGCCCGCTGCTGGCCGGGGTGTTGATTGATGCGGGCGGTTTTGTGTTGGCGTTTGGCGCGCTGGCCCTGTTGCCGGGCGTGTCGTGGTGGCTGTTGCACGCCACGCGTGAACTACCGCCGGTGCAGCACGATGCTACAGGGCAAAAGCGCCGTGCCTGGGATTTGCTGCGTGAACCCGCCATGCGCCGCTTGTTGCTGGTGAACTGGCTGATGTCGTCGTGCTGGGATGTGCACACTTTTGTCGTGCCGGTGTTGGGGCATGAGCGCGGTTTGAGCGCCTCGGCCATTGGTGCCATTCTGGGCGGCTTTGCGCTGGCTGCCACCGGCATTCGCGTGGCGCTGCCCTGGTTGGCGGCGAATCTGCAAGAGCGCGTGGTCATCACCAGTGCCATGCTGGCCACGGCCGGTCTGTTTGCGCTTTATCCGTTCATGCACAGTGCTTGGGGCATGGGGCTGTGTTCGGCCGCTTTGGGAGTTTCACTGGGTTCGGTGCAGCCGATGATCATGAGCACCTTGCACCAGATCACGCCCGAGGCGCGCCACGGCGAGGCGCTGGGCTTGCGGCTGATGCTGATCAACGCGTCCAGTGTCAGCATGCCGATGTTGTTTGGTGCAGCCGGTGCGCTGGCCGGTGTCAGCGTGGTGTTCTGGACCGTGGGCGCGGCGGTGGGCCTGGGCGCGCGCCAGGCCTGGGGGCTGCGGGTGGGGGAGAGCTAAGCCAGAGCCGGAAAAGATGGCCCCGGTCTTTCTCCCTCACCCGCTGGGGAAGGGTTGGGGTGAGGGCTGTTCAGGGCAGAGTAACGCCTTTACAAGCGATAAAAGCGGGCAATCACGTCCCAGGCAACTTGGGGCTCATCGACAAAATGCAGCAGGTTCAGGTCTTCGGGGGCAATCACGCCTTCTTCTACCATCGCTTCGAAGTTGAGCAGGCGCTTCCAGTAGCTGCTGCCAAACAGCACGATGGGTACCGGCTGCGCTTTTTTGGTCTGCACCAGCGTGATGACTTCGAACAATTCGTCCAGCGTACCAAAGCCACCCGGGAAGGCCACCAGCGCTTTGGCGCGGATCATGAAGTGCATCTTGCGCATCGCAAAGTAGTGAAACTTGAAGCTCAAGCTGGGGGTGACATAGGGGTTGGCGTGCTGCTCGTGCGGTAGCGCAATGTTTAACCCGATGGTGGGCGCACGGGCTTCATGCGCGCCGCGGTTGGCGGCTTCCATGATGCCAGGGCCGCCGCCGGTGCAGACATACAGGCGCTGCTCAGCCGGGAGGCCGTCGCTGTAGTTGGCGACCAGGTGGGCAAACTGGCGCGCGTGTTCGTAATGTTGCGCATTACGTACATGGCGCTGGGCCACGGTTTTCGCCTGCGGGTCATCTCCAGCCTGCATCAACTGTTCTTGCGCCTGCTCGGGCGACACAAAGCGCGCGCTGCCAAAGACCACCACCGTGTTGTGGATGCCTTGCGCGCTTTGGTCCAGATCCGGTTTGAGCATTTCAAGCTGAATACGGATACCGCGCGCCTCGCGGCGCAGCAAAAACTCGGGGTCGGCAAAAGCCAGGCGGTGTGCGCTGGGTTTGAGCACCGAGCTGTCGGCAGGTTGCTTGAGCACGTCGGCCCAGGCGTCGGTCATGCGTTGTTCGGTCAGCAGGTTGGGCAGGGGTTGGGTGTTTTCCATGATGGGATCCGGTAAGACCAAAAAAAAGGCTTCACGCTGGAAGCCTTGGTCGCTTGGAGAGTGCTCGCCGTTAGACGCGCTTGCGGTATTCGCCGGTGCGGGTGTCGATTTCAACCTTGTCGCCTTGCGCCACGAAGATCGGCACGCCGATCTCAAAGCCGGTGGCAATTTTGGCGGGCTTCAAAACCTTGCCAGAGGTGTCGCCTTTGACAGCGGGCTCGGTCCAGGTGATTTCACGCACCACGCTGGTGGGCAGTTCAACCGAGATGGCTTTGCCGTCATAGAACACCACTTCAACCGGCATGCCGTCTTCGAGGTAGTTGAGCGCGTCGCCCATGTTTTCGGCTTCCACTTCATACTGGTTGTATTCAGCGTCCATGCAAACGTACATGGGGTCGGCAAAGTAGGAGTAGGTGCAGTCTTTCTTTTCCAGGATGACTTGGTCAAGTTTGTCGTCGGCCTTATAGACAAGTTCGGTGTTGAAGTTGGCGATCAGGCTTTTGAGCTTCATGCGCACGGTGGCAGAGTTACGCCCGCCGCGGCTGTATTCTGTTTTTAGGACGACCATCGGGTCTTTGCCGTTCATAATGACGTTGCCGGCGCGAATTTCTTGAGCGATTTTCATAATCAAAAGAGTAGGGTAGGCCGCATGGGTGCGGCGAGGAGGGGTCTGGGCAGGGGCAGCACAGCTTGTCCCGATCCAGCAAACTCGTGATTTTAGTGTGTTTTTGCCCTAAATCCGGCTGGATTCTGATGCGCGGGGGTGCGTCAAACGCCGCCCGTTGCCTGGGGAACAGGGCCGGTCGCTTCAAGTGCCATGCGTCTGGTTTGAAATTCCCGATAGCGGAGCAGCGCGCAAGGGTCTGTTTTGGCGGCCTGGATGGCTGCCGTTTCATTGATCTTAAGTTGCTCAACGAGCATGCGGTTGAGCAGTTGCCGCAATTCGTCTTTGGCCTCAGCACTTTGCTCGCCGGGAATGTCTGTGTTGTTGTCCAGCATTTCCAGACCAGACATGAGCTGCAACGCGTAGGTCTGCGATGCGAGCTCTGCAAGGCCAGCACGCAACGCACCCCAAGGTTGAACGCCGTGCTCGTGGTACTGCGCCTGCAACCAGACAAAAAGTGGCCCATGAGGCGCTTCCAATCCGCACAGCAGAGCCAGATCTTCATTGGTCAGGGTGTCAAAGGCTGCCATGTTGCCGAGCAGTATGCGCGCCGCGTGATCGGCGCGCGCAGCGGGCAGGCGACTGTTCGGCCGGTTGCTTTGTTTGGCTTTGCGGGGTCGAGGGCCTTCATTCCAGACCGGGGGTTCGGCATCTTTGGTGACAGGTTTGGCAGCGCTATTTCGACTGCCGCGCGCAGGAGCGTGTTGCCAAACCTCCAGCAACTCCCGATTGGACAACTGCACCAGGTCAGCGATCTCGCTCAGCAACTGTTGCTTGAGTGCGCCCGCTGGCATCACCTCCCACAGGGGCTTGGCGTTGCTGGCGAAGCGGGCGCGGCCCTCTGCTGTTTGCAGGTCGCAGCCGTCCCGCGCTGCATCGATCAAAAACTGGCTCAGCGGCACCGACTCCGACACAAAGCGGGCAAACGCTTCCTTGCCGTGCTCACGGATGAAGCTGTCGGGGTCGTGTTCCGGTGGCAAGAACAAAAATTTGACGCTGCGCACGTCGGTGGCCAGCGGCAGGGCAGCGTCCAGCGCCTTGCGCGCGGCACGCCGACCGGCACTGTCGCCGTCAAAGCTGAAGATGACGGCATCGGTAAAACGAAATAATTTGTGCACGTGGTCTGGCGTGCAGGCCGTGCCCAACGTGGCCACCGCGTTGGGAAAACCTAATTGCGCCAGTGCCACCACGTCCATGTAACCTTCGGTGACCAGCGCAAAGCCTTCGTCCCGAATGGCGTTGCGCGCTTCAAACAGGCCATACAGCTCGCGCCCTTTGCTAAACACCGGCGTCTCGGGTGAGTTCAGATACTTGGGCTTGTCGTCGCCCAGCACGCGTCCGCCAAAACCGATGCATTCGCCCTTGACGTTGCGAATCGGGAACATGACCCGGTCGCGGAAGCGATCGTAGCGGTGGGATTGGCCGTCCTTTTCTTCGCCCAAAATAACCAGGCCCGATTCTTCCAGCAATGGGTCGTCGTAGTCGGCGAAGGCACCGGCCAAGGCGTGCCACCCCTCTGGCGCGTAGCCCAGGCCAAACTGTTTGGCTACTTGCCCGGTGACGCCACGCCCCTTGAAGTAGCTGGCGGCGCGGGGCGAATTCTTTAGATGCTTTTGATACGCCAGCGCCGCTTTTTCAAGAACTTCGGTCAGTGTGGTTTGCTTTTTGCGTTGTTCTGCTGCACGGGCACGGTCTTGTGGGCTGGCGTCGTCTTCAGGCACCCGCATGCCGAATTGCTGGGCCAGGTCCTGCACTGCCTCAACAAAGCTCGCGCCGGTGTGTTCCATTAAAAAATTGAGTGCGTCGCCGCTTTTGCCACAGCCAAAGCAATGGTAAAACTGCTTGCTGGGGCTGACCGAAAACGACGGCGACTTTTCGCTATGAAACGGGCACAGACCCATGAAGTTGGCACCGCTCTTTTTGAGCTGCACGTGCCGACCGACGATGTCAACGACGTCAGCTCGCGCCAGCAGTTCCTGGACAAAGGTGTGCGGAATGGACATGCGCGGATTGTAGGAAGCACCTGCCGCGCTCAATGGCCCGCGCGCAGTTAGCGTGGGGCCAGGCGAATGGCACCGTCAAGCCGGATCACTTCGCCGTTGAGCATATCGTTTTCAAAGATGTGCACGGCCAGCTTGGCGTAGTCTTGCGGCGTACCCAGGCGCGACGGAAAGGGCACGCCAGCGGCCAGCGAGTCCTGCACTTCCTGCGGAAAACTGAACAACATGGGGGTGCCAAAAATGCCCGGGGCGATGGTCATGTTGCGGATGCCATTGCGCGCCAGATCGCGTGCAATGGGTAGCGTCATGCCCACAATGCCGCCTTTGGACGCGCTGTACGCCGCCTGTCCGATTTGTCCGTCGTAAGCCGCAACCGATGCGGTGGAAATCAATATACCGCGCTCACCCGTGGCTTCGGGCGCGTTCTGACTCATGGCCTGCGCGCACAGGCGGATCATGTTGAAGCTGCCCACCAGATTGACCGTGATGCACTTGGTAAAAACGCCTAACGCGTGCGGGCCATTTTTGCCTACCGTTTTTTCGGCTGGTGCGATACCTGCGCAGTTGACCAGGCCCATCAACTTGCCCATGGATGTAGCCTTGGCAACCACCGCCTGGCCATCGGCTTCGGAGCTGACATCGCACTTGACAAAGGCGCCTCCAATATCTTCGGCAACGGCCTGGCCTTTTTCTGCCTGCATGTCGGCAATGACCACGCGAGCGCCTTTGGCGGCCAGCATGCGCGCCGTGCCCTCGCCCAGCCCAGAGGCACCGCCGGTGACGATAAAAACCTTGCCTGCAATGTCCATGAAGTTCTCCAAAGAAAGATTGACGTTGACGTAAACGTCAATTATGGATGAAGACGAAACGCAAAATTTGTCGTCGCCCTTGAAAGGTAGCCAGAAGTTTTGCCGCTATACTGCGCGCTTTCCTGAAAACCTCAGGCGCGTAGCTCAGCTGGTTAGAGCACCACCTTGACATGGTGGGGGTCGATGGTTCGAGTCCATTCGCGCCTACCAGGGTCTGTCTGAAGTTAACCAGATTCAGACGTGCAGACCTTGTATTTCCCCATGACATCTGTTGCGCAAGAGCTCTGTGCGTGTTGCCAAACGTGCGCTCTTTCAGGGTTAAAACAGGTGTCGCAGTCGTGCCTACAATGAAATCCACTCCCATCAAAACCCGGACTTTGTTTGAACCAAAGATCACGTCATGACTACTGCCGCAGCCCCTGAATCCGCCTCGCAACGGGTGATCAAAAAGTACCCGAATCGGCGCTTGTACGATACCGAAACATCCAGCTACATCACCCTGTCCGAGGTGAAAGCGCTGGTGATGAAACGTGAACCGTTTGAAGTGCGTGACGTCAAGACCGGTGACGACATCACACGCAGCATTCTGTTGCAGATCATTCTGGAAGAAGAGGCCAGTGGCTTGCCGATGTTCACCGCGCCCGTGCTGGAAAGCCTGATCCGTTTTTACGGGCACGCGATGCAGAGTTTTCTGGGTGGCTACCTTGAGAAAAACATTCAGTCGTTGATGGATCTGCAAACGCGGTTTGCCGAGCAGTCCAAAGGTTTGTCGCCAGAGATGTGGACCCAATTTGCTGCACTGCAGACGCCCGCCATTCAAGCCATGATGGGCGGCAGCCTGGACCAGTCCAAGGCCTTGCTGACCCAAATGCAAGAGCAGATGCAAAAGCAGACCGATCAGATGCTGGGCGCGTTTGGTATCAAAAGCAAGCCCTGAGCGCGGGTGACGATTCATGAGCAGTCCATTACAGGTTTCCAATGCGCCAAAAATCGGTTTTGTCAGTCTGGGCTGTCCCAAGGCGCTGACCGATTCCGAGCTGATACTGACGCAGCTCAGCGCCGAGGGTTACCAGACCGTCAAGACCTTTCAGGGCGCCGATCTGGTGATCGTGAATACGTGTGGGTTTATCGACGATGCGGTCAAGGAAAGTCTGGACACCATTGGTGAAGCTCTGGCTGAAAACGGCAAGGTGATCGTGACCGGTTGTTTGGGCGCGCGCCAGGGCGACACGGGCGACAACCTGGTGCGCCAGATGCACCCCAGCGTGCTGGCCGTGACTGGCCCCCATGCCACGCAAGAAGTGATGGATGCGGTGCATGTGCACCTGCCCAAGCCGCACGACCCTTTTATTGATTTGGTGCCAGAGGCGTTTGGTGTGGCGGGCATCAAGCTTACGCCGCGTCACTATGCGTACCTGAAAATCAGCGAAGGTTGCAACCATCGTTGCACTTTCTGCATCATTCCATCGATGCGCGGAGATCTGGTTTCCAGGCCGGTAGGAGATGTTCTTTCAGAAGCACAAGCCTTGTTTGAAGGGGGCGTCAAAGAGTTGCTGGTGGTCAGCCAGGACACGTCCGCTTATGGGGTGGATGTGCAATACCGAACCGGTTTCTGGAATGGCAAACCCATCAAGACCCGACTGTTTGAGCTGGTGCAGGCGCTGGGTGAATTGGCGCAACAACACGACGCCTGGGTGCGCTTGCATTACGTGTACCCCTACCCCAGCGTGGATGACATTTTGCCGCTGATGAACGCGGGCCTGGTGCTGCCCTACCTGGATGTGCCGTTCCAGCACAGTCACCCGGATGTGCTCAAGCGCATGAAACGGCCCGCCAGTGGTGAAAAAAATCTGGAGCGCATCCAGCGCTGGCGCTCGTTGTGCCCAGACATGGTGATCCGTAGCACCTTCATTGCCGGTTTTCCGGGTGAAACTGAAGCAGAGTTTGAGCATTTGCTTGACTTCATGCGTGAGGCGCAGATTGACCGGGCCGGTTGTTTTGCCTACAGCCCGGTCAAGGGTGCTGCGGCCAACGCGCTTGCAGGAATGCTGCCCGAGGCGGTACGTGAGCAGCGTCGGGCGTCTTTCATGGCGGTGGCAGAGGGCGTTTCGGCCGATCGCCTCAAACAGCGTGTGGGCGCTACCCTGCAAGTGCTGGTCGATCATGCGCCAAGCTTGGGCAAAAAAGGTGGGGTAGGACGTTCCTATGCTGACGCACCCGCGATTGACGGGGTGGTTGAATTGCTGCCGCCACAAAAAATCAGCAAGACCATGCGTGTGGGTGATTTCACCAAGGCACGCGTCGTTGCCACACGCGGTCACGATTTGGTGGCGCAACCGTTTTAGAGGCTCCCCGTCTGAGTCGCTGAGCCAATCAACGCTATCACCTTGCTATTGACCCGGCCGGGGTTAGGGCTTGCTCATGAATAAATTGTGCGTTTTGCCGTCAGTGTTGGGTTGAATGCTAGGCACAAAGCGCGCTGTGCAGCTCACACGTAAATGTTGGTAGCGCGTGCCGTATGGGAGGCTGATCGGCGGGCACAGCGCAGTGGGGTTGAAACACCCCATGCGTTGGAG
>Ga0210009_1000209_pt1 | contig 75205 bp, 56 predicted proteins | sample CryGeyCG2114_065_FD_185457 | JGI IMG/M metagenome (GOLD analysis project Ga0210009, IMG submission 185457) | Groundwater microbial communities from aquifer - Crystal Geyser CG12_big_fil_rev_8/21/14_0.65 (SPAdes) (version 2) | ecosystem: Environmental > Aquatic > Deep subsurface > Groundwater ...
CACCAATTCCAACAGAAAGAAAACTTGTTTCTACCTTAATGGTTTGGTTTAAAAATGGATCTGTATATTCGTTTGATAATGGATTATTGTAAATATTAGCTGCAAACTGAATTGGTAATATTGGTAAGCTTACAAGTAATTTACCACCATAATGAATTCCTGTGTTTAAGTTTAACCCATTTTCTGCTGTAAATCCATTATCGCCGGTAAGAGCTGTATAACCCCCACCAATGCCAAACTTTATGGATTGAGCAAAAGACAACGAACTAATTAAAAACACAATAAATAGAATATTTCTCTTCATTTTTTTCCTCGCATGTTTTGTTTGTAAAGTTATTGTTAATATAAAAAATAAGAATTAAAGAAATAGGATAATCTCATATATATTTTAAATTAATTGTAACCCAATAATGTTACTATTTTATGATTGACGAAACTTTTTATAAAAAACAGTGTTCATTAATTCAATGATTAAAATTATTTTCAAAAATATTACTCTATTTTTAGTTATTTTTGATTGATTTATTGGATAAAGTTATTAAGTATTTCAACGAACTTACTATTGATGTTTAACTATATTTACAAAAGAAAACTTTCGGTATTACTTGCTTATGAAAACAATTAGTAAAATTATATTTTTCACTTTCCTTTTATTTTCATCAATTTTTTCACAAAACGAAAATGAATTTTCTGTGGCTTTGGAACTTTATAACTCCAATCATTTTATTGAAGCCCGTGGGCGATTTCAAAATATTACTCTGAAAGAAGATATTGACGATAATCTGATCGTTTCTTCAAAATATTATGCAGCTATTTGCTTAATAAAAATTGGATTAATGAATGGAGCAATTCAAGAACTTGAGCATTTTATTGATAAATATAAATTCTCCAATTTTAGAGTTGAAGCGTTATTTCAGTTAGGGACAACCTATTTTCAAGTTAAAAATTATGTGCAAACAAGGGAAAAGTTATTAATTCTTATAAAAGAATATCCAAATAATGAAAAAGTTGGATTGGCTTATTATTGGATTGGTCAATCTTATGCAAATGAAAATAAATTTATTGAGGCTGAAGAATATCTTTTAGAAGCAGTTTCAATTGATAGATATAGTAATAAAATTGATTATACAATTTATTCGCTTGCTTATATTTATGAGCGACAAGAAAAATATTCAAGTGCTGTTACATATTACGATGAACTTTTAGCCTTTCACCCAAATAGCGAATTATTACCAAGTGCACAATTAAGAATTGGTGGAAGTTACTTTAAATTAAAGGAGTATGATAGAGCTATTTTGGAATTAACCGATCCTCTAATTGATGAACTACCTGAAAAAGAGCAAGTTGAAGCTGGATTTCTATTGGCAAATTCATATTTCCGATTAGGCAAATACGAAAAAGCTGAAGAAATTTATAGAAATGTTCTTTCAAAAAATTCATCTGGAAATATTGAAAGGGAATTAAAATTTGGAATTGCATGGGTTAATTTTCAGCAGGGAAACTATGAAAATGCTTATTCTGAATTTAGCAACCTTGCTTCGGATGAATCTTATGATTCCTTATCCATAAAATCGCTTTACTGGAAAGGTGAATGTAAAAGATATATTGGTGAAACTGGTGCTGCAGAAAAAATTTATAATACATTTCTAGAAAAATATGAAATTAACCAATTTACTGATGCAGTTCGTCTTTCACTTGGAATAATTCAATATAATAGAAAGGAATACAAAGAAGCTTCACAAAATTTAAGTATGGTTTCATATTCAAACGATATTAGATATAAAAGTAGAGCATTAATTTTACTTGGCGAAATAAATCTTGAATATGAAAATTATAGAGAAGCAGAACTTTATTTCAGCAAAGCTGTAAAAATTCCTTTAATTGCTCAAGATATTTCAAATAGGGCAATTTTAGGTCTTGGTGTTTCGCAATATTATATAGGTAAATATCCCGATGCAATAATGAATTTAACTGATTTATCAATTAGGGCAAGTAATTTTGAGACCCGAAAAACGCATTTCTATTTGGCAGAAACTTTTTTTGCTACTGGTGATTATAGAAGTGCCCAACAACATTACTATCGTGTTGATATTGGCAACGATTATATTGGGCAAGCTGCACTTTACGGAATGGCTTATTCTTATTTTAATTTAAAAGATTTTGGTAACTCTGTTTACTATTTTAAAGAATATCTTACAAAATATAAAAATGGAAATGTTATTGATGCAACTTTAAGACTTGCAGATAGTCATTTTGGTATGAAAAATTTTGAATTGGCAAGTGAAGAATACAAAAAATATTTTTCTAAATATTCCGAAAGAACTGATAATGATTTTGTTTTATTCCAATTTGGACAGTCGTTATTTAAATCAGGTAATAGTGAAGAAGCTATTAATAAATTGCACTTGTTGTTGAAAAAATTTCCAAAATCAAAATTCCAAGATGATGCAAGGTATTTAATTGGATGGATTCACTTTCAACAAAAGGACTTTAATTTAGCAATTTTGAATTATAAAAAACTAATTACGGATTATCCAAAATCCTCAATTATTCCGATTACTTTTTATTCAATTGGCGATTCTTATTATAATCTTACAGAATATGATTCATCAATAGTTTATTACCTAAAAATCATTGATGATTACCCAAAAACTTCTGCCGTTTATGATGCAATGAATGGAATTCAATATTGCTACCTTGCTCTTGACCGACCAGATGATGCTGTTTCATTGATAAATGGTTATATCGTAAAATATCCGCACTTGGAAAATAGTGACAGAATTTTGATGAAAAAGGGAGAAATTTATTTTAGTTATGGAAATTACAAAAAAGCTATGAGTGGATATTCCGAAATGATAAATTTTTATCCTAATAGTCAGTTAGTACCAGAAGCTCTTTATTGGATGGGGAAAAGTGCTCTTTTATTAAAAAGTAAAAGTGAAGCCTCGGAATATTTTTTAGAAATTATAAATAAACATATTTCCTCTAATTATGGAATTGAAGCAATTATTGAATTAGGTAAAATATACTCTGATAATAAGGAATTTAAAAAAGAAGCTGATTTGTATTCAGAAGTCATGCCTAAAATTGCGGCATCGCCTAAAGCTGAAGAAATCCTTTTCTTACAAGGGCTTGCGTTCATAAATTTAAATGAAAAAGCTAATGCTTATAAATCATTTGATGAAATAATTAAATATTATGATAAAACATTATTTTCTGATAAAGCTAAAATTGAAATTGGAATTCTGGAAATTATTAATAAAAGATTTACAAATGCAGAAATCTTTTTTAGTGAAGTTGCTGAAAATAGAAGTGATGATATTGGTGCTAAAGCACAGTATTATCTTGGAGTTTCTCGGTTTGAGCAAAAGAAATATGATTTAGCAATATCAGCATTGGTGAGAGTTAGAACCGTATTTGTAAATTATGATGAATGGTACACTAAATCACTCTTAAAACTTGGTGATAGTTACGTAAAAATAAATGATAAAGTTAATGCAAAAAAAATGTACAGAACTGTAATTCAAAAACATCCAAATGATGAGTTTGGAAGAGAAGCAAAACGAAAATTAAATAGAGTTTGATAAAGTTTATGAAAAATATAAAATTAATATTGAGTATTGTTATTTTTTGGTGTTATTCATTTTTTGCACAAGATGGTTCTAAAAACCAAAATATTGAATTGCCTGATTTTGTTATTACGGGAATTCAATCGGTTTCAGTTCCAATAATGAGTAAGAAAAAATCTGAGTTTATACCAATCCTTAGTGATAATTTTCTAATTCCAAATTATAATACCGAGGAATTTTCTCTATTGGATAATTCAAGTCCAATTAAAAAAGAAATGGAATTAAATAAAAATGATATTAAATATAATGGATTGTTACAGTTAGGTGCAGGTTTACAAACTTTACCTATTGGCGATTTATTTCTTGGTTTTAACAAATCAAATTTTATATTTAATTCACATGTTTATGGAAGTGATGAACGAAAATATATTCCATTTGCCGGTTATAATACTTCGGGCGCAAAAGCTAAATTCAATTATTATGTAAACCATAATTCAAAAGTTTTGCCAGGTTTATCATTTGGAGTAGAGGGCGATTTTGTTCGCGATTTATATTATTTCTATGGAACTGCTACTCCATCTAAATCTAGAGAAAATGAATATTATGGTGGAAAATTTTTTATTTCAAATCAGTTAAATAAAAAATTGAAGTACGGTTTTGACATAAAATACAACAATTTAAATATGAAAATAGATGGTATTTCTGAAAATATATTTTCTGGCAACAGCTTTATTGAATACAAATTTGGCTCATTTGGGCTTAGTGGAATTACTAATTATCAAGTTCAAAAAATTACAGATAATTTAGTTGGTTATAGCAGAGCTGATTATTTTGAAGGAAAAGCATATTTACATATTGCAAGTTCAAAAATTTTTGAACTAAAACTTGGTGCTCAATATTCACAACTTGATACGAACAATATATTTTCACCAATTGCTGTGCTTTCAATATTTGTTGAAAAAGGGGTAGCACTTTTTGTTTCTTATGAGGGAAATTCGGAACTTGTTACCATGCAAAATTTATTAAATGAAAATAAATATTTTGAAAAAGGTATTTCGCATATTTTTACAAAACGTAATTCTGAATTGAAATTTGACATAAAATATGATTTTTCCGATATTTTTGAAGTCAATGCTGGTTTCCATTCTGCCAAAGTTGATAATTATCAATTTTTTGAAGATTTGAATAATGACAATAAATTTAATGTTGTTCTTGCAAACGATGTTAAAGATGTGGGTGGATTTTTGAATGTAATTATTAATGCAAAAAAATATGGTGAACTTTTTGCCAATATTCAATTACAAAATATTACGGATATAAATGATTTGAAAATTCCTTATAGACCGGCATTAAATGCTAATATTTCCTACGGGTATATGTTGAAATTTGGATTATATTCTAAATTGAAGCTAAATTATTCTAAATATTCTTATACAAATTTGGCAAATACTCAAACAACTTCTAATTACATTAATTTTGGATTGTTTTTTAAGTATCGTATTTTTAATAGTTTAGCATTAACTTGTGATTTGCAAAATTTATTAAATAGAAAAGATTTTTACTGGAAAGGTTATCAGGAAAAACCGCTTGATGCCATTGTTGGAATTGAATATAGATGGTAATTAATATAAATTATTTCCATAATAATTGGGAAAGAGATGAATAAAGAATCATTTAAAGAAATAGTATTAGATATTTTAAGAAGTGAAAGTGATGAAACATTCAATTTATTCATAAAAAAATTATCCAAACATTTAAGTGGGAATGATACTCTTAAATTAGATGGAATTGGTCATTTTCAAGTAAAAAGAGAACCGCTTTCAAGAATGGAGAGAAGAGGAGTTGAAAGCGAGAAGGAAATTCTGATATTTCTGCCAGAAGGAGAAACTTCTGAAGATAAAATATTATCGTTTGAGGTTGACGATGAGGCAAATGTAACCCAAAATAAAAATGATTCTGTATTTAATATTGGAATTAATAGACCGACGGTTATTTATGATAATGATGAAATAGAAGAAGATAATGACAGTAAAATTATTGAATTTATTGAATTTATTGAAAGTGGAACTGTTCTAGAAAATTTTGACTTACTTAACAATATTTCATTTTCTTCTTTAAATAGAAACGAAATAGAAAATGTTGAAGAAAGCACTAAAGATGATAATGTCGATTTTGGTACAAGCGAAATATTTGGAAATCAAAATTTGAATTCATTTGAAGATAGAAATTCAATAACCGAAGCAAAAATAAACAAAGATTTTCTTATTGATGACGAGGATTTGGAGTTTGACAACGATGATTTGGATTTGAAAAATGAAGATTTTGATGGTTTAGATAATTTTGATGCAAAAAGTTTTTCTCCAAAAACTGTATTTCCAGATGAAAATAGTAATAATGATGATTTCCAGACAGATAGCAAAATAGGTACAAATATTGAATCTGATTCAAATCCTTTTGATGAATTAGAGAATTATATAAATGAAGAAAGTATTGATGAAGCTGAAGAATTAATAAATGAAACTAAGGTTGAAGAAGAGGAAAGAAACACCACAACTAAAGTGAAAAATTTTGAGGCACCTACAAAAGAAAAAGATTTGAATAAACGAGTAAGCTATTCGTCATTAAGAAACAAATCTGGTGGAATTATGAAAAAATCAATTCTATTTGTTGCAATTGCAATTGTAGTAATTGCAGTTATTATATTTTTCTTTTTGCCAAAAACAGAAAACACAAATGATGAAAGTGGAGTAACAACTGAATTAAATTCAATGGATAATACAAATATTGGAATTATTGATTCATCCCAAAATGCTGACTCTAACAATGTTGTTTCTGAAAAAGAATCAAAAGTTGAACAAAATACTGATAAGAAGTTAGCAGAAGTTAAAAAGATTGAAGAAAGTAAAATCACTACATCAAAAGAACCTAAATACCAAAAGACAGAAATTAAACCAACAAATAATGTTGGATTATACAGGGAAATTCCTAATGACAAATCCATTACAGACCGTATATATTTTGATGGAGAAAAATACACTGTGCAGGCATCTTCTTGGAAAAGCACAAGTATTGCCGAAAAGGAAGTTAACAAATTAATAAAACGGGGATTTGATGCATTTATTGTTAAAGTGTTTATCAAATCAAAAGGAAGCACTTGGAATAGGGTAAGAATTGGATATTTTAATTCCCAAAAAGAAGCTGAAGAATTTTTAAAGAAAAATAAATTTTAATTAAGGAAAAAGATGAGTTTATTAGAAGTTGTTTTTAAAGGTGGTTGGGTAATGCTATTTATTTTTATATCATCAATAATAGCATTAACAATAATAGTGGATAGATTGTGGGCAATAAAAAAATCACGTTCAAATGTGCCTGCTTTTTTGGTAAAAATAAGAGGATTATTAAAAAAGAACAATATTATTGGTGCAATAAATTTTTGTCTTGAGGATAAAACTCCAACTGCAAATATTATAAAAAAAGGATTGAAGAAAATCCAGTTTGGTCACGAAAGAGTTAAAGAAGCTATTGAATCTGCTGGACGCCAAGAAATAAATAAATTAGAAAAAGGGTTATCAGTGCTGGCAACTATTGCCGGCGTTGCACCATTGTTAGGATTTTTAGGAACAGTTACAGGAATGATTTCTGCATTTATGCGCATTGAAGATTTGCAAGGTGCTGCAAATCCCAGTGATTTAGCTGGTGGAATTTGGGAAGCATTACTTACTACTGCTTTTGGGCTTGCTGTAGGAATTATTGCTTACTCGTTTTATAATTATTTAGTTAATTCTATTAACAAATTTGTCCTTGATATTGAAATTGTTTCAAACGATGTAGCTGATATTATTGAGGAAATGAGAATTTCTGATTCTAAAACTAATGTGGATGAGGATTAAATGAAATTTGAGATGCAAAATAAACCTCTCACAATTTTTCACTTTTCTTCATTAACTGATATTGTAATGCTATTGCTTATTTTCTTTTTATTAACATCACAATTTGTAATTCAAACTGGTGTAAAAGTTCAATTACCTGGTGCTGCAAATAACGAGCAAACAGTTCCAACACGAATTATTGTATCAATTACTGAACAAGGTAAAATATATGTTGGGAAAGAAGAAGTTGAAATTGGGGCTCTACCTATTAAGTTAGAAACAATTAAGCAAAGCGTTAATGAAGAAAATTTAATAATTAGAGCTGATAAGTCTTCAAAAATTGATTTGGTAATAAAAGTAATTGATGCTGCAAAGGGAATAGGAATTAATAAATTTACAATTGAAACAGAGAAAGAATTATAATGTTTTGGAGAAAATCAGAATATAAATCAACTGCTATTTCTGTTATAGTTCATTTGTTAATAATTCTAATTTTAATGGCTTTTAAAATTACCCCAGAAATTGATATGACGGAGTATGTTACAATTGGCTTTGGTAATATTGGTAAATCAAATTCCTCTGGTGCAATAAAAAAAGTTGAGCGGAAGAAAGAAATTATTAAAGAAAAAACCAAGAATGAAATTGAAATTCCTAAAGTAAAAAATATTGACGAAAACAATGAGGTTGCTAATACCACACCAAAAAAGGAAGCAAAAAAAATAGTTGAGAAGCAACCCGAAAAAGCTTCTAATAAAAACGAAGGAGTAGAAGAGGGTAAAGGCAATTTTGGCTTCGAGTTAGATTTTGGAGGCAAAGGGCAACGAAAAATTTACAGTTATACAATTCCTGCTTATCCTCCCGGAGTTTTAAAAGAAATTGATGTTAAACTTCAATTTACAATTATGGCTGATGGCTCGGTTGGACGCATTATTCCTATTCAAAAAGCAGATACTCGTTTAGAAACTGTTGCAATGAATTCGTTAAGACAGTGGCGTTTTGAGGCTTTGCCTGATGGCGTAAATGGAAAACCACAAACTGCTGTAATTACATTCCCTTTTAGATTGCAGTAAAATTATTCCAAATTTTTGTTCCGCGAATTGAGAATTTGCACTCCAATTATTCCACCCAAAATTCCAAAAATTGAATTCATAACAATATTATTTGCCAAAAGTGAAAATGTGTAAAGTGATGAAAAACCATCGTTAGAAATATTTTCAACAATATTACTTAAAATGCGTATTATTTCTTCTTTAGTAACACTATCAATAGGAAAATCGTTTACTGTATTTACTAATTGGGGGAAAGTTAAGACCAAATCATTTTTGTGAGTTAAAAGTGTAATAAAAAAATCGAAAAAAGTACCAAAAAATGCAGCAATTAAACCAGTAATTAAGCCAAAAACCACTCCTTTTTTAATCTTCAATTTTGAAAAATTGTGGTTAGCTTTTTGATCTAATAAAAGTGAAGCAAATGCTGCAAGTGGAATTAACACACAACAACCTAGACTTTTAATTACTGGAACAACCATTAAGACTCCAGCAACAAAACCAATAATAATAGGGGATATGTATTTTTTATTCATTTTTCTCAATTAATATTTGAAATCCGTTGTAAATATATACAATTCCTACAAAACCAAAAAGGAATCCAGTAATTAAAGCAAAATATTTTGAGTAGGAATAAATTCCAAAAGAATAAAGCAGAACATCAATCAACATTGGAAATGAAGTTAGCAACAAAATTTTTCCATTTTTAATATTTAATTTAGAAACAAAAAGCATTATAAATGAGGAAATAAATCCACCAATATAAATTCCAGCACAACGTGAGCAAACAAGCGAGCTATGATTGTTAAATACAATTAACTTCTCAGCTTGTTGATGGCAAACGGTTGAATAAATTCTGCTTAAAACTGGATATAAAAATGATAGATTATTAAAATATGGAATTAGAAATTCGATAAAAATTCCAGACACCCAAAGTGAAATGAGAATAAACAATAAAAATTTTTGCTTAAACGTCAAAATTGGATCTAATTTATTATGTTAAAAATTAGAATTTTGGATTCAGTGAGAATATAAAGTCGTTGGTTCAAAATAATTGAATCAACAATTTTTGTGCCCTTCGGTAAATTCTTCGGGGTTATATTTTTAAATTTTGATATTGGCATTTTTAGATTTTGATAATAAAGTGAATCGAGTGAATTTAATGTTAAATTATTATATGAGATATTAATGTTCACAGCATCAAAATTTGAATTGATTTTTATTAAGCCCATTCCATATTGGTCAAAAACATTAAGAAAACCATTATCCAAAACAAATATTTTGGAATCTTGTGAAAGTGCAATCCCAATTGGATTTTCGAGTGTAAAATCGCCAGAACGAAAATCTCCATACTCTAAAAGAAAGTTTCCTGATGAATTATATTTTAGAATTCGTGTGTTTTCAGAATCCAAAATATAAATATCACCTTGTATAGAAGTTGCACAGCTTGTTGGATATTGGAATTTTTCAATTTCATTTGCATTCAAATTAGATTTAATAAAAAATAAAAAGTTTAAATCTTTATCAAAAACTTGAATTCTATTGTTGTTTTTATCAGTTACATATACTCGTAAATCAGTAGCATAAATATCGGAAGGTTCATCAAATGCGGAATCACCCCAACCATAACCTCCAATTTTTTGGATGACTTTATTAAGGGTGTCTAATTTAGTTACTTCATTTTTTCCAACATCCGAAACGAAAAAATAACCGCTTGGAGTTAAAGTAAAAGCAGAGGCTGATTCAAATTTTCCAATTTCACCTTTAAAAATAAAAGTTTGAGCAAAAAGAGAAGAAGTAAGAAAAAGAAATAATATTTGTAATATTTTTGTGTGCATGTGCTAATATAAATAGAAGTTGAGTTTAATTCAAAAGAAAGTTGTTGAAAAATGAATCCGAATTTTACTAAACATAGACGAACCTAAAATTTTTGAGAACATAAATTTAGCTTACTTTCCCATCTCACAAAAAAACAGTAAATTTAATTTGTTATTTCCACAAAATTAATTAGAAATTGAAGCTATGTATAAATATAAAAAGCATATTTTTGTTTGCGAAAATATTAGAGAAGAAGGAAGTTTAAAACCAAGTTGTGCAAGGCATGGTGGTAGTGAAATTAAAAATAAATTTAAAAGTAGATTATCCGAATTAGGTTTGTCTTCAATTATTAGAACAAACTCCGCTGGTTGTCTCGGTGCATGTAAGCATGGACCAGTTGCTGTTGTTTATCCGCAAGGCACTTGGTATGGTAAACTAACATTGGATAATGTTGAACAAATAATTCAATCTGATTTAATTAACGGAATTGTTGTTGAGGAATTAGAGATAAAAGATGAGTAGAAAAATTGAAAGTGAAAGACTAAATATTATAGTCAATTTACTCAAAAAAGAATACCCCAAAATAAAAATTCAATTAGACCATGTTTCCCCATTTGAATTACTAATTGCAACAATTCTTTCGGCTCAATGCACAGATGCACGAGTAAATATTGTTACTAAAACTTTATTCAAAAAATATAAATCACCAAAAGATTACTTAAAAGTTTCGCAAGAGGAATTAGGCAAGGATATTTTTTCAACTGGTTTTTATAATTCAAAATCAAAAAATATTCAAGCTTGCTGCAAGCAATTGATTGAAGAGCACAATGGTCAAGTTCCACAAGATTTTGAAAAATTAGCAGAGCTTTCGGGAGTTGGAAGAAAAACCGCTTCAGTTGTTGTAGGAAATGCTTTTGGAATTCCAGCTCTCGCTGTTGACACTCATGTTATTAGGTTAACAAATTTGCTTGGATTTGTAAATACTAAAGATGCCACAAAAATTGAAGCAATATTAAAAGAATTATTACAAGCAAAAGAATGGGTGAGTTTTACTCATTATATAATTTCGCATGGCAGAAAAGTCTGTATTGCACGGCGTCCAAAATGTTTGGAATGTGTACTTATTGATTACTGTCCAAGCAGGCAGACAAATAAAAAATATTCATAATTATTAAGTTTAATAAGGAATTAAAATGGAAATGGAATTAAACCGCGAAGAATGTTCACAAATTCTAAAAAAATATACACAAAATGAATCGTTGTTAAAACATGCTTACGCTGTTGAAACTTGTGTAGTTGCTTATGCCGAAAAATTTGGGGAGGATAAAAAATATTGGGGTAATGTTGCCTTGCTTCACGACTTTGATTATGAAAAATTTCCAACAGCAGATGAACATCCTTATAAAGGAAATGAAATATTAAAAGAATTAGGATTTTCGGAAGATTTTAGGACTGCAATTATGTCGCATGCTGAATATACTGGCATTTTGCGAGAAACCAAACTTCAGAAGACGCTATTTGCATGCGATGAACTTACAGGGTTTATAACTGCTGTAACTTATGTTCGTCCTAGTAGATCGGTTGATGAGGTTGAAGTTAAATCTGTTAAAAAGAAAATGAAAGATAAAGGATTTGCCCGTGCAGTTAATCGCGACGAAATAATTCAAGGTGCAGAGGCTTTGGGCATTCCACTCGATGAACACATTCAATTTTGTATTGATGCAATGAAAAAAAATAAAGAACTATTAGGATTATGAAAGGGATAAATTTAAAAGGAAAGTCTTTTTTAATTGCCATTTTTTTTATCTCTTTAACTTTAATTTCACGAATTTTGGTTTCTGAAAAACTATTTTTTGGATATGATTCAATAAATTACGCTCTTGGAGTAATTGATTTTTCGCTTAATGCCACCCGTCCACATTTACCAGGTTCTATTCTTTTTGTAAAATCAATTGAGTTTATTAATTATTTTATAAAAGATATTCACCAATCATTTTTAATTTTGATTTACATATTTTCTTCAGGTGCTGTTTTATTATCCTATTTAATTTTTCTAAAATATTTTGATTATAAAAAATCATTTTGGCTTACTTTATTTCTTTTGTTCAATCCAATGGTTTGGTTTTATGGGGCTGTAACCGAAATTTATGTGTTTGATTATTTTTTTGCATCGCTTGTTTTTTTTACTTCTCAAAAGAAAAATTCCATTTATTTTTTGCCTATAATTTATGCAATATTTAGTGGATTTAGACCTTCTTCTGCTGTTCTTTTAACTCCATTTTTTATTTATTTAATTTGGATTGAAAAAGAAATTAAATGGTCAAAATTTGTTAGTCATTTTTCTCTATCAGTTGTCATTTTTTTAGCATGGTTTATTCCTTTAATAAATAATGCTGGTGGATTATTTGAATATTTTCGTTTATTCAGTACCAACAATCCAATGGAATCAATTTCATTTGCCCAAAATTTATTCCGACTCTCGTCGCTTATGCTTTTTTTCATAACTCCATTTATTTTCATTTTGCCATTGGTCAAAAAAGCAAATTATAAAGTTTGGGAAAATGAAATTTTCAAAATCTTATTTTTAATTGTTCCTGCAATTCTATTTTTTATCCTTTCGCATTACTCAAAAGGTTATGCGTTATTAATTGCTATGCCATTAGTTTTGGTAGTGGGATTATTAGTAAACAATAATTATAAAAGCTCAATCATGTTGGCTGTTTTTTGGGAAATTTCATTATTTATTTTTATCCCAGCAAGAGAAACAACACTTAATAGTAAGTTGAAACCCTCTGTTCGCAAAAGTGGAATAGCACAAATATGGATTGACAGAACTTTTTCGGATTATAGCCTTACTTTTAATGAAATTAGTTTACGAGATAAATTACTAAATAGTATGATTGGATTGGTTGAAAAAACAAATTGTAGTAGAATATTTTTGGACCCAACAATTTCACAATTTGGTAGAGCACTTCAATTTTATTTTCCAAATAAGGAAGTTTTGTCAGTTGATTTCAAGAAATCAAAAAACTACATCCTTTTCAGAAATAATGAAGTAAGACAAGTTCTATTAGATAAAATGAACGACAAAGATATTTTTATTGTACGAAAAGATTTTTACGATAATTATTTACAGAATTTTGAGAAAGATTTTGCAAAAAATAATCTTATTGTTTTATCGCAAAGTAGCTATTTGCATTCCACTTTTGAAAATATAGTTGATTCGTTATTTGTGAGAAACTAAATAAGGGATAAAAATTTGACTATTATTAAACTTGCAAAATGTGTTAAATCTCATTAAATTCCACATTAAAAATACAGGAAATACTATATAGAACGCTTTTTACTATTATTTAATTATCAATTAACAGAAAATATTTTTTATTCATTTTTTTATTTGGAGTTAAAGTGAAAAGCAAATTATTTATAGTAGTTTTGTCTTTTTTATTTTTGAACGCACTTATTGCTAAAGAAGAAATTCGAGTAATTTCGTCTAATCAATCCAATTTAATAATTGAATATAATCCAAACTACTCCGAAATTAGAAAAGAAACAATTGATGGAAACACCTATTTATCAGTTCCATTTGATGGTGCTGATGGTTATTCTGATGATTTAATTGGCAAAATATTTTTGATGCACAAAAATATTCAAATTGGTGTTCCATCCGAGTTTGGAAATACAATTCAAGTTATTTCAACACAGCATTCAATTATAAAAGGGAAAATTGCTCCGGTAAGAGGTGATAAGGATATTCCTCTACAAGAAATTGCAAAAGCCGAACAATCTTTTCAAAATCAAGAATTGGTGAGTTTTGGAGAATTTGGTTACTCGCGAGATTTCCCTTTACAAAGTATTTTAGTAGCTCCAGTTCAGTACAATCCTGAAACTGATGAAATAATACTTTATTCCAAAATTGTTTTTCGTGTAAATTTTGGGAAAGTAGTTAATAATGCAAAAACAGTTGAAAACAAAATTCTATCAAAAATTATCCCAAATTATAATATTGCAAAAAATTGGGGTAAAGATTATGCAGTTTTAAATAAATCAAATCCAAATTCGACTAAACTTGTTGGTACTTGGTATAGGTTCAAAGCGCCAAATGAAGGCATTTATAAAATTACCAGAAGTGAATTAGCTTCACTCGGAATTGACGCTGCAACAGTTGATCCACGAAAGATTAAAATATTTAATAATGGTGGATTTGCATTAAACGAAAGTGTGCAAACATCAACTCCATACGGACTGAACGAAAATGCAATTTTAGTTAAAGGCGAAGAAGATGGAGTTTTTGATCAGAATGATTATATACTATTCTATGGAAGAGGACCTGATTTTTGGGAATTTCAAGTTTCTTCTTCAAAAATTGAAAGGTATCATAATCCTTTTTCAAAAAATAATTATTACTGGATTTCGTTCGGTGGTGAAAATGGAAAGAGAATGGTTAAACTTCCAAGTATGAATAGTGCTTCATCAATTGAACAAACTACAAGTGTTGCTTTTTTATCGTTAGATGATGATAAAATTAACATTGGAAGATCTGGAAGAGATTATTGGGGTGATGAGTTTAACACAAGCACTAAATCACATACTTACATTAATAATCTGGAAAGCAGAAATGAAAGCAGCAATATAATTTACAATTATCGAATTGTTAATTCATCAAAAAGTCTTCAAACATTAACTGTTTCCGATAATGGAAAAACCATATTAACACATTCATTAAGTGGATATGGTTCAAATGATTATAGTTGGGGAGTATCAGTTGATAAAACTGCTCAACTTTCTGGGTCATTACCCGAGAATAGAAGCGCCTTAAAATTTGAAGTTTCAATTTCTTCTTCAGACGCAAAAGCATATTTAGATTATTTTGAAATTGAATATTTAAGAAATTTAAAAGCACTTGCTGATGAAGTAATTCTTTTTAACGATGTTAATAGGAATGTAGTTAAGTATAAGCTAAATAATTTTTCAAGTAGTGATATTCAAGTATTTGATATTTCCGATTTTGCAAATGTTAAATCCATTTCATCACCTAATATTAGTGGCGGTCAGGTTGATTTTACAGTATCCGAAGGTGATGGTTATAAGTCAAAGTACATTGTTTTGGCAAGTAACAAATTAAAATCTATTTCAGAAATTACAAAAGTGGAAATTCCAACAAGTATTGTTAGCGGTGAAGGTGCAGAATACATAATTATTACTGATAAAAAATTTAGTACAGATGCCGAAAGACTTGCTGCTTACAGGAAAAGCGATGCCCCTCAAAAGTATTCAACTAAAGTTGTTTATGTTGAGGATATTTTTAATGAGTTTTCTTGTGGGATGATGGACCCAACTGCAATTAGGAATTTTCTAAAATATGGCTATGAAAATTGGCAAATAAAACCGTTTTTTGTCCTTTTGTTTGGTGATGGTGATTACGATTATTATAATGTTGAAGGATATTCCAAGAATTTTGTTCCAACTTATCAAACCAAGGAATCATTACAAGAACTTGCTTCTTATCCTATGGATGATTTTTATAGTCGAATTGTTGGTAATGATGCTGTAGCAGATTTAGCTATTGGTCGATTAAATATTCAAACAACAACAGATGCATCAAATATTGTAGATAAAATTATTGCTTATGAATTACCAGATAATGGAATGTGGAAAAATACTATTACTTTAGTTGCTGATGATAGAGAAACAACTGAAGGAATTGAAGCAAATCTGCATACACCACAATCGGAAACTTTAGTTGCTCAAAGAATTCCCGGTTTTATGGAAACAAATAAAATTTATCTTGCAGCATACCCAACTGTTATTACTGGTTTTGGAAGAACAAAACCAAGTGTTAACGAAGCGATTATTAATGCCATAAATCAGGGGACATTAATATTAAATTATATTGGACACGGAAATCCAGATACTTGGGCACACGAAGGTGTTTTTGAACGAACTTCTTCAATTCCAAGTTTGAAAAATGATAAATTGTTCTTTTTAACGGCGGCTACTTGCGATTTTGGTCGTTTTGATGATCCAACAGTCCAAAGTTCAACCGAGGAATTATTGTTAGCTGAAAATAGAGGTATGATTGGCGGATTTTCGGCTGCGAGAGTTGTTTATTCGCATGCAAATGAAGCAATAAATCTTGAATTGTATTCCCATTTATTAAGCACATCTTTGGAATATATGGCTAATAGCACGGTTGGCGAAGCATTTTATTTAACAAAAACGCAAATGTACGGCACAAATGATAGAAAATTTCATTTATTTTGTGACCCTGCAATTAGATTAAATGTTCCTAAAAATCCAGCTTCAATTGTTAAAGTTAATAACAAGGATTTAGCAACCGATGTTCAATTAAAAGCATTAAGTCAAGTTTCAATTGATGGGGTGGTGAATAATTACGATGGAACTATAAATCCAGCCTTTAATGGTGAAGCGGTTATCACTGTTTACGATTCAGAAATTGTTAAAAAATTACCAGAATTAGGTACAGCAATTGACGCCCGTATGGTTGTGCCTGGTGGTGTAATTTTTAGAGGACGTGCAACTATTAGCAATGGAAAATTTGATACAAAATTTACGGTTCCACAAGATATTTTATACGAAAATAAGAATGGGAAAATTACAGTATACATTACTGATAATGAAACAGACGGAATTGGTTTTACCGAAAATGTAATAATTGGTGGAACAGATTCGCTTGCAAATAATGACGGAAATGGTCCAGAAATTGAAATTACTTTTGATAATTCAGAATCATCAAATGCCTCTCTTGTAAACCAAGATTTTACAATTGTGCTTAATTTGCACGATGAAACAGGACTAAACACAACTGGCACTGGAATTGGCCATAAATTAAAAGGAATAATAGACGATAATCCTTCCAATGAAATTGACTTTACAAATTCTTTTGTTGGCGATTTAGATGCAGAAGGGAAAAGTGGAAAAGTTAATTATAAAGTAACCAACTTTGAATTAGGTGAACATAAAATTAATGTAACTGCCTGGGATGTTTATAACAATCCTTCCCAACAAATTTCTTATTTTACGGTAGTAAATTCTGAAGATGTTGTTCTTAAAGATGTTGTTAACTATCCCAATCCATTTAGTAACAACACAACGTTTTTGTTCCAACACAATATTTCAGAACTAATAAATGTAAAAATTAAAATTTATACAATTGCTGGAAGACTAATTAAAAACATTGAGCAATATAACATCCTTGATAAATTTGTAAAAGTTGATTGGGATGGCAGAGATGAAGATGGCTCTGAAATTGCTAATGGAACTTATTTATATAAAGTTATTATTAAATCAATAGATGGAAAAAATAACCAAAATGTTATTGGCAAATTAGCCATCATTCATTAAAAGAAGTAAATTCATTATGGAGGTAATTTACAGATGAAACGAATTAGTATTATTATGTCAGTATTTGCATTGATGTTAGGATATGTAAACCAAATAAATGCACAAGGTGAAGCCGCAGTTCCATTTTTGCTTCTTGCACCCGATTCAAGGCACGCTGGGCTTGGTGAAGCTGGCACTGGCCTTGCAGACAATTCGTCTGCAATATTTTGGAATCCCGCTGGTATTGCTTTTCAAACTGGCTCCGAAGTTGGCATTACACATGCAAACTGGTTGCCACAATTTAACTTAGATTTATCCTACGACTATGTTACCTATCGTCAGTATATAGAAGATATTGATGGAAGTGTAACTGCAAGTTTAACTTATATGAACTATGGTGAATTTCAAAGAACCAGTTCAAGTGGACCTGAAGTAATTAGTACTTTTAATTCGTTTGATATTGGAGCTACAGTTGGCTACGCTACCAAATTAACCGATGATATTGGACTTGGAGTTAACTTTAGGTTTATTTATTCAAATCTTTCCGATCAACCTACAGAAAATGAAGTTGGCAGCGGTGTTGCTTCAACAGTAAGTTTTGATGCTGGTGCAATGTGGCGTCCAGAAGATTTTCTTGACGGGAATTTTAGTCTTGGTCTAAATATTAGTAATATCGGTCCAAAAATATCATACATTGATCAAGCACAAGCTGACCCACTTCCTACCAACGCACGTATTGGTTTTGCTTACAGAGTTTTCCAAGATGATTATAATTCATTTACAGTTCTTGGTGATATGAGTAAACTTCTTGTTAATAAAAAATCTGGTGTAATTAGTGGCGATACTACTACAACTACTTTTGCAGTTTCAAACGATTTTATGAAAAGTATTGAATTTTCTGGTGGTGCCGAATATTGGTATGGAAGACCAGAAGATTTTATGTTTGCAGTTAGAGCTGGTTATTTTTATGAAGACCCAGATTTTGGAGCAAGAAATTTTATGACTTTTGGTGCTGGAATTAAATATCATCTTTACGGATTTGATTTTAGTTATATTTCAACAGTTGGCTCAAATAGTGAAAATCATCCTCTTGATGGAACTTTAAGGTTTTCACTTGTTATTGGCTGGGATACTGTTCCACAAACTAAACCAGGTTTACCTCGAGGAATTTAGCTATAATGAAAAGAGCAAATTTATTCTTATTTATTCTTTTATTTGGTATGGGCAGTGCATCTGCCCAAACTTTTATTGGTAAATTAAACCCAAATCCATTGCAAGAAAAAAAACATATTGCTGGGGATAATTTAAAAATTCTTGCGGTTATGTCCGATTTTCAAATAGATATTGATGATGCAACTTTTGGTGATGGAAAATTTGGCTCAATTTATACCAAAAATTATGGTAACTCAATATTAGACCCACTACCGCATGATAAAACTTATTTTGAAAATCATTTTAAGTTTGTGCAAAACTATTTTTCAAAAGTTTCAAATGGAAACTTAAACATTGAATATACAGTTTTAGATGAAATAATTACAGTTTCAAAAACAATGCGAAACTACTCACCAGCATTGGAAAATTTAAATAACCTTACTCCGCTTGCTGAATATGTTAGTGAAGTTTGGACTCTTACAGATTCTAAATATCCAAATTTTAACTTTGCTGATTACGATTTGTTTATTGTACTTCATGCTGGTGTTGGAAAAGATGTTGCTCTGCCAGGAAGTCTTGGACTCGACCGTGATATACCATCTGTATTTTTAAATATTAATTCGATGAAAAATATTTATGGCACTGATTATCAAGGTATTTCCGTTAATAATGGAAGTTTCAAAATTAATAACAGTGCAATTATTCCCGAAACAGAATCGAGAGAAGTGGAAGGATTTGATGACACAACATTAATTGAGTTAACCACAAACGGTTTGCTTGCTGCTACAATTGGGAGTTATCTTGGTTTGCCAGATTTGTATAACACTGAAACTGGACGAAGTGCAATTGGTCGTTTTGGATTAATGGATGGACAATCAATGTTTTCATTTCAAGGAATATTTCCTCCTGAGCCATCAGCTTGGGAAAAAATGTTTCTTGGTTGGGTTACTCCAACTGAAGTATCTGTGGGAAATCACAATTTGAATATTGTAAATAAATTTGTTGCAAATCCAACAGATACAACTTTAATTAAAATTCCAATCAATTCAACCGAGTATTATCTTGTTGAAAATAGAAAACGCGATGCTCTACAAGATGGCTCAAAAATCACATACGTGAGCAATGGTCAAATTTATACCAAAGCATTAGTCGGAGATTCAGAAAGCTACATTTATTACGATGTTGATACCTTGGAAGGCGTTATAATTGATGTTGATGAATTTGATTGGGCTTTGCCTGGTGAAGATAGAAACTGGAAAATTGATAATTTTAAGGATGTTGGACTAATTATCTGGCATATTGACGAAACAATTATCAACAATAATTACGAAAGTAATACAATAAATAATGATAGATACAAACGCGGTGTTGCAATTGTTGAAGCTGATGGAATACGTGATATTGGTGAAGATTTTCAAACAATATTTGGTGAACTTGTTATCGGAGAGGGAACAAAGGAAGATACTTGGTACAAAACAAATCCCGCAGATTATTACGAAAATAAATTCTCATTTAATACAAAACCAAAAGCTGAATCAAACAGCGGTGTAAATAGTTTAATTACGCTTTCTAATTTCTCTGATATTTCTAACAGAACTTCATTTAATCTAACTTTTGGTTCTGAATTTATTGATTTGATTTGGAATGCGACTCTACCAATTAATGATAAAAGATTTCAATGGATTAGTGCTGTTAGTAATGGTAATAATTCATATCTATTAGTTTCAAGTGCTGATATGACATATTTATTAAATGCTGATGGTAGTATCTCAGATACAGTTAGTGTAGGAAATGTTAGAAAGCCAACTGTAGTTGAAAATAATGGATTAATAAATTTGTTTTCAGTTTCATTTAGCAAATTCCAGCTAACTCAATTTACTGAAACTGGAAAGGTTAATATCTCAATTACTGATGATGCAGCTTTGTTTTCTACTTCGCCCATAATTTATTCTGTTTCAGGTGATGTCATTGAAATACTAATTGGTACTATGACGGGGAAGATTAATAAATATTACGTTAATGTTGGGACATCAAAATCAATTCAACTTGTAGATTCTAAAGATATATTTCCTTCAAACTATATTAGTAGAATTGCTGTATTTGGAAATGATTATGCAGCAATTTCATTTAATCAATTTTGGAGCAGTGAATTATCAAGTGGTGCTATTAATATTTCTTATTTACCAGAAAGTTTAATTCTTACAAAGAATATAAATGGGGACTTAAAATCTATAGTCAAATTAGCTGATAATAATTTTGCAACTATTGTTGGTAGTGATGTCTCATATCATAAATTGAATGCTGTAAATGGAACTGCTGTTGATGAACTTGGTTATTTTGACTTTCCCAAAGTTGATGATTTTATCCCTAGTCAGGTATACTCCAATATTATATTGGCAGACTTAAAAAATGATGGAAGCAATTATATAATCCAAAATAATGGAGCATATTTAGAAGCTTTTAATTTAACAGGTGCTGAAGCAAGCAATTTCCCAATTCAAAATGAATATAAAACAAATTTTATATCATCTCCGCTTGCAGTTGATTTAAATAACGACAATGCGGCCGATATCATTACGTTTACTGAAGATGGTGACATTTTAGCAGTTGATGGAATTACTGGAAAAGTGATTGATGGATTCCCAATTTCTAGCGGAAAAATTGCTACTGTTCCAATTGTCTTTACAGAAAATGGAAGAACAGCACTTGGAGTTGTTACAGAAAATAATCAATTCATGAGCTGGAATATTAGTCAATACGATGGCAAAAAATTCTGGACAGAAGAAAATGGTAACGCAAGCAACACTTCATCTGTTGCAGCAGCAAGTTCAAGCGAAAAAATAGCTGCGTTTTTCCCACAATCAAAAGCATACAATTGGCCAAATCCAGTTTATGATGGAGTTACAAACATCCGATATTATGTTTCGGAAGATTCAAAAGCTGGTGTAACAATCTTTGATCTTGCTGGCGATTTAGTTGCAAAACTTAGTGGTAACGGAATTGGTGGATTTGAAAATGAAATTGTTTGGAATGTAAAAGATATTCAAAGTGGTGTATATTTTGCCCATTTGGAAGTTACTTCTAATTCTGGCAAAACTGATACTAAGATTATTAAAATAGCAGTTATTAAATAAAATATGATATAAACCAGTAAACTGGTTATTTAATTTATATTTGTATTATTAACCCACGACTTAAGTCGTGGGTTAATAGTGACTTAAATATTTTTGAACCGTTTTAACGGTTTTACAAAATCAAATTACGACTACTAAAAATGAAAAAAATAAAAATTACTCTATTCCTTTTATTACTCTTGAAAGTTACATCTTTTGCGCAATATGATCAATTTGAACCTGAGTATAATTGGTACACTATTGAAGGTGAGCATGTATACGTGCATTTTCACGAAGGTACAGAGCGTACTGCAAAAGTAATTGCAAAAATTGGTGATGAAGTTTGGGATCCAATTACATCACTTTATGGATATGAGCCAGAAAAGGTTCATTATGTAATTAAAGATAAAGACGATTACTCAAATGGAGCAACATATTTTTTTGATAATAAAATTGAAATTTGGGCTTCTGCATTGGATTTTGATTTACGTGGAACCCATAACTGGCTTCGCAATGTAATTTCGCACGAATTTACCCACATGGTTCAAATTCAAGCTGGAATGAAATGGGGACGTTCAATTCCTGCAGTTTATTTGCAATTTTTGAATTATCAAGATGTGCGCCGTCCCGATTTACTTTATGGATACCCCGATAAAATTATTTCATATCCTTTAGCAAGCATTAATATTCCCGCCTGGTTTGCCGAAGGCACAGCACAATATATGCGTAAAGAATTAGGATATGAAAATTGGGATTCGCATCGCGACATGATTTTGCGAAGCTATGTGCTTGATGATAACATGCTTACATGGAATGAAATGGGCGTTTTTGGAAAAACAAGTCTTGGAAATGAATCTGTTTATAATTCAGGCTTTGCCCTAACTCGTTATATTTCGCAACAATATGGTGAAGATAAACTCCGAATAATTACACAAAAACTTGGAGAGTTTAGCAATTTCACTATTGATGCAGCTTTTGAAGAAGTTCTTGGTAAAGATGGCAACGAGATTTATGATGAATGGAAAAAGTATTTAACAAAGGATTACACTGAAAGAATAAAAGATGTGAAAAGTAATCTTGTTGAAGGAACTCTTTTACAAGATAAAGGTTTCGGAAATTTTTATCCTATATTTTCAAAGAACGGGAGGAAGTTCTATTATATTTCCAATGAGGGCGAGGATTATTTTAGTATTTCCTCACTTTACGAATTTGATGTAAAATCGAAAAAAACTAAAAAAATAATTACTGGAATTCGCTCAACAGTTAGTATTACACCAGATGGTGAAAATATTATTTTTGCGAAATTAAGTGAAGATAATCCAGAATGGGCTAATATTCACGATTTGTTTATATATAATATTGCCGAAGAAGATGATAAAAGATTAACTTATGGACTTCGTGCAAATAATCCTAACCTTTCGCACGATGGAAAGAAAATTACATTCGTTTTCCAAAAAGATGGAACCACAAACCTTGGGATAGTTGATATTGATGGAAAAAATTTCAAAAGACTTACTTTTTTTCAGGAAGGCGAGCAAGTTTACAATCCAAAATTTTCAAATGATGACTCTTCCATTGTGTTCGATTATTCAATTAAAGAAGGACGTGACATTGCAAAAGTAAATGTTGATGGTTCTCAATTTGGATTTTTAATTCAAACAAAAGATGATGAGAGGAATCCAGTTTATGATTACGAAGGAAATTTGATTTATTCTTCCAATGAAACTGGCATTTTTAATTTATACAAAATTGATAGATTAACGCAAAAGAGAACACAACTTTCCAATGTTTTAGGCAGCGCATTTATGCCAACTGTTGATTCTACAGGAAATATTATTTATGCGGGTTATAATTCGCACGGCTATCAAATTTACAAGTTGGATGCAGAAGAGCAATCCAATGTTGATGATTCCAAAAAATATGTTTGGGTTAATAATCCTCCAATTGGAGACGACAAACCTAATGGTGATATAAATAATTTCAAATTAAACGACTTAGTAAACTACGATGACACAAAAGTTGAATATTCATCAAAACCTTATTCTGCTTTCTTTTCACGAATGACTTTTTTTCCGTTTATTCGTTTTGACAATTATAACTTAACTAATGACCCGCTCGACAAAGTAAAACCTGGTGTTTATATTACTTCAAGTGATTACTTAAACCGTTATTCTATTTTTGGTGCTTTTTCAATTAATAAAAGAATGGAGAGGGATATTTATGTTGGATTGGATTATAGAAATAAACTTCCACTTTTATATTCTTTGGGAATTAAGCCAACACTTTCGCTTGAACTTTTTAGTGTTAGCCGTAAAGCAAATATTGATTTATATTTTGGACAATATGAAGATTCCACTGGCATTCATTACGATAATATTGTTGGAACAGATGTTACATATAATCTTTTTGAATTTGATGTTGCTTTCAAACATAAAATATTTGCCGAAGGTAATGATTTTGAATTGAGATTTATTTACAGCGATTATGTAGCAAGACTTGGTAGTTTTTCTTTGCCAAACAATAACGGACTTTATCCAGCCACAAAAGACACATATTTTATTGGAACAAGTTTTCAATTTACTTTTTGGCATAAAATGTTAATGCCATATATTGATTCTGATATTAATCCAATTGGACGCGAAATGACTTTTCAATTAAATTATGAAAATGATAAATATAATAATGATGGAAATTATGAAGTTGAAAATGGCATTCTCGTGCCACAATATAATAATTACTCATTTTTTAAAACCGAATTTGATTGGAAAGAGCATATTTCATTAAATAAATTAAATCATACATTAAGCGGTAGAATAAAAGCTGGCTCTGTACTTGGTAAAGAAGTCCCAAATTTCTTTGATTATTATGTTGGTGGATTGGTCGGAATGAAAGGCTATCCTTTTTACGCAATAGGAGGAAACACATCATATTGGATGCACCTCGAATACAGACTTCCAATATTTAAAAATATTGATAATCGTTTTGGTCCTTGGTATCTTGATAAAATATTTATGTCTGTTTATGCTGATGTTGGTGATGCATGGACTGGAAAATTTGCTGGAATGGATGCTTCTAAAAAAGCTGCTGGTGCCGAAATTAGAGTGAAAATGAACTCCTTTTATCTTTTCCCAACAGCAATATTTTTTAATATGGCTTATGGATTTGATAAATTTTCAACTGTTGTTCGTGAAAAAAATATTACTTATGGAAAAGAATTTTTGTTCTATGCTGGAGTACTTTTCGACTTTTCGCTATAAAATAAATTATTAAATAATCTGTAATTCCCGCATGTTTCTAGCGGGAATCTTTAAATATATGCAGATTCCCGATTAAGGCATTCGGGAATGACAATTCTTAGGTAGGTTATACATTATGAAAAAAATAATATTTACAATACTGGCACTTACAATTACAATTTTAGCTCAAGAGAGTAAATTACAGCTTAGTGGAAATCTTTCAGAGGATTTATTAATCAGTTCAAAAGACTTTGTAATTGATGAAAATGACAAAAGTGTTGTAATTAAAAAAAGACCTCCAATTTTGGCTGCTGGGTTATCGGTAATAATTCCTGGTGCGGGACAGTTTTATAATGATGACTATTGGAAGAGTGCAATTTTTGTTGCTGTAGAAGTAGCGGCAATAATAACCGCAATATCATATAACACCAAGGGTAATGACCAGACAGTAAAATTTGAAGCTTTTGCAAATTCAGAAAATGGATGGGATGTTGATAAATATGCCCATTGGTCAGTTGATAATGCAAGTCGTATAAATCCACAAATATTAGAAGGGGATCCAATACTTAATATTTTTGATAGTAATGGCAATGTAATTTGGAGTAAATTAAATAGCCTAGAAACAAAAATTGGAAGCTGGTATTCTCATCAACTTGCACCTTATGATGATCAGCAATATTATGAAATGATAGGGAAGTATCAACAGTTTAATCCAGGTTGGGCTGATTTTAACTATTCTGATGCTTATACATATGGTGATCCATTAACTAAAACATTCGATTGGTACGCTGATGAACGAGGCAAAGCAAATAGCTATTATGATGTTTCTAATTTAGCGGTAAAAATACTTGTGGCAAATCATATAATTAGTGCTGTTGAAGCTGCATTTTCTGCAAATAGACATAACAGAAGTTTAAATGCCGAAGTTAAAATGAAATCAAATTTAGTTGGATATAACCAAGTTTTTTATCCAGAACTTAGTTTAAGTTATCGGTTTTAATTATTGTTGGGTGTTTGAAAAAACTTGGATTATGTTTGATAAATTTTCTAAATAATAAATAATAGACTGCCAATGTTATTATACTAAAAGCAAATGAATACAATTCATGGTTAATTGTATTTCCTAAAACAAAAAGACCCAATAGTAGAGTAGCAATTAATATTATAAGCGGTATTCCATATAAGAAAAATGCAAACAAAAATATACTTTTCCCTTTCACAGTAACCTCAACAGAATCTCCAATTTGAAATTTATCATTAGTATAAACTGATAAAATATTTTTATTGTCAGAGATAGGTTTACAAAGTAATTTAGCTGTGCATTCCTCACAATCGTCTGATGAACCAATTTCTATCTCAATGTTTGTACCATTAAGACTTTTGACAATCCCTATATCTTTTAAAAACTCTTGCATTTTATTGATTGACCACTAATTTGTGAATCGTATTATCTTTGTCATTTAAATATGAAATTGCTTTTGTTTTACATTTATCAAAAGGAAAATTTGAAGCATAAAATAAGTCGTAATTTATTTCTGCAAGATTGTTTTTCACCACAACTCCACCATCAGAAACTCTTTCACAAATTCCACAACCTGTGCATGCCGCTGAGCAAACTTCTTTTGATCTTTTAGGATCGTAGTTACTTTTACAGAATACAAAAACTCTTCTATCAATTGGGTGCATTTCAATAAGATTTCGGGAACAAGCTTTAGCGCATAATCCACAGCTTGTGCATAAGTCTTCAATTACTTCAGGCAAATTATTATCATTCATTATTAAAGCGCCAAATTGACAAGCTACAATGCAGTCACCACCGCCAAGGCATCCAAATTCGCAAATTTTTGTTCCACCTCCAACAATTTCCATTACTGCACAAGATTGAGGACCTTTATAATTAGTGGATTTATCTTTAGCTTCATTATTTCCACCTCTACACAAGATTCGTGGAACTTGTTTAATTGCAGGTTCGGCTTCAACCCCAAGAATTTTTGCGATTAAATTTGCAACATCTTCGCCACCAACTGGACAACCGTTGACTTTCATTTTGCCATTTACGATATTTACCGCAAAATCGTAGCATCCAGCTTTGCCACATGCACCGCAATTTGCGCCTGGCAAAACATCATTTATTTTTCCAATTAATGGATTTTCTTCTACTCTTAATTTTTTATCCGCAATAGCCAAACCCCCAGCAAATATAAAACCTAATCCACCCATTGTTGTTAAAGCTATAATTAATGTGTCAGTCATTTCAATAATTCCTACGATGTTATTAATCCAGAAAATCCCATAAACGCCATTGCTAAAATTCCAGCAACAATTAACGTAATTGGCGCTCCTTTAAATGGTTCAGGAATGTTCGCTAAATCCAATTCTTCTCTTATTCCAGCCATAATTGTTATTGCAAGAGTAAAGCCAACTCCAGCACCTAGTCCGAAAAATATTCCTTCAATAAAAGTATAATCTCGTAATACAATAAAAAGTGCGAGTCCTAGAATTGCGCAGTTTGTTGTAATAAGCGGAAGAAAAATTCCTAATGCTCTATAAATTGGTTGACTAACTTTTTTAATAAACATTTCAACAAATTGTACGAGCGAAGCTATTACTAGAATAAAAGATACGTATTGAAGAAATTCTAAATGGAAGGGAAGTAATATCATGTGATAAATTAACCATGTAACAATTGATGTTATAACAAGCACAAAAGTTGTAGCAAGTCCCATAGAAAATGCGGATGATATTTTATTTGAAACTCCTATAAATGGGCATATTCCAAGAAAATAGGAGAGAACAAAATTGTTTACAATAGCAGCCGAAAAAAATATTAAGATTAGTTCCATTATATTTCCTCTCTATTGCTAATTTTACTTTTTGTCAATTTATAATTTGAGATCAAAGATGCTTTTTCATTTTGTTTCTTTTTTATAGCAAAGGAATTTAAGTAAGCCATAAGTAAACCTAGAGTTAAAAATGCGCCAGCTGGTAAAATCATAATAAGCCAAGGCTCAAACATATTTGGCATTATTTGAAAGCCGAGCAAAGTGCGAGCTCCTAAAATTTCACGAATACTACCTAAAATAAAAAGAGCAATTAAAAAACCAGTTCCCATTCCAAGTGCATCTAAAGCAGAACGAAGCACTCCATTTTTTGAGGAAAACGCTTCTTGTCTTCCAAGAATTACGCAGTTAACAACAATAAGTGGAATGTAAGGTCCTAGAGCTTTACTTAATTCTGGAAATTGGGCTTTCATTACTAAATCGACAATTGTAACAAAAGTGGCTATAATTAAAATATAAGATGCAATTCTAACTTGAGCTGGAATTATTTTCCGAATTAGTGAAATTAAAATGCTCGAAAATAAAAGTACAAATGTTGTTGCAAGAGCCATTGCAATTCCATTTATAGCAGAGACAGTTACAGCAAGTGTTGGGCACATTCCTAAAACTTGAACAAAAATGGGATTGTTTTTCCAAACACCTTTTGTATATTCTTTAATTAGACTAATATTTTTCATTGTAATTTTCCCTCCTTTTTAAGAGAGCGCAATTCACTTAATCCATCATTAATAATTCTTAACACAGCTTTTGATGAAATTGTTGCTCCTGTAATAGCTTCTACTTCATTTGTATTTGTTGCTTTTGCACCTTTAATGCATTTTATAATTGGCTCTGTAACTAAACCTATAAATTGATTAGTGAAAGATTCTTCAGTTACTTTTGTCCCGAGTCCAGGTGTTTCAACTTGTTCTAAAACTCTCATTCCTGTAATTTTTTTCAAGTCACAATCCAAGCCAATCATCAAACGAATATTACCTTGAAATCCACTTCCAGAATATGGAAGAGCATATCCTATAAGTGAGTCACGATTAGAAACTTCATAAATATCAAAACTTATTGATTCAATTTTTTTGTAACCATTAGCGCTAGGTTGTACTAAAAATATTGCTTTTTTTGTATCCTCAAGTCTATGTGCAGCAATTTTTGGTTCTGCCCATCCACTTAATTCAGATAGAAGTGAACCTGAAATAATACCAATAATTGATAAGGTTAATATCATTTTAATCACTAGTTTCATTTTACCTCTCCAAATATTTGTGGTTTGGTATATTTATTTATTAATGGAACAAAGCCATTCAACAAAAGTATTGAGTACATTACTCCTTCGGGTAAACCACCGAATAAACGAATAAGAATTACAAGAATTGAAATAGCAATTCCGTAAATCCACATTCCTTTTGAATATAATGGAGACGTTACCCAATCGGTTGCCATAAAAATTGCACCAAATAAAAATCCACCAGCTAATAAATGAAACAGAGGATTAGTGAAGTGTGAAGGATCAATTAACCAAAAAATTCCACCAAAGATAAAAGCGGACAGAATCATTGCTAAAGGAACTCTATAATTAATTACTCCTGTTGCAAGTAAAAATATTGCTCCAATTAAAATTGCAATAGCAGAAGTCTCACCAAGTGAACCTCCAACATTGCCGACAAAGAGATTATTTATTGATTCAAATTTGTTATCAAATTTCATTAATGAAAGTGGTGTAGCTGAGGAAACAGCGTCTGTAAAACTTGGTTCGGTCCAAGTTGTTATACTCACTGGAAAAGCAGCTTGTAAAAATGCTCTTCCAACAAGTGCAGGATTAAATATGTTAAATCCTAATCCACCAAATACTTCTTTACCAATACCGACAGCAACCACAGCTCCAATAGCCGTTGAAACCAGCGAAAAATTTGGAGGAAGTATTAGGGCAAGTAAAATGCCTGTTATAATAACGCTTCCATCATCAATAGAAATGGGTTGTTTTCTTACATTTTTTATAATTGCCTCGGTTAACATGGCAAAACTTACGCTTGTAGCTATTATTGAAAATTGAGATATTCCAAAGAAAAGCAATGAAGAAATAATAGTTGGAATGAGTGCAATTATTACAAGCCACATTGCTTGTTTTGTAGACCACTTTGAGTGCACATGAGGTGATCTTGCAATTTCCAACTTTGGACTAATTATTGAAATAGTTTCACTCATAAGATATTCCTTTTATACAGCCTTTTTTGCTAGAGATAATTTCTTTTTGCCAAACGCAATCCATTGTACTAACGGAATATTAGCGGGACAAACATATGCGCATGTTCCACATTCCATGCAATTAAATATTCCATTTTCTTCAGCTTCGCTAATTCGTCCTAGTTGCGAAAATCTTGCTAATTTTGTTGGAGTGAGATTTACAGGACAAACCTCAATACATTTTCCGCATCGCAAACAATTAGTTTCATCAAATTGATTTATCTCTTTTTCTGTGAGTACCAAAATGCCGGAAGTTGCTTTCATTATTGGTGCATTTAGGTTGTGTTGTGTTATTCCCATCATTGGACCGCCAACTACAACTCGTTTCGCATCTTCCATAATTCCGCCACAGTATTCTAAAATATCAATAAGTGGAGTTCCAATGGGTACAATTAAATTTTTAGGAGTTTTAATACCTAATCCAGAAACAGTTAATGATGCTGATATTAGTGGCATTCCTAAGTAAACCGCTTCATAAATTGCTATTGCAGTTCCAATGTTTTGAATTGCGACTCCAACATCAAACGGAAGTTTGCCTGGAGGAACTTCTCTATTTAGAATTGCTTTAATTAACATTTTTTCTGCACCTTGAGGATACTTGGTTTTTAATGAAAATATTTTAATCGAATTATCATCTTTAACTAAGTTTTGTAAAACATCAATTGCATCTTGTTTATTATCCTCAATTCCGATAGCGCCTTTTTCAAGATTAAGTGCTTTCATAATTAATTTCAATCCAGCAATTAAATCTTTTGGCCGCTCAATCATTAAGCGATAATCGCGCGTTAAATATGGCTCACATTCACATCCATTTAGAATTACATAATCAATAATTTTGTCTTTTGGAGGTGTAAGTTTAAAATATGTTGGAAATGCTGCGCCACCAAGTCCAACAATGCCAGCCATTTGAACTCGTTTACAAATTTCTTTATCTGAAATATTATTTAAATCAAGTTTTGGAAATAATTCCATTTCTAAATTTTCATTACTTTTTATTGTTATAGATTCTTTGGTAAAACTTGAAACTGTATCCTCAATTCCAATACTTAAAACATTTCCAGAAACAGGACTATAAATTGGGGCTGAAATGGGTCCATTTTGAGTTGCAATTAATTGTCCAGCAAAAACCTCATCTTTTTTATTTACTATTGGAGTTGAAGGTGCGCCAATATTCTGTGATAAAGGCAAAATGATTTTTGATGGTGTTGGAATTTTTTCAAAGGGGAGACTTGAAGTTAGATATTTGTATTCTTTTGGGTGAACACCACCTTTAAAGGATAACAGATTATTAAATATTTTTGGCATAAATTCTCCAATATTTATGAAAGCAATATCATAATTTATGCCACTTTAGAAGTTTTTATTTTTATGAGAATTGTTGATTTATCATCTAAATACACAATATATAATGAGCCCAAAATTGTATACAATTATAAAACAAGACTATATTATCAATTATGAAAATTGTAATTTCTTTTTTAGGAATGGTTTGTTTGGTAATAACATTTTGGCTTGGAAAATTAAATTTAATGTACTATTAATATGAAATAGCATATTAAATAAAAGTAATTTTTATAAGTGGTTTATTAACCTATTATAAAATTACAATAGTTTAAAGTGAATAACTTAGACTTATTTTTCCAATTGTTGTTTTCTAAAATCGCCTGCACTTAGGTGACTATCAGCGTATGAGAAGTTTACTGACAAATCGTCAATTGTAAATACACTTCCAGCTGTGAAATAGACAACTTCTAAATTTCTATTAATATCCATAAAGTTTGTAACATATTCTTTTTCAGATTTAGCAAATCCAACTGAAAATGAAAGGGATTTATTTATAAAATAAGATACACTGCTTGAAAACTCAACTTGGTCTCTAATATATAAATCCAATTTACTCCAATCAGAGTTAGAAATGCTAAATAGAAATTGAAACTGCTCTATTTGAGAAAAATATAAATCAAATCGCAAGGAAGAAGGAAATTTTGCAACAAGGTTAACTTCTTCTGCTGTTGCATCATGAAGCATGTAAGCATCAGTTCCACAATATGGAAGTGGTTTGTATTCAAATTTGGCACTTCCACTTATTTCTAACGGACTTTGATAGTATAATCCAAGTGAAAGATTGCGATTATTAGTTAAATTAGTTGAATACAGCATTCTAAATGAAAAATCGTTTTCATAAATAGAAGCGTTGTAACTAATGTTTTCAATGTGCAATTGTTCAGCTAAATTATTTAATCCAACTCTAAATCCAACAGAAAATTCAGAATTAGGTAACAAATTTTCAAATTGATATGAAGTTGAAAATGCATAATTGTAAATAATTGTTTCAAGCACGTAATCATAAAATTGTCTATTTTCATTTAAATAAGCTTCGCAAGGATTAGCCACATTTATATTGGTAAATAATGTTGAATTATATCTTTGATTCATTGAAATTGCAAAATTTAGATTGTTAAATGGGAGAACCAAACCAACGCTTTGTGGAACCATGTTATTTATTCTTTTGCTGCCAATTTCGGTAATCCATGCTTCTTTTATTTCACTTTCATACTGATAAGAAAATCCAAATTCAACTTTTTCAAAATTTCCTAAAGCCGCTGGATTGATTGCAGATATATTACTAACATCATTATGTATCGCAGAATTTCCATATCCATTTAGAAGAGGTAGCGAGAGACCTTGTGGAAGAAATGCGGTATTATGCTCAAATTCTTGCGAAAATATACTATTAAATAAAAGTAGAAGTAATACTATTGTTCCCTTCAAAATGACCTCGTTTGTTTTGCTTTATGTTAACAAATTAAATAGCGAGGGAAAATCCTCGCTATTTTAAATATTTTTATTAGCGAATTCGCGGCTAATTTTTATCTCGTTAATTTTTTGTACTTAATTCTCTGTGGAATTTCAGCAGCACTACCAAGTCTTTCTTTTCTGTTTTCTTGATAATCTGAGAAGTTTCCTTCAAACCAAACAACTTTACTATCACCTTCAAACGCAAGAATGTGAGTACAAATTCTATCCAAAAACCATCTATCGTGACTAATAACAACGGCACATCCAGCAAAGTTAAGCAAACCTTCTTCCAAAGCGCGCATTGTGTTTACATCAAGATCGTTTGTTGGTTCATCCAGAAGAATTACATTTGCGCCTTCTTTTAACACCATTGCAAGTTGAACTCTATTACGTTCACCACCAGAAAGCACGCCAACTTTCTTCTTTTGTAATCCACCGCCAAAATTGAATTGACCAACATAAGCTCGAGAATTAATTTCTCTATTTCCCATGTGGATTATTTCGTTACCACCACTAATCATTTCCCAAATTGTTTTATTTGGGTCAAGCTCATCACGACTTTGGTCGACGTAAGCTATTTTAACGGTTTCGCCAATTACAAAATTTCCACTGTCTTGAGGTTCTTTTTTTGTAATCATATTAAAAAGTGTAGTTTTTCCTGCGCCGTTTGGACCAATAATTCCTACAATTCCACCAGGAGGAAGTTTGAAATTCATATCATCATATAAAACTCTGTCCCCAAATCCTTTTGCAACATTTTCAGCTTCAATAACTATGTTACCTAGACGCGGACCAGCAGGAATGTACAATTGCAAATCCTTTTGTCTTGATTCACCCTCATCTTTTAGCATTTCTTCGTATGAGCTAATTCTTGCCTTAGATTTTGCATGTCTAGCTTTCGGTGACATTCTTATCCATTCCAACTCTCTGGCAAGAGTTTTTTGTCTTTCGCTTTCTCTTTTTTCTTCAATTTTCAATCTGTCTTGTTTTTGCTCAAGCCATGATGAATAGTTACCTTTCCAAGGAATGCCTTCGCCCTTATCCAATTCTAAAATCCAACCAGCAACGTTGTCAAGAAAATACCTATCGTGAGTTACGGCTATAACAGTGCCTGGATAGCGATTTAACTCAGCTTCCAACCAAAGTACGGTTTCAGCATCAAGATGGTTTGTGGGCTCATCTAATAGAAGAATATCAGGTTTCTGCAATAATAAGCGAGTTAATGCAACACGTCGTTTCTCGCCTCCAGAAATTACTTTAACTAGTGTATCTCCAGGAGGGCAGCCGAGCGTATCCATTGCCATTTCTAATTTAGAATCAATATCCCAAGCATCTTTGTGATCAATCATCTCTTGCACTTTGCCTTGACGATCAATAAGTGCTGTCATTTCGTCATCGGACATTGGTTCGGCAAATTTTGCATTTATATCATCATATTCTTGAAGCAAATCAACAATTTCTTGAACACCTTCTTTTACAATTTCTTTTACAGTTTTAGTTTCATCCAATTTTGGTTCTTGTTCAAGATAACCGACTGTAAATCCTGGAGCAATGGAAGTTTCGCCATTAAAATCTTTATCAACTCCAGCAAGTATTTTTAGCAAAGTACTTTTACCAGAACCGTTTAATCCTAAAACGCCAATCTTTGCTCCATAAAAATATGAAAGCGAAATATCTTTAATTATAGGTGTTTTGTCATAAAATTTACTCACACGATGCATGGAATAAATTATTTTATTTATTTCATCTGCCATTGTTTCCTCAAAAATTTAAATTAAAGTGTAATAATACTTAATTCACCACCTGGTAGCAAATTCCTTCCTTTATATTGAAGTGCTAATTAGTTAAATTAGCGGATAATATTAAGGAAAATGAGAAGATGAGCACACCATTAGTAGTAATTGTGGGAAGACCGAATGTGGGAAAATCCACATTATTTAATAGACTAACAAACACAAAAGATGCAATTGTAGATGATGAAAGTGGAGTTACACGCGATAGACATTATGGAATTTGCGAATGGTCAGGAAGAGCTTTTCAACTTATTGATACTGGAGGATATGTTCCAAACTCACCTGAACTTTTTGAAGTAGCAATTCGCGAGCAAGTAGAAATTGCACTTGAGGAAGCAGATGCAATTTTATTTGTAACAGATGGGCGAGATGGAATGACTCCAATTGATCAAGAAATTGGACGAATGTTACATACAGCCAGCAAACCAATTATTGTATTGGCTAACAAATTAGATAACCCAACAATGGGTTTAGAAGCTGCTGAGTTTTGGAATCTTGGAATTGGCGATGTTTTTGATATTTCAGCAACACACGGTAGAAATATTGGTGATGTTCTGGATAATTTATTCGAAAAAATAAATTTTGCTGATTTTTCCGAAGAAGAAGATACACGATTGAAAATATCAATTGTTGGACGCCCAAACTCTGGAAAATCATCTTTAACTAATGCATTGCTCGGTGTTGAAAGAAGTATTGTCACAAATATTGCTGGCACAACGCGTGATAGTATCAATTCAGTTCTAAAATATTATGGTGAAGAAATAATCCTAATTGATACTGCTGGATTAAGAAAAAAGACAAAAGTTAAAGAAAATATTGAGTTTTATTCTAATGTTAGAACTTTGCGAGCTATTGCAAACTCGGATGTTGTAGTGGTTATGATTGATGCTCAGTTTGGAATTGAAAAACAAGACCAGAAAATTATTGACGAAGCAATTCAAAGAAGAAAGGGAATCATACTTGCAATAAATAAATGGGATTTATTAGAAAAAGAAACAAATACGGCTAGAGATTTTGAACAAAAATCCAAAGATAAATTAGGCTCGGTAAATTATATTCCAATGATATTTATATCTGCTTTAACTAAACAAAGAATTTTTAAAGTTGTAGATTTAGCAATAGAGATTGAAAATAGTAGGAAAACAAAGATTTCTACAAGTAAATTAAACGAAGTTTTGCTTCCAGAAATTCATAAAACTCCACCACCAGCTACTAAATCTGGAAAAGAAGTTAAGATAAAATATATCACTCAAGTTGGGGAAAAATATCCAATATTTTTGTTTTTTGCTAACGAAGTTAAATATGTTCCAGATTCATATCGAAGATTTTTGGAAAGTTTAATTAGAAAGCATTTTGGTTTTAATGGCGTTGCCATTACAATTAGTCTGAAAAATAAAAATCCAGAAGAGGAGAAATGAAAAATTTAATAGTAATTGATAACCCATTAATTAAACGAGATATAACATATCTTAGAGATGAAGAAACAAAGCAATATCAATTTAGATTAGCGGTTAACAGAATTGCATACATTCTTGCTGCCGAAGTTAGCAAAAATTTTGAGCTAATTGAAACTCCAGTTAAAACTCCTCTGGAAACTACTATTGGATATAAAATAGAAAAAGGTGTTGTTTTAGTTCCAATTTTAAGAGCAGGGTTAAGTTTAGTTGAAGCATTTCTTGAGATGATTCCTTATGCAAAAGTTGGTCATATTGGGTTACGAAGAGATGAAAAAACTTTTCAACCTATTGATTATTATTACAAGGCTCCAAATAACTTGGGAGCATATACTGTAATAATTCTTGATCCAATGCTTGCCACCGGTGGAAGTGCTTCTGTTGCAGCAGAATTTTTGAAAGGAAAGGGAGCAAAAGAAATAATTATGGCAAATTTAATTGCTGCTCCCGAAGGTGTAAGTCATATGGAGCACGATCATCCTGATATTAAAATTTACACAGCTCAACTTGACAGGGGGTTAAATGAAAATGCATATATTGTACCTGGATTGGGTGATGCTGGTGATAGAACTTTTGGAACTATTTAATTATTATTGATGTTTAACTAAATTTAATTAACTGATTGTAATAAAACAATTTAGCATATGTTAGATAAGTGATAGAATTAACAGAAAAAAATAGAAATGACTTGCTTGAAGAGTTGCTAAAAATTTGTAAAACTCACCTCAGTGAAGTTAATGAAGATATGATTACAAGAGCATTTAAACTTAGTTATGAAGCTCATAAAAATGATTTTAGATCTTCAGGTGAACCTTATTTTTTGCATCCATACCAAGTTGCAATAATTGTGGCAAGCGAAATGCCACTGGATGATATTTCTGTTGTGGTGGCATTACTTCACGATGTTGTGGAAGATACAGAATTTAGCATCGATTTTATTTCGGAAGAATTTTCGCCGGAAGTTGCAGAAATTGTTGATGGTGTTACCAAAATTAGTGGCGTTTTTACAGGTCAAGATATAACTCAAGCTGAAAATTATCGGAAACTTTTACTATCAATGGTTAAAGATGTACGTGTTATTTTAGTTAAATTTGCAGATAGATTACACAATATGCGTACTTTAGAATTTGTGAATCAACAAAAACAAAGAAGAATTGCAAAAGAAACTATGGATATTTATGCTCCTTTTGCAAATAGATTTGGACTTGGTAAAATTAAATGGGAGTTGGAAGATTTAGCCTTCAAATATCTTTTTCATAACGAATATGAACAAATTGCAAAGCAAATTAATAGCAAACGTAAAGAGCGTGAAACTTATATTAAAAAATTCTGTGCTCCCTTAGAAAAAAAATTAATAGAACATGGTTTACGTTTTGAAATTTCTGGAAGAGCAAAGCATATTTATTCTATTCACAAAAAATTATTAAAACAAAACACTACAATTGATAATATCTATGATTTATTTGCAATTAGGATTATTATTGAGAGTAACGATCCTAACGAATGCTATTATGTTTTAGGTGTTACAAATGAATTATATAAACCCATAGAAAGGTTTAAAGACTACATATCAATCCCCAAAAAAAATAATTATCAATCACTTCATAACACAGTTATCGGAATTGATGGCAAGCATGTTGAAATACAAATTAGAACTCGTATAATGCATGAAATTGCTGAAAAGGGTGTTGCCGCACATTGGAAGTATAAAGAAAATTTTAACCAAAATGATAATGAATTAGAAGACTGGGTTAATTGGGTTAGAGATATTTTTCATAACGTTGAGAAGACTGAAGCACCAAGAGAAGTGCTCTCAAGTTTTAAGCTAAACCTTTATCAGGACGAGATTTATGCCTTTACACCTAAAGGTGATTTAAAGCGATTACCAAAAAATTCAACCCCAGTAGATTTTGCTTTTGAAATTCATAGCAAAGTTGGATACAATTGTATTGGAGCAAAAGTTAATGGGAGAATAGTCCCTTTAAATACCATGCTCCATAGTGGTGATCAAGTTGATATTATAACTTCAAAAAATCAAAAGCCAAACAAAAACTGGTTACAATTTGTGCAAACTCTTAAAGCCAAATCCAGTATTCGAAAATATATAAATCAAGAAGAAGAACGAATAATTGAATCGGGCAAAGAAATTTGGGAAAAGAAATTAAAGAAATTAAAGAAAGTAATTCAACAAGAAGATTTTGCTAAAATTGTTCGAAAATTGAAATATGAGAATTATAATCAATTTTTCACAGCAGTTGCTCATAATACTTTGAATTTGGATGAGATTATAAGTCCCTCTGAAAAATTAATAGAAAAACATATTGAAGAATTTGAATTTGACGATTTTGCTGAATTTGCTCGTAGCTCCAACAAAGGTATTATTGTAGATAAAGAATATAGTGGAATTGAACATAGTTTTGCTCGATGCTGTAATCCAATCCCGGGCGATCCAATTGTTGGTTATATTACAATTGGTGAAGGAATTAAAATCCACAGGAGAGATTGTCATAACTTAATTCACATGGTTAAAAGTGCTGAGCACAAATTAGTTCCTGTTAATTGGTCAACAGAAAAGGGAGCATCATTTGTTGCTGGAATTAGTATTAGAGGTGAAGATAAACCTGGATTATTAAGTTTTATTTCCAACACTATTACAAGTTATAATAATTCAAATATTAAGGCTATAAATATTAGTACTAAAGATTCAGTATTTTCTGGATCGGTTGCTGTTTTTGTTAATGATTTAGACCATTTAAATCGTTTGATTGAGCGTTTAAAAAAGAATAAGAATATTTTTCAAGTTGAACGATTTGATGCCACTTCTTCTTAAATATTAAAGTTGTCACTAAAAAGTATAACAATTATGTTAAAGTTTTTAATTGATTAATCTAAATTGAATATGATTGAACAAAAAAGATTATTAGGAATAGATTTTGGAACAAAAAGGGTAGGAATTGCTATTACTGACCCTTTAAGAATTTTTGCTTATGCATTGGTTACAATTACTAATGATAACAATTTTTGGAAAGTTTTTAATCAACTTTTGGTTGATTATGAGATTGAAACAATTGTTTTAGGATATCCTTTAAAAGAAAGTGGCAAACGTTCTTCAAGTACAGAATTGATTGAAAAATTTAAAGAGGTATTAGAAAAAAATACTAATATTCCAATTGTTTTATCGGACGAAAGGTACTCTTCAGTAATAGCGAAACAACAAATTTTAGAGTCTGTTAAATCAAAAAAGAAAAGACAAGATAAAGGATTGGTGGATAAAAATGCCGCTGCAATTATTTTACAAGAATATCTTGATTCAATTAGTTAATTTGGGAGCACATTTTAATTGACATTATTTTTCAAAAAATCTATTTTTACATCTAATTTATAAATTGTGGGAGCATATATGGAATTTAATTCAATAGCTATGATTGAGACAAGCGGATTAGTTTCGGCAATTACTGCACTTGATGTTATGCTAAAATTAGGTGAAATAAAATATTTGAAAAAGGAAATAATTTCTAATGGATATGTAACTGTTTTTGTTGAAGGAAATACTCCAGAACTAAAAAGAATTTTACAAGCTGGTAGCATTGCTGCAAATAATGTGGGAAATGTTATTTCTAGTTCAATTATTGAAAACCCAGATAAGTTGTTATATGAACTGATTTTAGATAAAAAACCTAAAAATGGTGCTCAACTACCAAAAGTTAAAAATAAAATTAAAAAATTTGAATCAGAAAAAATATTAACTTTATTTGATAATGAAGAGAAACTAAATTCCCCTAATTTGTCTATTTCTTCTTATGAGCCACAAATTTTAGTTGAAGAATCAGAAAAAACTTTCAAAAATGACATATTTCTTGATACACATCAAAATGAAGTTCATGAATCTGTACCAATTGATTCTCAAAAAATTGATGTTTCAGAATTGGTGCAAGAAGAAACCCTAGAAGCAGAAGTTTCCGAATCTGAAAAAGAAGAAATTCAAGATAAAGAAGTTTTAGAAATGGAAAAAGAGGAAGTTCTAGAGGCAGAAGTTTCCGAATCTGAAAAAGAAGAAATTCAAGGTGAAGAAGTTGAGGAAATGGAAAAAGAGGAAGTTCCAGAGCCAGAAGTTTCCGAATCTGAAAAAGAAGAAATTCAAGGTGAAGAAGTTGAGGAAATGGAAAAAGAGGAAGTTCTAGAGGCAGAAGTTTCCGAATCTGAAAAAGAGGAAATTCAAGATGAAGAAGTTGTGGAAATGGAAAAAGAGGAAGTTCTAGAGGCAGAAGTTTCCGAATCTGAAAAAGAAGAAATTCAAGGTGAAGAAGTTGTGGAAATGGAAAAAAAAGATTTTAAGTCTGAAAAAGAAGATTCAAACAAAAACGAAGAAAATGCTATTATAAATTTGAGTCATTTAGAACGCTTAAGATTAGAAGCAAAATTAGAAATTGAAAAGGAAAATAAAGTTAGCAATTATCAAAATATCATTCCCCAAAAAGAAGTGAATACAAAAAAATTCTCCGAAATGAATGTGCACGAATTACGTAAGTTAGCAAGAGGCAATGTTAATTTTCCAATTAAAGGAAGAGAAATTTCAAAGGCAAATAGAAGCATTTTAATCAATTATTTTAATGATATTTCATAACTCTAAAATTTTTCTAATTAACTTTGATATAGATTATATATATTTAATTTTAATCATAAATATGTTTTGTTATAAATGAAACCCAAATTTCTTAAAATATTTTTATCTACAATTTTTTCAATAATTCTTTGGATTTTTGTCTCATTTTCCTACGAATATACAACAACCTTTAGAGTTCCTATTAATTTTACAAATATTAAAGAATCAAATACAATATTATCTCAGTCTTCAAATGAAATAAATTTAACAATTAAAGGTCAAGGTTGGGTTTTAGCTCAAATATCTTCTGTTGCTGAATCATATTTCCAAATATCAACTAATGAAAAAGTTGGGATACAGCACGCCGATGTTCGTGAAGCTTTAAGTGAAAATTCGTGGTTAAATCCAAGTGTTCAAGTTGTAATGCTTTCTCCAGCTGTTGTCGATTATGCTATTGAGCGTTTAAATTCAAAAGTTGTTCCAATATTAACTGATATAAAAATAGATATTGAAGAGGGTTATGGAATAGTTTCGGATATTATTTTAAATCCAGATTCAGTAAAAATATTTGGTCCAGTAACTTTAATGAACACTATTCATGATGTTTCTACAAAGCCGCTTCAATTAACAAATATTGATGAAGATATTTCAACAGAAATTGTTTTGAAACCTTTAGAATACATCAAATATGAAAAAGAAATTACAAGAATTGAGTTTAGTGTTCAAAAATTAGTTGATAAAACATTTGAAAATGTCCCAGTAAAAGTTGAAAATGTACCAAATTTAAGGACTCTGGAATTATTTCCACCCCATATTAATATTACTTTACGAGGTGGTTTAGTTAATCTTGGAGTAATGAGAACTGATTCAATTAAGGCAACTGTCGATTTTAATGATGCATTTCTTGATTCACTTGGTAAAATTAATCCTAAAATTTTAATCCCAAATTTTACAACTTTAACAAATGTTAATCCTAAAACACTAAAATATATAATAAAACAAAACTGATATGTTTATAACTTTTGAAGGCTTAGATTTTTGTGGAAAATCAACTCAAGTTAAATTACTAAAAGAAAAACTTGTACAATTAGAAAAAAAAGTTATTCTAATTAGAGAACCGGGTGGAACTCAAATTTCAGAAAAAGTAAGAGATATTCTCCTTGATAAAAAAAATTGTGAAATGCATATTGAAGCTGAATTGCTCCTTTTTTCTGCAAGCCGAGCTCAATTGGTTCGCGAAAAAATTATTCCTTTATTAAAAGAAGGATACTTTGTTATTTCAGATAGATTTCATGATTCCTCAATTGCATATCAAGGTTATGGACGTGGCATAAATCTAAATTCAGTTAAGACAATTCAAGAATTTGCTATTGGTTCAGCAATTCCTAACATAACATTTTTTTTAGATTTGCCTTTAGACGAAATTGCTAAACGGCGACAAAAATATGGTGCGGATAATTTAGATAGAATTGAACTTTCTGAAAACGATTTTTATAATCGTGTTCGTGATGGTTATATTGAAATTAGTAAAAATGAAAAGAGATTTATAACAATTGATGGAACTAAATCAATTGAGGAAATCCATAATCAAATTATAAATATTGTTATACAAATGGTTCAAAATAATGAATAAATATTTTAGAAAATATAAATTTTGGCTTATTGCCACTGCAGTAATTTTAGTTACAGGATTTGCAACCGTAAATTCTGATATATATTTCAATATTGCTAAAAGCATTGATACTTTTGGAAAAGTTTATCGTGAAGTTAGCATCAATTATGTTGATAAAATAAATCCAGAAAATTTTATGCTAGCTGGAATAAAAGGCTTGCTTTCATCTTTAGATCCTTACACAACATATATTGATGAAACAATGAAAAAAGATTTAGATGTTATTACAAACGGGAAATATGGGGGAATTGGAACAAGTGTTGGATTAAGAAGAAATAAAATCACAATTCTTGACTTAATGGAAGGCTATCCAGCTCAAAGACAAGGTTTACGAGTCGGAGATATTATTATTAAAGTTGACAGCATTGAAGTTAATAAGGATAATTATGAAGATTTAAGTAAATATTTAAAAGGTGAACCTGGTAAAATTGTTAATTTAACAATTGGAAGAGAGGGCATTAAAGATAATCTTATTTTTCAACTTGTTTTGGAAGAAATTGTGATTAAAAATGTAAATTTTTATGGTTTTATTCCAGAAGAAAATATAGCATATATTAAATTAAGTGGGTTCTCGCGTTCTGCCGGTAATGAAGTCAAAAATGCGCTTCTTGATTTGAAAAGTAAAAAAGATATTCATTCAATTATTTTGGATTTACGTGGAAATCCAGGTGGTTTGCTTGACCAAGCTATTGACGTTTCAGAAAAATTCTTAAATAAAGGTGATATTATTGTTTCGGTTATTGGAAGAGATACATCGCAAATTTCAAGATATTATTCAAAAGAAACACCTTTGGCTGAAAAAAGTAAGTTAGTTGTTTTAGTCGATGGCGGCACAGCTTCTGCTTCCGAAATTGTTGCTGGTGCTGTTGAAGACCACGATAGAGGTGTTATTGTAGGTGAAAAGTCATTCGGAAAAGGACTTGTCCAAACAGTTTTGCCTCTCTCTTTTAATACTTCATTAAAAATTACCACCGCAAAATATTATACTCCAAGTGGGCGTTGCATTCAAGAAATTGATTATTCAAAAAATGATGAAATTTTTAACGATTCTAAAAGTGAAAGTTTAAGTAAATTTTTTACAAATAATAATCGAGAAGTTTTTGCTAATGGTGGAATTACTCCCGATTCTATTGTCTCAAATTCTTCGCAATCAAAACAAGTGCAAACTCTATTAGCACGTGGAATTTTTTTCCAATTTGCTACAAATTACTTTAATGGAAATTCTGTTACTAATATTGACAAATTGGATGAATCTAAATTGTTTAATGAATTACTAATATATTTATCTGAGCATAAATTTGATTATACCTCGCAATCTGAAAAATTACTTGAAGAGTTGAAAAAGATTGCTTTGGAAGAAAAGATGGATAAAGATATTTTGGCTTCAATTTCAGATTTGGATAAAAAATATAAAACCGAAGAAATATCAGAGCTTGAAAAACATAAATCGGAAATTATTTGTGAAATTAAAATGGAATTAGCTTCACGAATTTCTGGAAGGGAAGGAAGAATACTTCAATCGCTAAAAAATGATAAACAATTTAAAGTTGCTCTTTCAATTTTAAATGACAACTTGCTTTACAATAAAATACTTGGAGTTAAAGATTAGTATCCTGTTTGTTCTTTTGCTTCTATTTGTTGGACTAATTACTGGTGTTTTAGCTGGACTTCTTGGCATTGGTGGAGGTGTAATTTTTGTGCCAGTTTTGCTTATAATTTTACCAGCAATTGGAGTTGAAAGTAGTAGTGTAACAATTAGTGCTGTAGCTACATCCTTATTTGCAGGGTGTTTTGCATCAGGTTCCTCGCTTTTTAATCACAGCAAAAAGAAAAATATTCTTTTAAAGGAAGGTCTAATTTTTGGATTTGGGGCAGTTATTTCTGCATCCATAATTCCTAATATCATTGTTTCTATTAATCCCGAAATATTAAAAGTTATTATCGCTTCTTTTATTTTTGTAGTTGCTCTAAATTTATTCTTTTCTAATCCAAAACCTAAAATAAAAGATGTAAAATTAAATACTTACTGGCTATTTCCACTTGGGATATTTTTTGGAGCAATTGCCTCAATTTCTGGACTTGGTGGAGGTATATTTTATGTGCCAATTTTATACTATTTTCTCAATGGTGACTTAAAACTATCGGTTGGTACAGCAACTATTGTTATATTTTTAACAATGTTCAGTTCCACAATTTCATTTGCAATTTTAAATCATAGTTGGAATCCAATAAATTTTCAGTTTGGATATTTAAATATTGCATCAGCATTGTTGTTAGGAGCTGGAGCTATATTTGGAGCATATTTTGGAGTTAAATTAGTTTTTAAAGTCCCTATTCCTATCTTTAGAAAAATATTTTCTGTATTTTTGTTTTTCGTTGTAATAAAAATTTTATTAGGAGCTAAAATATGAGCGAAATATCGTTCAAACGAGATGCAAGTTTTGATAAATGCCCAAGTTGTAAAGCTGTTGGTAAATTACGACGTTCAAGAGCACAATCTGTTTATGAGCAAGTAGTTAAGAAACTTGGTTTTTTTAATTATTTTAGATGCAGAGATTGTGGTTGGAGAGGGTCGCGTTTAAGTTTTGGTTTCAATAAAGCTTCGTTAAAAACTATTCTAATTTATCTTTTTCTTATGCTTACAACTGCTGTTGTTGTAAAATTTGTATTGCAAAAAATTGCATTAAAATAAGTAAAAATTTGAAGCCTTTTGGTGCAATTTGCATCAAATCCAATTAAGAAATATTTTTATAATGTTATTAGTAAATCTAATATATGGAGGAAATTTATGAGTGAAGAAGCAAAAAAAGAAAATCAATTTGAATTTAAAGCTGAAATTAAAGAGCTGTTAAATATTTTGGTTCATTCTTTATATACAAATCGTGAAATATTTATTAGGGAATTAGTATCAAATGCTTCCGATGCATTGGATAAACTACGTTTTGAATCAAACCGTGGCACAGAAATATTTAATAATGATTTAGAATTAGCAATTTCAATAAAAGGAGACGAAAAAGAAAATCTACTTACAATTTCGGATACAGGAATTGGTATGACAAAAGATGAAATTATTAATCATATTGGAACAATTGCTAAATCTGGTTCTGGTGAATTTTTGAAACAACTCTCGGAAAGCAAAGAACAAGCAAATAATATTATTGGAAAATTTGGAGTTGGTTTTTACTCGGTTTTTATGGTTTCTGATAAAGTTGAAATTATTTCTCGCTCATTTAAAGCAGATGCTAAGCCAATAAAATGGGTTTCAGATGGTCTCGGAAGTTTTGAAGTGGAAGAAATTGACGAAGATATTAAAAGAGGAACTGAAATTAGAATTCACCTAAAAGAAGATTCTAAAGAATATGCTGAAAAATATAGACTACAAAATGTAATTAAATCTCATTCCAATTTTATTACGTTCCCAATTAAAGTTGATGAAGAACAGATTAATACTGTTACGGCTGTTTGGAGAGAGCCAAAATCTTCTGTTAAACCAGAACAATATAACGAGTTTTATAAATTTTTATCTCACGATTTTGAAGATCCATTTCATATAATTCATAAATCAGTTGATGCTCCAATTCAATTTAATGCTTTACTATTTTTCCCAAAGAAAAATATGGATTTATTTGGGTTTAACCGCGATAATTATGGTTTAGATTTGTACGTTCGAAGAGTTTTAATTAATCATCAAAACAAAGATTTACTCCCAGAATATTTAAGTTTTGTTAAAGGTGTTGTTGATTCTGAGGATTTGCCATTAAATATTTCCCGCGAAACTCTTCAAGAAAATGTAGTATTTGCAAAAATTTCCTCCACTGTTACAAAGCAAATCTTAACCGAATTGGAAAAGATGGCTAAAGATGACAAAGAAAAATATGCTCAATTTTGGAAGGAATTTGCAAGAATTTTCAAAATGGGTTATGCCGATTATTCAAACCAAGAAAAATTTGTTGAATTACTTCGCTTCGACTCTTCTGCAAATGAAAATAAAGATCAACTTGTGGCCTTTGCCGAATACGTTGGAAGAATGAAGCCAGATCAAAAAGAAATATATTATATGACTGGTCCAAGCAGAGACGCATTAATCATGGATCCACATCTTGAAATATTTAAGCGAAAGGGAATTGAAGTGCTTTATCTTTATGACCCAGTTGATGAATTTGTAATTAGCTCAATAAATAAATATAAAGAATTTGAATTAAAATCCGTTGATCAAGTTGACTTAAAATCACTTGAAAAACTTGTTGATTCTGGTGAGAAAAAAGCGAAAGCAGAAGAATTATCTAAAACGGATTCAAAACATCTTTCATCATTACTTAAAAAAATGAAAGAAATTCTTGGCGATAAAGTTACCGATGTAAAAATTTCGGAACGTTTGGAGGATTCTCCAGCCTGCCTTGTAAATTCTGACAATACAATGTCAGCGTCAATGCAAAAAATGATGAATATGATGGGGAACAATACTTCAATTCCAGCAAAAATTTTGGAATTGAATCAAGACCACAAATTAGTCCGCAATTTGGTTAAAATATTCAAAGCTGATTCAAACGACAAATATATTAGCGATGTAACTGAGCAATTATACGAATCGTCATTATTGTTAGAAGGCTATTTGCAGGACCCACATAAATTGGTAAATAGAATAAATTCGATGCTTGAAGAATCAAGCAAATGGTACACAGAAGTTAAAAAATTAGATTAGTTTTGTGTCATATTGTAATTTTATTTAGAACCTCCATCCCAACGTATCGGGATGGAGGTTCTAAATCTTTATAACTTCGCTCATATTAAAATCCTATTGGATTATTCAGGTTTAAAAACTAATTATTGCAAAAATCTCCTCGGCAGAATTAAAATCTTTTAAGTAATGAATTTTGAATGAATTTCTATTATTTACTAACCAACTTAGCGCAATTTTTATTCTATCCAAATCCTTATTTGTTGCATTTTCGTTCCATTTTGGATTGTAATTGAAATAATCTTCAATATATATTTTAAATAAATTTTCTGATTCATTTGGCAAATTTTGAATTATTACTCGTCCCTCAATTAGAAGCAAGAAGTCATGTTTTTGATTTGAAATTACTTCAATTAAGGCGTTCGTTTTATTTATTGGTTCTGCGAGTATCGACGATCGATTTAATTGATTCAAGATTTGGTTAACAATATCACGAATTTCACCAGCTTCTTCGTATTCTTTTTCATCCGAAAGAGCTCGCATTTTTAACAACAGTTTATTAACAGCATCTTGATTTTCACCAGAAAGAAAAGTATAAGCTGATTCTAATTCTTTGATGTAATCATCCTTGTTGTCAAAAATACATGGAGCAACACACCGTTTAATATCATGTAAATAGCATTTTTTCCCACGATTAAATTCCTTATCAGAACACTCGCGTAAACGATAAGTTTTGTGAAGAATATCAATTAAATTTTTGGATGTATCTCGGTTACTGTATGGTCCAAAGTAATCATTTCCATCAAAATCTATTTTTGAAACTGAGGAGAAACTTGGATAATTGTGAGTTTTCTTTACTCTTATAAAATATTGCTGGGAATATTTTTTTAGAAGTGAATTCATTGGTGGTTTGTGTATTTTTATTAATTCACTTTCCAAAATTAAAGCTGTTAATTCTGAATTTGTTTCAATATAATCCAAACTTGAAGCTTTACGCACAATATCTTTTGCTTTACGAGCAGCAGTATTTGAAAAATAATTAGAAACTCGTTTTTTTAGAATTTTAGCTTTGCCTATATAAACAATCTTTCCATTTGCATCCTTAAAAAGATAAACGCCAGCAGTTGAAGGAACATTTGCAAAATCGATTGCTAACTTTTTCTTTATAATTCTAAAATTGGATTTTATTGCAGAAGCGGATTGATAGGCAAGTAATTCGTTTAATTTTGTAATATTTTGGTCTTCTTTAAGTTGAGTTATCATTTTAATTAGCAACTTTGCCGTAACCATTGCGTCGCCCAAAGCACGGTGAACATTTTTATGTCTAATTCCAAAATGCTGAACCAAATTGCCTAACGATTTACTTTTTAATTCAGGATAGAGTTTGCGTGCCAATTTTAATGTGCATAAAGTTTCGTTTTTTGGAGGAAGAACATCGGCACGCATAAATTCGTTTTGCAAAAAACTGTAATCAAAAGGCATATTGTGAGCAACTAAAATTGAATCGCCAATGAAATCGATTATTTGGGATGTTAAATCTTCAAAAAAAGGTGCATCGTGAACGTCATCATTTGTAATTCCAGTTAACGAAGTGATATAATAGGGGACAAGCGTTCCTGGATTTATAAAGCTTTGAAATGTTTCAAAAATTTCGCCATTTTTAACGCTTACTATTCCTATTTCTATTGCTCTATTGTGTTTTCCAGAAGTTCCAGTCGTTTCAAAATCTAGAACCGCAAACTCCGTATCAAAAATATTTATGCTTTCAACAACTTTATTTATCATAATTTGGAATTAATCTCAAAATGGAATGCAATATAATGCTACTGCCACAATTGTACAAAGTTAATAACTAAATTCAATTTGCTTTTAATGTTAAACATGAACATTATCCATTTCTAAATATTTCATCAAGTATTTTAAGTAAATCTTTCATCATAAATGGTTTTGCTAAATAATGGCTTACACCTTTTGAAAGAAAATTCAATTTGTCATAATCACTTGCAAAGGTAGTTAATGCTATAATTGGTGTTTCTTTATAGTTTGGAATTAATCTAATTTTTTGAGTTAACTCAACTCCATTTAATCCAGAACCTAGATTAATATCCATTAAAATTGCATCAAATTGGAAGTTCTTTATTTTTTCTAAAGCAATAATTGCATTTGTCGCACTGTCAATATCATATATTTCCTTTAGTGCTCGTTTAATTATTTTAATTGTTAACAAATCATCTTCAATATTAAGTATTATTTTTCTTTTACTAGATAACGAATTTAATTTTGTTAAGCCGTTTTTATCTAAAGTGGCGTATTTATATTTAGTATTAAAAACGTTTTCAGTTTCTAAAAGTTCATTAAATGGTATTTCAATTGTAAATACTGATCCTTTACCAAATTCGCTTTCAAGAAAAATTTTTCCACCTAAAATTTCAATACTTCTTTTTGCGATAGTTAATCCAAGACCAGTCCCTTGATAATTTCTTGATATACCTTCTTCAACTTGCCTAAATTCTTGCCAAATAATTTCTTGCTTATCCTTTGCAATTCCAATCCCTGTATCTAAAACACTAATAGTAAGATAATTCTTATCAGCTTTATTTATTTTATCAACAATTATTTGCACTTTCCCTTTTTCTGTAAATTTAATGGCATTACTTACCAACATTCTTAAAGCTTCTGAAACCAAAGATTCATCTGAATTAATAAATAAATTTTCAACGTTGATTTTAAACTCAAACTTAATGTTTTTTAAAAGAGCAGATTCTTTGAAATCTCTGTTAATAGATTCAATTAAATTTTGGATATTAATTGTTGTGATACGTTTTTCATGTTGTTCAGATTCAAATTTTACAATATTAAGTATTTCGGTTAATGTTGTTAACATTCTTTTTGAAGTACTTAAAATACCTTCAGCCATTTCCTTATCGTTTGGGTCGGTTAATGATTCTGTTAATAATTCTGCATAACCCATAATTCCAACAAAAGGTGTTCTTAGTTCGTGACTCATGTTTGATAAAAATAATGATTTAACTCTATTAATATCTTCTGCACGCTCTTTAGCCAAAATAAGTTCTTCGAGCATTGCTTTTTTTTCAGTAATATCTTCTTTTACTGCAACAAAATTAATAATATCACCATTTGAATTAACAATGGGGGAAATTATTGCATTTTCCCAAAATAAATCTCCATTTTTCTTTTTATTATGTAATTCACCTTGCCATCTTTTTCCACTTAATATTTTGCCCCATAGTTTGTCGTAAAAATCATTTGACTGCTCTCCTGATTTAAATATTCTTGGATTATTTCCATATAATTCCTTGAATTCATATCCAGTTACTTCAGTTGTTTTAGGATTAGCATATTTTATAAAACCTTCTGGATCTGTTATTATAATGCTAACTGGACTTTGTTCAACAGCACGACTAAGTGTTCTTAATTTTTCTCTTTGCTCTTTATTCTCGGTAACATCGCGAGCTACACCATACATTATTTCTTCATCTTTATAGGGAAAGGTGTTCCATGATAGCCATTTTGCTGATCCATCCTTGCAAATATATCTATTTTCAAATTGAAATATTGTTTGCCCATTTATTATAACTGATTTAATGTTTTCAGTAATTTTTCTATCATCTGGATGAACAAAAGAAACCCAAGGTTTTGATAATAGTTCTTTTGTTGGCCAACCAAGTGTTCGCTCCCACGATGGATTTAACACTTTGAAATAGCCATCAAATCCGGCTACACAAATCATGTCAATAGAATGTTCAAAGACTCTTGCAGCAGTTTTCAATTCATTTTCTGCTTTTTTTCGTTTGGTTATTTCGTGAACAATTGTATGGATGTATGTTTTACCTCCAAAATTTAATTTACTTAAAAAAACTTCCACATCGCAGATTAAACCATTTGCTTTTTTATGTTTAAATTCAAAGTTTTTTCTTTCGGAGTTGAAAAATTTCGCAATTATTATTGACAATTCCTTTTCCTGAAGAGTATTTATATCGGTTATTTTCATATTTTTAAGTTCTGCAATTGTCCATCCATAAAATTTTTCTGCGGCAAAATTTGCATCAATAATAGTTAGCGTTTCAGGGTCAATCAATAACATAACAGCAAGATTTTCTGTAAATAAGTTTTTAAATCTGCTTTCACTTTGCTTTAGAGCATTTTCGGCTATTATTTTTGCTTTAATATTTTTATGTTTAAGCAATGAAGATTCAATTGCAGATACTAATCTGTGCAAATTATCTTTTAGAATATAATCATCTGCACCAGCTTTCATACAATTGACTGCAGTTTCTTCATTAATTGAACCAGTAAGAATTATAAATGGTAAATTGTTATTTAATTTTAACGATAATTTCAAAGCAGTCATTCCATCAAAAGAGGGCATTGAGTAATCAGAAATTATAATATCTGGATTAAATTCATTAATTTCTTTTAATAACCCTTCTTCAGTTTCTACCCTTTTTGAAATGAACAGAATTCCAGCATTTTTAATTACTTTTTCAGCAATAAACATGTCAGTTTCAGAATCTTCAACAAAAAGTATCCTTAATGCTTGTTTTTTTACCATTTTTAACCTTTTAAATTGGAAATAATTTAACTATGATCTATTTACAGGTGATTCGTTTAACAGAAGCCAATAAAGACCAAGTTGTCTAACTGCCTCAACAAACTTATCAAAATCAACAGGTTTAACTATATAACTGTTAACTCCAAGTTTATAACTTTCTAAAATATCACTTTCTTCTTTGGATGAAGTTAACACAATAACAGGAATCATTTTTGTTTCTTCATTATTTTTTAATTCTTTAAGTACTTCCAAACCATCAACTTTTGGCAGCTTTAAATCAAGTAAAATTATTTTTGGTTGATTAAAGCCATCACGATTTACAAACTTGTTTTTATGAAAAATAAAATCTAAAGCCTCTTCTCCGTCAACAACAACTAAAACATTATTAGTTAAATTATTTTTCTTTAATGCTCGCAAAGCCATTTCGGCATCGTTTGGGTTATCCTCAACAATTAAAATTTCCACAATATTTTGTTTGTCCATCACTACTCCAGCTATGTTATTTATTAAAAATACTTTTCATCTTTTACAATATTTAGTCGTTTAGTTCTTTTTAGGTAATGAAAAATAAAAAGTTGCACCTTTGTTTATTTCTCCCTTAGCCCAAACTTCTCCACCATGTCTGTGAATAATCCTTTTCACAATTGCTAAACCAACGCCAGTGCCTTCAAATTCAATTTCAGTGTGCAATCTTTGAAAAACTCCAAATAGTTTGGATACATACTTCTCGTTAAATCCAGCCCCAAAATCTTGAATTTTATATTCAATATATTCTTCTTTATCTTCTGCAGAAATAACAATTTTTTTAATTTGTGATTTTTGACTGTATTTAATAGCGTTTCCAATTAAATTTGTCCAAACTTGTTCTATTAAAGTTGAATCTCCATTTACTTTTGGAAGTGTTTCAACATTAAATTCAAATGTATTTTTGTCGTTATCATTCGCAATTTCGTTGTAAATCGATTCTACCATTTTTTCCATATCAATCTTTGTATAATTTATTTCTATTCTTGAAAGACGTGAAAGATTTAACATGTCGGCAATTAATCTATCCATTTTTTTAGCGTTTTCTCTTATAACTTTTAGCAGTCTTTTTCCTTCATCATCCAATTTATTAGAAAAATCCTCTTCCAAAAATTTTGAAAAACCATCAATTGCTCTAAGTGGTGCTCTTAAGTCATGAGAAACTGAATATGAAAAAGCCTCTAATTCTTTATTGGATAATTCCAATTTTCGACGTTCATTTTTTAGCTCACTCGTAACTTCGTTTAAGTCTTCAATCATATACAACATAGCTCTTTGACTTTTATCTAATTTTTTTAATTTTTCATTTAGTTCAGCAGTTTGTTTTTGAACTTCAATTTCAAGATTATCTTTAATTTTTTTAAGTTCATTTTCGGCAACTTTTCTTTCGGTAATATCATTACCTTGTGCAATAGTTGCTATTAAATTATTGTCTGAATCATAAATTTTAGCCGAGTTCCAGAGAACATTCTTTATACTCCCATCAATATTTTTAATTTCTATTTCAATAGTTTCTGATCTTGAATCAATTTTTAATGAATTAATTAATCTAATAGATTCTTCCCTTGAATTACCAGGGAAAATAATATCAATATTTTTTCCAATTACTTCATCAAATTTCAATCCAGTTAATCGTTCAAAAGCTCTGTTAAAACGTTCAATATTGAGTTCAGTATCCCAAACAATTATTGGTGCTTGTGCATAATTAATTAGATTTTCAAGATATTCCTTTGTTTTTTTTAGTTCATCTTTAATAATTTTATCTTTTGTAATATCCCAAAATGTAATAACAGCTCCAATGCTTTTCCCATCTTGCTTTATTGGATATGAAAAATATTCAGCATCAAAGTAAGTACCATCAGCTTTCCAAAGAACTTCGTTAGAAACATGAATTTCTTTCCCTTTGCGAAATGCAATATAAATTTTACAATCTTCTTCCAAATATTTTGATTTATTGGCATGGCTGTGATGTATTAGTTGGTGCATATTTTTACCAATTACTGAGTTAATATCGGCATAGCCTAATAAATTTAAAGCGGATCTGTTGCAAAAAGTGCAATTACCTTTTTGGTCAATTCCATAAATTCCTTCAGCTGTTGAATTTAGTAACAATCTTATTTGTTGCTCACTATGGCTTAATAAATCTTTTTGCAGTTTCAAATCGTTAAATGTTTTGTTATGCTCTAAAATTTCATTTTCCAAATACTTCGTTTTTTGTCTAACCTTTCTATTTAATAAGAAGATTGAAATAACAAGCATAATAATAAACAATGGAATAAAAATATAAACAGACATCCAAAGAATATCTTTAATATCCAATTCCCTTTTTGATGTTGTTCCAAACCATTTTAATTGAATTTCGTTAAAAGTATTGTTTGCAATTATTATTGAAAGCCCTTCATTTAGTTTTGTAAGCAATTCTCTATTACCTTTTTGTACAGCAAAACAAAAATCTTGGCGGAATTGAGGAATATGAATATCCAATGGTTTAATAGTTTTAATTCCCATATTTTCAAGTAGTTTTATCCCCATAATTCTTTGTGTAATTACAGCATCCGATTCACCATTTTCCAACATGTGAAAAGCTTCCTCAAAAGTGTGTGTTGAGATAACAGTTTTTGAAATATTTTCTCGTAAAATAAATTCTTCGGCATTATCGCCTTTCATAACAGAAATAGTTTTCCCCTTTAAATCTTCTAAACTATCTATATCTAATGTTCCTTCTTTAACAAAAATAGCTCCGTGCAATGATAAATAGGGAAGAGTAAAATCATAAAGTGATTCACGTTCTGGAGTTCTTCCAACAAGTGGCAAGGCATCAATTTTGCCAATAGCTAAATCATTTTTTATTTCATTCCAAACTCCAATTTTTATATTTAGCTTAATTCCAACCGCTTTTGTAGCTGCTTTAATTAAATCGATAGAAAAACCATCAGCATTTCCATTTTCATCAACAATGCAATATGGAGGATAGTCGGGTTCGGAAGCAATTGTAATTTCAAGAGGACTTTCTGTCACAGAGCTATTAATTATTATATTTTGTGAAATTAAGTTTGAATTGATTGCAAAAAGAACTAAACCTAAATATTTTAAGTAATTATTCATTATTACCTTTTAATCTTTTTATTTCAGCTTTCATTTCCTGCATTCTAATTTCTCGTTCAACCTGGATAATGCAATAGGATTAAAATAAACAATTTTAGAAAAAGAACAATCAATATAGAAGCGAACTTGCCCCGACTTACTCGGTCTTAGCGTTTGTACCCAAAAGGTTAAGTGAACAATAGTACAAACGCTTAGAGCGAGTTAGTCGAATATGCATTAATGCTTTTCTAATGCATATTTGGGGTTCAATAGTTACATCGTGAAAGTGTTGTAACTCAGAAACCCGTTTTTGTAATTCCATTGTTTTCTTTTCAATAATTTGTTCTAATTCGGCATTCATCTTAATTATTTTTTCTTCAGCAATTCTTTTCTCTTCTAAACTTTTTTCAAGTTTTATAACATATTCTTTAAGACTTTTTTCATTTTCTTCAGTCTGGTTCATTTTATCTTCTAATTTTCGAATTAGAGCATAGTTATATTCTGTTAGCATTATTTCTTCGGATAAATTACTCACTTCGCGAGGCTTAAATTCATTTTGTTTTATTTTATCAAATAAATCTTTAATAATATTTAAAAAAACATCTGGGTCTTGTGGTTTTATTAAAAATTTATCAGCTCCTAGTTTCAAAGCAAACTCCTCATCCTTTGCATCGGTATATGTAGCAGTGTAAAAAATAAAAGGTATATTTTTTAGTTTATCATTTTTTTTACATTTGCGGCATAGTGTAAATCCATCCATAACAGGCATTAAAATATCCGAGATAATTAGATTAAAATTATCATTTTCGGCTAATTCATAAGCTTCAGCTCCATTATTTGCAGATACGGTTTCGTATCCACTTCTTCTTAGCAAAGCTTCAAGCAAATATAAATTTTCTAATTTATCATCTACAATTAATGTTTTCATTTTCACCAAATTTTTAGTCATATTAAAAATTATTATTTTGATTTATTGCTTTTTAGCAACGTAATTTCGTCTTTCATTTCTTTCATTCTAAGTTCACGTTCAATTGTTGCATTGTAAAAATGTTCCAATTCAGAAATTCGTTCCTTTAATTCTTTAGTCTTTTCTTCAACTTCTATAACCAAATTATCTTTCATTTTTTTAAGCTCTTCATCATATTTTTTGCGTTCTGTAATATCTCGCACATTTATAATAGCAGCATTTATTAAAGGGTTATCAAAATAATTTTGAGCAACTGCTTCAAACCAAACATAACCTTTTGATTTATGCATGTGGCGGTATTCAGCCTTTATTTTTTTATCCTTATTATTTACAATCTCATTCCATTTAGCTCTTACAATAGCTAAATCATCTGGATGAATTAATTGATCAAATTCAACCATCAATTCTTCTGTTTTATATCCTGTTAATTCATAAGCTGCATCGCTAACAAAAATTTGTTTTCCATTTTTATTAATTAAAATGTATATGTCATTTGAGTTTTTGATAAAAAGGGTTAGTTTTTCTTCGCTATTTTTTAGAGCTTCTTCGGCTTTTTTTTGCTCAGTAATATCACGACCAAGACCAATTATATTTTCAATTTCCCCATTTTTATCCATGACTGCCTTATTGTTCCAAGCAAACCAACGCCAACCATTTTCGGATTTTGCTCTTTCTTCAAAGTAACAAGTATATGGAGGATTAAGCAACATCTGCTTTGCTTTAATAGTTTTTTCTATATCACAATGATGAACCAATGGAAGAAATTCATTGCCTAAAATATCATTTTCCATCACACCAAAAGTTTTACAATATGAGGGACTTGCAAAAAGAAAACGACCTTTAAAATCAAGTTTTATTAATAAATCAATTTGATTGTTAACAAGTAGTCTGTATTTTTCTTTATTTGCAAATATCTGAACTTGAGAATCAGCAATTATTTTTCTATCAATTAATATTTTAGATATAATAACTGAAGCAATTGGATAAATTATTAAAATAGGTAAGGTCAATTCAATAATAACATCATTACTTGATTTACCTGGTAAAGCCAACATCCACAACATCATTGAAACATGAACTGCTATTCCCAAAAAGTATAAATTGATAATTTTTTTACTATTTTTTTCATTTACTAATTGTCTGTAAAGCAAACCAATAATTGAAGATGTAAAAATTACACCTAAACCAACAAAAGTACCACCTCCGCCAATTATAATTCTATAAATAGAAGCAATTATAACAGAAATAGTTGCAACAATAGGTCCGCAAAAAAAAGCTCCTATACTTAATATTATTGACCTTCCGTCAAAAATTATTCCATTAGAATAATGAACTGGTAAAAACATTCCAGCCACACAAATAAGCCCAAAAAGAATTCCCGAAAGCAAATTATAAAGATTTTTATTTATCTTATCTTGTTTTTGATATAAAAAGCTATAACCATAACTTAAAATAATAAGCAATGAAATATTGGTAATTATAGCGTTTGTCATAATTTTATTTTCCTTATCATAGCAAAATTAATGCAATAAAAAAGAATTTGAAATATTATTCTACAAAAATAAATTCCGATTTGGTATATACCTAAATTTATTTATGCTCATTTTTAAGCCTTTCAATTTCAATCTTCAACTCTTTCATTCTTAATTCGCGGTCGATTGTTGCATCGTGAAATCTTTCTAATTCATCAATTCTTTGTTTTAACTCTTTTGTTTTTAACGATACTTGAATTTCAAGATTATCTTTTAACTTTTTTAACTCTTCTTCCGATTTTTTCCTTTCTGTTACATCCGTAAAAATTATAAAATTGAAATCACTAGTTGTAGCTATTCTAAATTCAATTTGCGCAACTTTCCCGTTTTTACAAGTTACGGGATATTCAACTGGGTTAATTTCAGATTCATTATTCTTAGCTTTTTTAATTTCTTCTTCCCAATGTTTCCTAATTTGTTCTCTTTGTGCATTATCAGGATAAGCCAACTTCCACCAAACATTAATATTAGGAATATCTTCAATTGTATATCCTAATATTTTTGTAAAATGCTCATTTATATATATTATATTTTCATTTTTATCATCAATAATTATTCCAATTGGGGCTGATTTTGCTAATAAACTAAAACGTTTTTCACTTTTAGCTAATATTTGTTCCGCTTGCTTTCTTTGTGAAATATCTCTTACAAATACCAACGCTCCATGTTCACCCTCAAAAATAATTGGTTCACCAGCAGTTTCTACCCAAACTTCACTTCCATCAATTTTAATAAATCTTTGTTCTGATAGTTCTTTAACTGATTTATTTTCATTTAATTGTTGAATTCGTTTCAATAATTTTTCTCTAGAACCAGGGTGAAACCTTTCCATTACTTGTGAGCCAATTAATTCGGATGGTGATTTTATTCCAAATAATTTGCAAGCAGCAGGATTTAAATATGAAAATTTCATATTGGTTTGAATAAATATTGGATCTGGAGCGCCTTCAACTATAGATTTAAATCTTTCCTCACTTTGCTTTAATGTTTCTTCAGCTCTTTTTTGAATAGTAATATCTTGAATAGTTCCAACCATTCTAACTAGATTTCCACTTTCATCAAATTCTAAACGACCAATTCCATGCACCCATCGTTCTATTTTATCATTTACTCTAATAATTTTATATTTTTTATCAAATATTCCATGCAGCTTAAAAACATCATATGCAAAATAATCATTCATGGTTTGTCGCATTTCGGGGTGGATTAATAAACTCCAACCTTCAATACTTCTTTTGTAATCTTTATTAATTCCAAATATTTCGTCTAGCACTTCGGAGCTTTTCCAAATTCCTTCATTGAACTCCAGAATATAACTACCAATTCCCGCGGCTATTTGAGATTGTCGTAATAGCAGCTCACTTTCAGCAATTGCGTCTTCAGTTTTTTTACGTTCAGTTATATCAACAATAGATGTAATATAAAACTGTGGTTCTTCATTTTTATCTTTTTGCAGGTATGTTGAAATATCTACCCAAATAATATTATTATTTTTATGAAGATATCTTTTTTCAAATCGGACATTCAGATTTTCTCCTGAAAGCAATGATTGAATGTTCATATTTGAAATATCAATATCCTCTGGATGAGTAATATCCATCCATTTTATGTTTTTTATTTCATTTTCAGAATATCCAAGAATATTACAAAAGGCTTTGTTTGACCTAATAGAACCGTCAATCTTAGTTATTGATAAACCAACTGTTGAATTTTCGAAAAAATTTCTAAATTTTTCTTCACTTTCCTTTAACTCGTTTTCAAACTTAGTCCGCTTTTCAATTTCGTTTGTTAAATCATCAATCAAATTAAGCGAATCGTTTTTTGCTTTTTTCAATTCAATAATTTTGGTTTGCAATTCATTAAATCTTTCATTTGCAATTTCTTCTGCCTTATTTTTAGCTTTCTCTAATGTTTCATCAAATTTAAGGCGTTCCAAAATTACAGCCAGCATTTGGATTGAATTATTGATAAGTATTTTATTTTCTTCGCTAAGATTTTCCCAATTTTTGAATTCAACAAAACCAAAATAAGAATTTCGAGTTTTAATCTCGAAAGCTAAATCTTTGTTTTTTGCCTCAGTTTCAAAATATTGAAATTCAACATTTTTAAAAATATCTGAAACTCCACCAATAAAAATTTCAATAATCTTTTTAAAGTTGTGAAGTTGAGATAGATGAAACATCAATAGAAATAAATTGTGAGCAGCATTCATAAAATAACCTAATTATTTGCAAATTCTGGACTGTTTTCTCTTAACCAATCATCAGGGTTTTGAAAGTAAGGATTTTGAGTAATAACTCCATTTGAAATTGTGTATGGATGAGTTCTTAATACATTCATAATTATTTTGCCAGAAAATTTTGTGATGTTATAAAGACAAATGCTTATCCAAGGTTTGCCAGGAATAAAATAATTTAAACGCGATTCGTAAGTCATTAAATGTTCAACTCCAGGTATTGCTTCCAAAGCCCAGACCATTTCTGCAGAAGCTCTAATATTTCTTTTCCCATTTTTTTGAGATTCTGTAAAAAAATGGTTTAGCCCAATATCCATACTTGTTGGTGAGAAAAATCCATTAGGATAATATAGTTCTTTAGCACTGTTAAAAGTGAAAAGATTTGGGTTTTTTGGGTGATCTTTACAATTGTGGTAGCGGTTAGCATATTCTTGAATGAAATTTTCTTTTGTTCTTTCAACGGGACAGTAAAACTGCAAGTCATTTTTTAAAGCTCCTTCATGAAAAAAACCAAAAAGAATTTCATCTCGTTCTATTTCTGTTTCATAAAGCCCACAAATGTGAAGTCCCCAATTGCAAGTATAACCCCCAAATCCCATATCAAGTTTTTCTTGATTAGATGTTTTAATATGCATTGTGTTACCTCCTATCAATTTGTTATTTATAACACCTTTTTTCGTAAGGTAATATTTTTCAATCTATTTGGAGAATAAACTTATATACAACATCAATAACAAACTTTTTTCAAAATAACAACATTAATAACAAACTTTTTTCAAATATTAGTTTAGCTTAAGTTAAACATTTTTTATTAATAAATAAAATAAATATTTTTAGTTTATCGGTCTCAGTTGCCGTTAAAACTATGAACTTAAGTGAATCTTGCTTTTGCTTATAAAAATGTTATAATAAATAACAAATGTCAAAAGATAAATTTCAAACAAATAACAAAAACAAATTAAAAAAAAGCCCAACTTTTCAAAAAAGTTGGGCTTTTTAAACCGCAAAGTTTTGATATTAGAAATTGAAATTTGGATATTATTTGGTTTTTGTGGTTTGTAATTTGGCTTTTCAAAACGATTTTTTTTTCGTAACCAAAACTATGGACTTGCAGTCCATAGTCGTTTATTTATAATAACTAATTAACTAATTAAAACTATTTTTTCAATTTTAATGGGTATTCGGCAATTAAAGAAAGAACAGAATCTGTTATTAATTCAGTATCTTCCGAGTTTTTTAAATGCCCATTAATTAAAAACGAAAATACAACTTCTTCACCATTTGCAGCTTTCAAATAACCCGATAAGCCTCTAACATTTGAAATAGTTCCAGTTTTCGCAATAACATTTGCTTCGGCTTTTGTGTTTTTCATTCTGTTTTTTAATGTGCCATCAACGCCAGCAATAGGAAATAATTCCTTCCAAATATTCCAATATTGACTGTTCTTCATGGCTTTTAAAATTTTTACAATTTGTTGTGGACTTATATAATTGTATCGCGAAAGTCCTGAGCCATCAGAATATGCATAAGTTTTTGGTGCAATTCCAAAATTAGTTAAAACACTTTCAACAACTTTTTTGCCTTCTCTAAATGATCCAATTCCATTAACATTTAAGCCTAAAGTTTTAACCATTGTTTCAGCATACATATTTTGACTTCTTTTCATCAATCCTTTTAAAATATCTCTAAGTGGTGGAGAACTATGTGATAACAGTAAAGTTGAATTATTCGTATCAAGCTGCCAATTATTAAATTCATCACAATCAATTGCTTTGCCTGTAACGATAATACCTTTTTCAATTAAAGATTCCTTTAAAACAGTTGTGTAAAATAAAGTTGGATTTGAAATGGAAGGGGAGCGTTCAATAATTCTGCTTCCAGTTTTTACAACTCCAGAAATAATTATATTATTTGTTCCAAAGGGTCTGTTTATTGAAATTCGTGTTTTTCCAGTATCCGAAATAATTGTGTTATTTATAATTGTAAAGTAATTGCTTTTTATATTTGGAATTATTTGAAGTGAATCGTTTAAATTTTTGGGTGGAATTAGTTGTAAGTCGATATAGTTTTCGTTTATTTGCAACGCACCAGATTCGGCAGAATACCAGCTATCCAATCCATCAAAAGACCAGCCATTTCCATAACCATTGTCTTCAAACAAATTGTCGTCACCAATAATGTTACCATCAATTTCCTTTATTCCAAATTTTAGCAAAGAATCCGCCCAGTTAAAAAACGGAGTTCGTGGATCGTTAAAAAATTTTGTGTAAAAAGTTGGGTCACCATTTCCTTGAACTATTAAATTGCCTTTAAGAACAGAATCTATAATTTCACCATTAAAAAAGACTTTAGTCTCAAAAGTAAAATTTTCTCCCAAAGTAACTAACGAAGTTGCAGTGGTCATAATTTTTTCATTAGAAGCTGGCATAAACATTTTGTCCTTATTTTGTTCATACCAAATTTCTCCACTTGAGAGTGATTCTACCAAAACACCCCAATGGGCATTTGTAAAAAGTGAATCTTGGAATTTTTGCTCAATTAATTCCGTAGTTTCATTTAAGGAATAAAAATTAGAGGCACTTGAGCATCCAACAAATATTAGAGGGAAAATCATAAGTAGGAAGTATTTTTTCATTTATATTCTCCAATTGAAAATATTATTAAAATATATACTAAAACTACATAACTTTTTACGAAAAGTAATTATGAATTATAAATTGTACCTCTTCTTTTAGTCAATGAAAGCTAAAAAAAGAGGTGTTAAAGATTTGCTGTTTAACTTAATGGTTATCTAATTTTGCAGAATCTTTTTTGCTCGCGTAGATTGAAGCAATTATTCCAACAGATAAAATTCCAATTATAACCGCTAATGAAAATAAAGTTGGTATTTGGTAATGATGAACCAAAATCATTTTACTTCCGACAAAAGCCAAAACAAAAACTAAGCTAATTTTTAAGAATCTAAATTTATCCATCATGGCTGCAAGAGCAAAATATAGGGAGCGTAATCCTAAAATTGCAAAAACATTGGATGTGAAAATTATAAATGGGTCGGTGGTTATGGCAAAAATTGCTGGAATTGAATCAATTGCAAATAAAACATCGGTGCTTTCAATAACAAATAAAACTAAAAACAGAGGTGTAATGGCTATTTTATTATTAATTTTCGTAAAAAATTTGCCTGATTCAAAATTTTCGCTAACTGGGTAAAAATGTCTTATCATTTTTACCAAAATATTTTTATCGGGTTCTAAATTATCGTGACTTGTTACGAGCATTTTTACAGCAGTTAAAATCAAAATTCCACCAAAGACGTAGGTCATCCAAGTAAATTCTTCAATTAAAGCAACACCGCCTAAAATCATAGCTCCACGCATAAATAATGCCCCGAGAATTCCCCAAAATAACACACGATGTTGATAAATGCTTGGGACTTTAAAATAGGAGAAAATCATTGCAATAACGAAAATATTATCCATACTTAACGATTTTTCAATAACATATCCGGTAAAGAATTGAAGTGCAGCTTGTGAACCAGAAAGTTGGTGTCCAACTTGTAATCCAATATCAAATAAATGATTTTCATATAAATAATAGATAAGTAAATTGAAAATCATGGCTAAAACTACCCAAAATGCAGTCCAACCAAGTGCTTCTTTTACTTTTACAACATGTGAATTTTTATTAAAAACTCCTAAATCCAATGCTAACATTAAAACCACAAAACCTAAAAAACCTATCCATAACCAAATTTGCATAGTAAATAACTCTTTTTTTTATATTTTAGGAAAACTGATTGAAATAAATATTGTACACAACTTAGTGTATATAATTAGTATTTCATAATTTGATATTTAACAAAATGTATTTGACTAATATAAACTTTTGGATTTGTTTTGGAAACATTAAAAAAGAGTATTGTTGAGGATTTTCCACTTGAAGAAGTTCCAAAAGAAAACAGGAAAAGTTTTTGGTCGCTTACTTCTGTTTTGTTAGGATTTACTTTTTTTACTGCAACAATGTGGGCAGGCGGAACTTTAGGAACGGCTTTTAAACTATTTCCTGACCTATTAATAATTATCACTTTTGGAAATTTACTCCTGGGCGCTTACGTTGCTGCACTTGGCTATATTTCGTTTAAAAGTGGCTTAAACACTGTAATGATGGGGCGTTTTTGTTTTGGAGAATATGGCAGCAAAATAATTGATTTAATTTTAGGAATTACTCAAATTGGCTGGTACGCTTGGGGAACTGCAACAATTGCAATAATTTTATCAGAGTTTTTAGGAATTGATAAAACATACACAAAATATTTAATGATATTTTTTGGATTTGCGTTTTGCTGGACAGCAATAATAGGCTACAAAGGATTGGAAAAATTATCAATTGTTGCTGTTCCAATGATGATAATACTAATTTTTATTAGCATTTATATTTCAATAAATGATGCTGGTGGATTTATAAGACTTTTAGATATAATTCCAACAACTGAACTTAGTTTTAGCGCTGCAATAACTATTGTTTTTGGAACTTTTGCAAGTGGTGGCACTCAAGCAACTAATTGGATTAGATTTGCTTCATCGGGCAAGACTGCAATATCGTCTAGTTTAATCGCATTTTTCTTAGGTAATGGATTTATGATTTTTATTGGAACAATTGGCGCTTTAGTTTATCAAGAAGCTGATATTGTGAATGTAATTAAAATTCAAGGCATTTTAAGTCTGGGAATAATTATGCTGTTCCTAAACATTTGGACTACACAAGATAATACGGTTTACAATTTTTCGGCTGCTGGATGTAATTTTTTACGAACTAATAAAAGAAAATTAGTTACTTTTGCGGGAGCTGCAATTGGTACTTTTCTTGCACTTTTTGGAATGTACGAATGGCTTGTTCCATTTATTATTTTGCTTGGTACTTTTATTCCGCCAATTGGAGGAATAATTATGGCTGATTTTATGGTAAAACATAAATTCAACTATCCACTTTTAAAAAATGCAAATCTTCCACAATTTAATTGGGTTGGAATTTTTTCATACATTTTGTCTTCAAGCGCTGCATATTTTAGTCCATTTGTTCCACCAATTGTTGGAATTTTACTTGGATTTTCACTTTACGCAATTTTTGGATTAGCAGGAAATAAATTCTATTTGCAAAGGATTTAAACACCCTAAATGACAATGTACATTGCACTGAAGTAATTATTTCGCTTCCATTGTCACTCTAAAAATACTAATCTAGCTATAATGCACTTTTCAAAACATACCGATAAACTACAAATACATACCGTTAATATATCTTCTTGTACCTTTAACTTGTTTGCTATTGAAACAGAGCTGTTATGCTTCTAACTTTGAGCTAAATTTCAAGATGATAAAATGAATATTCTAAGAATACTTAAGAGTTTATTTACAAAAAAAACTAAAAGTGTGCCTCTTCAAATAATAAAGAAAAAAATTGTTCCATCTCAAATTGTTGAAAATGTTAATCTAAATGAATTGGATTCAATTGAAGAAGCAATTACTGATTTAGAAAATGACCCGAATCTGTCTGAATAGAAAAAAAAATGAGAGAATTAATTAGAAACTTAAAATGTAAAACTCAATAATAATTAGGAATGGAGAAATAATTTACTGCCAGTTAAACTGAACAATTTAATAAGAATGAATAATCGAGGCTAAAATGAATAAAGGCTTTAATACTCAATGGACACATACAAGTTATGCAAGTGGAAGCATTAACACACTTTTCAACAATGTTGGTGTGCTTTCGTTTACGTGTGAGCTTGTCAGCAAATAATTTAGACTTAAAGAATTTAAAATAAAAATAAAGGAGATTATAATGAAAAAAATACTTGAAAATATTGGGATACAATTTTATGTAATCCTTATTATGCTCACTTTTTACCTGGGCAACAAATCTGAAGCTCAGTGGTCAACAGACCCAACTATAAATAATCCTATTTGTACCGAAGTTAACGAACAAGACGATCCTTCAATTACAAGCGATGGTAACGGTGGTGCTATTATTACTTGGGCAGATTACCGAAACGGTAATTATGATATTTATGCACAGAGAATTAGTTCGGGTGGTGCAATTATTTGGACAACAGATGGCATTGTGGTTTGCACACAGACAAACGACCAACAAATGCCAGCAATTACAAGTGATGGAAATGGTGGTGCTATAATAGTTTGGCTAGATCAGCGCAATTCCGGAAATAATGTATTTAATTATGATATTTATGCACAAAGAATAGATCAAAATGGAGTAGTTCAATGGACGGCTGATGGAGTCGTTATTTATTCAGCATTTAGTTCCAGTGCAGCATCTCCAACCATCACAAGTGATGGTAGTGGTGGGGCTATAATTGTTTGGGAAGATCAACGTAATTATAATATTGACATTTATTCACAAAATGTAAATTCAAATGGAGTGATTCAGTGGGCAACTGATGGAGTTGCCATCTGCACTGAACTTGCATATCAAAGACAACCTGCAATTACAACTGATGGCAGTGGTGGAGCCATTATATCCTGGAATGACGAACGAAATGGTAGCAGCAACCCTGATATTTTTGCACAAAAAATAAATTCAAGTGGAGTGGCACAATGGACAATTGATGGAATTGCTGTATGTTCACAAACGGGTTTTCAATTTTATCCCAAAATCGCAAACGATAATTATGGAGGTGCCTATGTTACATGGGCAGATAATAGAAATGGAAACCCTGATATTTATGTACAAAGAATCAATTCAAATGGATCTGTGCAATGGTCAGGATCACCCGATGGAATAGCTCTTTGTACTCTTATAAATTCGCAGGTAGATCCCACTATTTCTGGCGATGGTAGCGGAGGTGCTATAATTACCTGGATTGATAATCGAAATTCTGGTGTAAGTGGTTCCGATGTTTATGGACAGAGAATCAATTCGGGGGGTATGAAAATTTTATCAACTGATGCTATAATTTGTTCTAATTTTTCCTCGCAGGGTTACCCAACAATTATTAATTCCGGAGTTGGGGGAGCAATCATTACATGGAGAGATTTTCGCAACGATATTAATGGTGATGTTTATGCATCAATCCTGCTTTTGCCGTCGACTATTAGCGGAATGAAATTTAATGATATAAATGGCAATGGAATTCAAGATCAGGATGAGCCAGGGCTGCCTAACTGGGAAATAAACATTAAAGATAATAATGCTCCAAATTCATATTCTCTTTTTACTGATTCTTTAGGAAATTATTTTTTTGATAGTCTTACGACTGGCGCTACATATCTTATTTCAGAGAACAGTCAAACTGGATGGACTCAAACATTCCCGACAAATCCTAATACATATTCAATTATAACTTCTCAGGGAGAAAGCGTAGATTCTATAAACTTTGGTAATTATCAGCAAACTTTACTTGGTACTATTTGTGGAATTAAATTTAATGACATAAATGGAAACGGTAATCAAGATTCCTTAGAACTTGGTCTATCAAATTGGGTAATCAATTTAACTTATCAGAACGCTGCTGGTTCTGTTACTTTGTCCGATACAACAGACGAAAATGGGAACTATTGTTTTAATGATTTGCAACCAGGAGGCTCATATACAGTTTCTGAAACAAACCAAGGTGGATGGGAACAAACTTATCCATTATCTCCAGGTACTTATGTAATTCCAATAAAATCTGGAGAAGCAAAAGATTCTGTTAATTTTGGTAATTATCAGCAAACTTTACTAGGTTCTATTTGTGGAATGAAATTTAATGACATAAATGGAAACGGTATTCAAGATTCCTTAGAACTTGGTCTATCAAATTGGGTAATCAATTTAACTTATCAGAACGCTGCTGGTTCTGTTGCTTTGTCCGATACAACAGACGAAAATGGGAACTATTGTTTTAATGATTTGCAACCAGGAGGCTCATATACAGTTTCTGAAACAAACCAAAGTGGATGGGAACAAACTTATCCATTATCTCCAGGTACTTATGTAATTCCAATAAAATCTGGAGAAGCAAAAGATTCTGTTAATTTTGGTAATCATCAGCAAACTTTACTAGGTTCTATTTGTGGAATGAAATTTAATGACATAAATGGAAACGGTATTCAAGATTCCTTAGAACTTGGTCTATCAAATTGGGTAATCAATTTAACTTATCAGAACGCTGCTGGTTCTGTTGATTTGTCCGATACAACAGACGAAAATGGAAACTACTGTTTTAACGATTTGCAATCAGGAGGCTCATATACAGTTTTTGAAACACAAAAGGAAGATTGGCGACAAACATTTCCAGATTCAACCTATACGATAATACTTGGGAATGGTGAAGGTGTAGGAAATATTAATTTTGGAAACATAAGTAAACTCGATTGTGTAACCCCTCCATCTGATATGGTTGCATGGTGGCCATTGGATGAAATTTCTGGTTCAACATCAATTGATCTTGCAGGGTTTAATAATAGTGGCACACATATAAACGGCCCTGTTCCTGCTACAGCAAAAGTTTTAGGCGGGCTAGAGTTCGATGGAATTAATAACTATGTGGAAGTTCTGGATCACGCTGAACTAAGCTTTGGTACGGGTGATTTTTCTTTCGATGCATGGATTCAGACAACGGACAGCGCTGGTGCGAAAGACCTGGTTGACAAACGAACTTCGTCAACGGGTTTCATAGGATATTCCTTCTTTGTTAACGACGGTAAACTTAGTCTGCAAATGGCTGATGGATCGTTTACAAATTATGTTTCGTCGGTTTTTGTTGCCGATGGAAAATGGCATCATATTGCCATAACTGTTTCAAGAGCTGACGCAAAAGGAATACTTTTTTATCTCGACGGTGTGGATACACAATTCGGCGACCCTACCTTGCACCCAGGGTCACTCAACAATAATGGCCCATTAAGAATAGGTAGTCAATCATTCTCTCTTGCTTATCAATTTAAAGGAATCCTTGATGAAATTGAATTGTTCAACCGAGTATTAACGAAAGAAGAAATCGTGTCAATTTATAATGCTGATGCCTACGGAAAGTGTAAACCGAATAAACAAGATTCGTGCCTGACGAAAGCCTGGTCGCCGCTTGGGACAGGAATAAATAATGGGACGAATGGTGAAGTGTGGGCTCTTGCAGTGATAGGATCGGATCTTTATGTTGGCGGAAACTTCACTACAGCCGGAGGCAACACAGTAAATCATATTGCAAAATGGAACGGCTCCAGTTGGTCTCCGCTTGTGAGCGGCAGTAATGGAGTGAACGGGATAAATGGAACAGTAACTGCACTCACGGTTATCGGGACTGATCTTTATGCTGGTGGTTGGTTTACTAATGCAGGAGGAATTCCAGCAGAAAATATTGCCAAATGGGATGGCACAAATTGGTCAGCGCTAGGAAGCGGACTTTCGGCAGCTGGCGCTATTAATGCTCTTGCGTCAATGGGAAATAATATTTATGCAACTTCATATATTTTAGATCCGACATTGGGTGGGCCTGGTAATATTATCGTCAAATGGGATGGTTCAAATTGGTCGCTCTTAAGCGTGATGGATGATTACGTCTCGTCGTTTTTGGTTGACGGAACAAACCTTTATGCCGGAGGGCAATTTACAATGGCTGGAACGGTGCCTGCAAATCGTATTGCTAAATGGGATGGTGCAAACTGGTCAGCGCTTGGATTAGGAATGAATTATTTTATCGGAGGAACAGGGCTTGAGATGATGGCGGGGAATCTATACGCAGGTGGACGATTTACAACTGCTGACAACAATTCTGCAAATTATATTGCAAAATGGGATGGTTCAAATTGGTCGCCATTCTTATCAGGTATCAATAACGGGATGAATAATGAAGTAGAAGGTCTTGCAGTTATGGGAACTGATCTCTATGCATCTGGAAGTTTTACAACTGCTGGAGGAGTAAGTGCAAATAGTGTTGCTAAGTGGAATGGCACTAGTTGGTCACCTCTGGGAAGTGGAATGAATGATGGTGTGTGGCGGCTTGCTGTTATCGGACAGGATTTATATGCCGGAGGTATATTCACTACAGCCGACGGTTTTAGTGCAAATTATATTGCTAAGTATTCGTGTGGCATTCCTGTTTCGGTCGATGAGGAGAAAACAGAGAATACTTTACCAACAAGTTTCAAACTGGAACAGAATTATCCTAATCCATTTAACCCAACTTCTACTATCAGATATTCTATACCAAAAGAAAGTTTTGTTAAAATTAGTGTTTTTGATATTCTTGGTAGAGAAATTAAAGTGCTTGTAAATGGAGAAACTAAACCCGGATTTTATGAAATAGTCTTTGACGCAAAAGAATTTGCCAGTGGAATTTATATATATAAAATAAGTACACCATATTTTAATCAAAGCAAAAAAATGATTTTGATGAAATAGCATTATTGTTAAGAATTAATTCAATTATACATTTTATAAAATTGTTTTTTTCAAAAAAGTGTTGCTCAAAAATGAGTAGCACTTTTTTATTTTTTGTTAATTAAGTATTTCAATTTTGTACTTATTCTAAAATTTATAAAAAAATAGCCGACAGATATTTTATCTATCAGCTATTATATATAAATAATTTTCTAAAGAAATTAATTGCATCCAGTATAAATAAGCTCATTTGTTGAAGTATTGTAACTGCCTACTGAATTCCAAGTAAAATTTGGATTTATTCCACAAATTCCAAATAAAGAAAAATTCCCATATTTACGATCACCTGCAGGATTAAATTCAGTTATTCCTGTTAATCCATTGTAAGTTGTTGAAATAGTAACATATTCCGATAAAAGATTTGTAAATTCGTAATTTGTGCCAATAGATTCATAAGCAATTGAAGCAATCTTCAAAGCATCGTATGCTGCAAAAGTATAAGCATCTGGTTTTTGCTGAGTGGATTGTTCAATGGTATTAAAAAGTGAGCTCCATTCTGATTCATTTTCGGCCGAAAGGGCAAATAAGGGACTTACAAATTCAACACTGTTTGCAAAACTTGCTGCATTAACATTTGAAACAATTGCTGTACTCATTGCGGAACCATTACTTCCAAACCAAAGTGTTGTAGAAAGTTGAGTGTTTGATTTTGCGAGGGCAAATATGTCAGTAATTTCATCAAATCCTGCTAGATAAATTGCCGTTTCTGAAGGATTTGATGATGTATTTATACTTGTCACAATTTCGTCTATAAGGTTTTGTGTTATAATATCGTCATTTGAGTATTTTATCGAATCAATTACAGTTCCACCAAGATTTACAAAACTTTTTGTCATACTTCTTTTTAATCCAATATTGCCATCGTCATCTCTATAAACGGCAATAACATTTCTAATTCCTTTTTCCCATATCAACGCTGCAATTGCAACTCCTTCTGGTTTATCATCGGGACAAATGCGCAGAATATGGTCGTCAGCTAAAGCAAGAGAACTTGCTGTGCTGCTCATACTAACAGCAAAAATATTATTTGCATCTAGCAACGGCTTAATTATGGATAATTCAGCACTAGATTGGGGACCAATTATAATTTCGACTCCATCTGAGATTAATTGAATGGTTGCCGAATATGCCAATGCAGGATCAAGTTTTGTATCAATTACTTTTAATACAAACTTAAGATTTACATCATTGGTTTTATATTTTTCATTAATTTCTTCAACTGCCACTTCTAATGCAGCTTTTGTAGTAATTCCAAGCGATGACCAATTTCCAGTTAATGAAACCAAAACACCAATTATAACTTCATTTGGTTCAGCCGGTGGGTCAACAATTTTGGAATCATTACAACTGATAAAAAACATACTAAATGCAAAAAACAAATAAATTACTCTTTTCATACTATCTCCACATTTTAAACTTGATAAACATATCTAACATTAAAAATATTTTGTAAACTAAATTATAAAAACTTGACTACTTAAAAAACTAAAATATGTATTAAAGGGCTCAAATTTATTTGTTTTAACCCTAAATATGCATTAGAAAAGCATTAATGCATATTCGACTAACTCGCTCTAAGCGTTTATACCAATGTCACTTAACCTTTTGGGTACAAACGCTAAGACCGAGTAAGTCGGGGCAAGTTCGCTTCTATATTGATTATTCTTTTTCTAAAATTGTTTATTTTAATCCTATTGCATTATTTAGGTTAAATACATTCCCTTGAAATATTTTATTGTTGTGTTCATATTTACTGAGGGGAATTACAAAAGACGTCTTGCGGAGTTTTGTCCTTAATCAATTTGGAAGAAAGATAATAAAATCTTTCTTCCAAATTTTGATCATTAAAATGCAAATGATAAGGCAGCTGAAGCAGTATTAGTGTTCGCAATTTTATAATCGGCACTAATATTAAGCACAAATAATTTAAAAGCCGCACCAATTGTTATTCCAAAGGCATTTTCACCTTCTAATTCAAAATTCATTTTTTGCTTAACTGTTCCTGTAGGAGTGGGGAGATCGTAATCGTAAGTAACAGTTGTAGTTGATGATTCTTGTGTTAAGCCCAAATATGGTGTATATGTAACTCCAGCACCAAAAGTCTTACTAGCGAACAAACCAAATTGAGTTGCTTTGCTTTCAAAGATATCGCCAACTGTAAGTGTTTGAGTGAAAAATCCAACAGCCACATCTAAAGGCAATGGATTTGGCAACCAAACACCTGGATTATGCATAAAGCCAAACCCAAAGAAACTTACTTTCCCAACGTCTTCAATATCCATATCAGGGAACCATCTAAAAGCAGCAGTTGTTCCGTAAACAGTACCAATTCCAAGCTGAATTCCTCCCATCGGTAAAATTGAAATATCATTCATAAGACCTTTAACTTCTCCAATATTAAAAGTAGCCGCTGCTAAAGTATTTCCTTGAACAGTTGCGCCTTCAAATTCAACAACAAGATTTTCTTGGTCACTGCCAATAATTGTTGGACCTGACATATTTACTTTGAAATCATTACTAAGCATTTCATTTTTAATTGCTGATCCGTTTGAACTTGAAGGGTTGATACCACTGTTAGTTAAAATCTGATCAATTTGGGCCGAATTAAATCGAAAAGTACCAGATGTGGCAAAAGATTTATTGTCATCCGCAAAAAAGGAGCCCATAGCCATGACTTTAACTTCAAGATCAAATCCTAATATTGAGGCACTTGGGGCCCTATTAAACCAACCTGAATTAAGATTAGAACCAAAACCAGATATTACCGGTTGGACATATGCTGAAGCTGAATTTTCAGCTAGATTACCCAACGTTTCTGTTAAGGTTTGAGCTGTTAATTTATATTGAATTGATAATAGTCCAAATAATAAAAGGACTACAAAAGGTACAACTTTTTTTTTCATATTATCTCCTATTAGTGATAGTTTAGTACAATAAAAAATATTTTTATTACAATCTTTAAAGAATAACGGCTAAGTTCTAATATTAACAGCATTATTCTTAAATTGTAAAAATAGATCGTAAGCATAAGGTGTTGCAAGTATAGTATAAAACCATTGTTTTATTGTGGTTTTAGTTCCCAATAACTTATCTTGGTATGCAAACCAGTTGAGATAATTTTGTAGATATTTGGAACTCACGCCATTAAATGGTCTAAGGAATGCCCTTAGTTGAGCATGTACATTGTTAACATGCTGAAGATGAATATTTTTATCGTCCTTACTTACATGTTCTTTTGCTAAAACGGATTTATGTTTGATTGATTTATTTTGTCTGGCAAAAGATTTATACGATGGGTGTTTGTCTGTAATCAAAGTTGCTTGTTCACTCAATCTGTTCCCAAAGGCTAACCTAATTTCTTCTTCGCTCAATCTTTTACTTTCAACTACCCGCAAGTACTTTTCTCCATTTCTTTCAACAGCTGTAACAACCTGAACTACTGTAGAACTTTCTGATTCTTCATTCCTTTTAAAATCGCTTGCTCGTTTTCTTGGTTTTCTATCCAATTTCTTTTCACCCTTATTGCTTAGGGCTAATTCTAACTCATCGCATTCAACTATATTGGATAATGTTTTGGGTGCAAATTCATTCAGTGAGGTCAATATTTTATGTCGCCAATCAAAGGATGTTTGAATGCTGATACCAATTTCTTTGGCTATTTTCTTTATTGGCATGCCTTGTTCCATACATCGTAAATAGCTTTGCCATTTATTTTTACGTTTTATATCCCATAAGGGAGTCCCGGTAGTTTCGCTGTACCATTTGCCACATTCTACACAACGATACATTTGAACACCCTTTTGCTTACCACGCTTATGTACCTTGCTACTTGAACAATGGGGACATGGTTTGGTAATTTTGTTCTGAGAACGCTCCTGTTTTACATTCTCCAATACTTGACCTTTTAACTCAAAATCTTTCAATAAATCATCAAGCAATTGCTCTTGGGCAGTGTCTGATAACTCTTGAAATAATTCACGTATTTCTTTTGCTGTTTTCATTTGGCAAATATAATAAATTTAGCTGATATATTTAGAACTTAGCCATAAATTCTAATAAATTGCTAACTTTTTCAAGTTCTCTCCATACCTCGCAAAACACTTCAGACGTAATTCTAATTGCTTCATCTTTAATTGGAACTAATTCAAAAGCAAGGGAAAATATTTTTTGCAAATAAATAATGCTTAAGTTTATATAGGAATTATTTCTTCCTCTTTTGGATTCTTGAAGCAAAAGCTCATCATATTTAGAATTTCGACTCATAGACCTTACAATAAAATAATAGCGTCTCCAATTTTTGGAGCTATAATGGGTATAATCGAAAATATTTGGAATATGTTGAATGTTTTGATTTGCTTTTAAATCCAAGTTAGTGAGATGGCAAATGTGGGAAAGTGAAATGTGAAAGGGCAAATGTGAAAAGTGGAAATTCGTAAATAGGAAGCTTGTAATAAATTTCTAACTTAGCATCCGAATTTCAAATGTTTTGTAAATTACACTGCTTAATATTATCAAATTGCAAGAATTTTGTAAATATTGCCGTTTACTAAAGTAAACGGCAATGATATTAGAATCCTTTGCAAAACCTAAAGAAAAACCTGATAAAAAGTTCAAAGAATAATATCTTTGGGCATGAAAAACAGAAAAAATCAGAAACGAGATATGCACCAATTAACCTTTGCCGATATTGCCATAGCAGATAAAAGAAAAGCAAGTAGAGTATCGCTTAAATTAGAAAAAAATAAATAAAATAGTAAATTGGCAAGAAATATTAGAGATAGTAAACCCTCTGTGCCTATATTAGTGAGACAAAAAATACAAGAAAACTAAGGTAGAAAAAGAGGGCATAAAAGGAATGATAAAATGAATGAAATAACGTTAAACAAAGACATTGGAATTGGAGATGAACGAGCCCGTAGGGCGATTGAATCTCCAATTTCAATGTCATCGACAGAAGTGAAAGAGAAAATACAACGTAGAAGATTTACAGATGCTTATAAGCAAAGCATCTTACAGAAAGTTGTAGAATTGCGTCAAGAAGGAGGAGGGAAAATAGGAGAATTTGTGAGAGGAGAAGGACTATATTATTCGACAGTTCAAAAATGGGAAAAATCAATTATTACCGATAAATCGA
>Ga0210009_1000212_pt1 | contig 74466 bp, 66 predicted proteins | sample CryGeyCG2114_065_FD_185457 | JGI IMG/M metagenome (GOLD analysis project Ga0210009, IMG submission 185457) | Groundwater microbial communities from aquifer - Crystal Geyser CG12_big_fil_rev_8/21/14_0.65 (SPAdes) (version 2) | ecosystem: Environmental > Aquatic > Deep subsurface > Groundwater ...
TTAAGTCTAAATATTTAGTTAAAGTATCAACATTTCTCTCCGCATAATTGTAAGCATAAAATTTATAATCAATGATGCTTTCATAAATCGCAGAATCATATTGAGGAGACTTTTGATAGATAACTTGAGAGGTATCAAAATCAAAAGTTGCCGTATAGAAATCACCTATTCTGTGCTCTATTTGGCCTCTCATTAAATAGGCTTTAGCGAGTAAAATATGATTGTTTCCTAGATGTTCTCTAGCCAAACTTATGACCTCTGATATGACTACCTCGGCTTCATCAAACCTTTCAAGTCTTCTAAGGATATAGGATTTTCGCTCTAGTAAGTAAATAACTTGCTCGAAGTCATATTGATTTAATATTGACTCCATGCTTTCATCAATATAGCTTAAGCCTTCTTCGTAATTTTTACTCTTGACAAGCTCGGCTAAATGTTGGGTTTTAGGAGTACTATATTCGTATTTAGACTTTACCCTCGAAAAATCTTGCTGCGCCTGAATTGAAATGTTTAGTAAAAAGGCACAGAAGAAAGCTGTAATTTTTATGCCATAGATAATATGATACCTCTTGGTGAGCTGCATAAAAAGGAAGTGTAAAGGTGATAAAGATCAAAAATTAGCAAGATTAAGTTGTAGTTCCAAGAATTTGCGTCTATTCAACTTTAACTCGCATTTACAGTTACATTAATATGGAATTAAAAATCACCACTGAGGTAGGCCAAACTTTGCAGAATGTAATTTTGGGATTTAATGAGAATCTGTTCCTAAAACTGAGTCCTCCATTCCCTAAAGTCATCCTTAAGCGTTTTGATGGCTCTTCAAAAGGTGACATTGTTTCCTTAGAGCTAGATTTTATTTTATTTAAGCAACTATGGACTAGCGAAATTATCTCCAATTCTTCAACTCCGCTCAAGTTTGAATTTGAAGATAAGGGCATAGTACTTCCTTTTTTTCTCAAATCATGGCGTCATAAACATATTCTACAAGTGAAGAATGGCAAAGTTTTGATTATTGATGACATATCATTTAGGACTCATTACAAATTATTTGACTATCTTTTATATCCAGCTATGTATTTGCAGTTCTTGATGAGAAAACCAGTTTACAAGAGGGTATTCAAGTGAAATAAGAGGTATGGATTTTAGGTAAGGGTTTACGTTTATTGAAGTGTTTATGATTTAACCATCAAGGATAGGAATATTTTATTGACATGCGGATTTCTTTGATCATAGTACTTTTCGTTTGGATTTCAGCAACCAGTAGGTTGATGGCGCAAAATCCTTACGGGTACGAACTGAACAATGGTAGAAGTAGAGTTGAACTTTCGTTTTTGAATGAAAGCAACCTCATGATCGTTCCCATCAAGGTCAATGGAAAAGGGCCATTCAATTTTATTTTAGACACAGGTTCTGAATCGGGAATGATCTTCGATAAAATGATTATTGGGGAAAACAATCTTGTGAATGCTAGAACTATCCCCGTTTTTGCCCCAAATGGAAATAAAATAACGGATATATGGATCGCCAGCAATATCGATGTGGATATCTCAGGTGTTACGGGAGCTGATCAGTCCATGTTTGTACTTCAAGAGAATTTTGTGGATGTTGATAATGTACTAGGGATTGCAGCGCACGGCATTTTAGGCTCAGAGATTTTTAATCGATTCATTGTCGAGGTGGACTATACTAAAATGAAAATTTGGCTATCAAAACCCGAAAGCTTCAAAGTGCCTAGAGGGTATAAAAAATTTAATATTCAAATTGAGAATTCTCGACCTTATATGAACGTGCATATTAAACAAGTCAAAGGAAAGGCAATTGATGTTAAGCTCTTAGTTGATACTGGAGCAAGCAGTGCATTATTTCTAGATGCAGAATCTAACGAGGATGTTGTGATTCCAGAAAGAACAATTGACCATGTTGTAGGACGCAGTATTGGTGGAATCCTCAGCGGGAAGGTGGGTAGAGTAAAGCGTGTGAAATTTGGCAACTTTAAATTTAGAAATGTAATTACCTCCTATCCGGATCAATGGAAAGTATCAGAAAGATCTAAAATTGATGAAAATGGTAGGCAGCGTTATGGTACCATTGGGGCTGATTTGTTTTCAAGATTCCACGTTATTTTTGATTATAGCCGCAATGCCGTTTACCTTAAGAAGAACAAGGAGTATAAAAGTCCTTTCAAATTCAACACCATTGGGATGAATGTGATGGCTTATGGAGATAATTTAAATGTATACTATATCAATGACATTATTGAAGATTCACCCGCACATAAAATTGGCTTATTGGTGGGGGACGAGGTAATTGCCTTGAATGGTAGTCCAGCCTTTTTTTATGACTTAACAGAGATCAACTCAATTCTAAAGCAAAAAAGGGGGGAACATTTAAACTTAATTATTCGAAGGGACGGCAAACTGCTACAATATCACATCAAGCACAAGCGACTACTATAAGCTTTGTTTCTGGCATTCTTTTATCCAGAGTTTCAGGTAAATAAAAAAGGCTCACACTGTGAGCCTTTTTTATTTGTTTTATTCTGCCAAGGCAATCTCTTCACCCAGTTTATTGGTGAATCTGTAGTTTGATAATCCCAATGAACTATCCTTCTCAATTTTAACCCAGGAGTGATATTTCTTATACCATTCCCATCTTTTAGAGAAAATGCCTTTTGTAAAATAGGCATGAAGGAACGGATGCACGGTAAGAATAACACCTTTTTCGTTCTGAGTTCCTAAAATGTATTCAATGCTCTTTTCAATGGTATCGGATACTAAAATAGTAGCACTTACCTTTCCTGTTCCACCACATGACGGGCAGTTTTCTCTCGTTGTGATATTCATCTCAGGTCTTACCCTTTGACGCGTGATCTGCATCAACCCAAATTTGGTAATTGGCAGCACAGTGTTCTTTGCGCGATCCTCTTCCATGATATCGCGCATCACGTTATAAAGCTGCTTTTTATTTTCAGCTTTTCGCATATCAATAAAGTCGATCACGATAATACCGCCCATGTCCCTCAAGCGCAATTGGCGTGCTACTTCTTTAGCCGCCTCGATGTTCACAGATAAGGCAGTACTTTCTTGATCTTCTCCAGCATTGGACTTGTTGCCACTGTTCACATCGATCACATGAAGTGCTTCGGTATGTTCAATGATGAGGTATCCACCTTTAGGTAAACTAACAGTTTTTCCGAAGAGCGACTTGAATTGCTTTTCGATACCAAAGCTTTCAAAGATTTTAGCTTTTCCCGTGTATTGCTTTACAATCTTTTCCTTGTCAGGGGCAATCTTATGGATATAAGACTTGATCTCATTATAAATGTCTTTATCGTCAGTTACTACGCTGTCGAACGACTCATTGAGAATATCTCTAAGTAGGGAAGATGCCCTGCTCATTTCTCCGATCACTTTTTCTCTAGGCTTAGCTTTGTGGAGCTTCTGAATGCCTTCAATCCAAGTTTCTTCGAGATTTCTAAGGTCCTTGTCTAATTCGGCCACGTCTTTACCCTTCGCCACTGTACGAACGATAACGCCAAATTTTTCAGGTTTGATTGATGAAATCAATCTCAATAATCTTTTTCTCTCTTCTCCATCAGTGATTTTCTTTGAAATATTAATGGAATCTGAGAAGGGAACTAACACCATGTAGCGCCCTGCAATAGACAACTCGCAAGAGAGTCGTGGCCCTTTAGTAGAAATAGGTTCTTTAACAACCTGAACAAGGATTTGTTGACCACGTGTCAACACTTGGCCCATTTTGCCAAGCTTGTTAATGTCAGGCTCCATCTTGAACTTAGCAAGACTTCCGTTGACATCACTGGCCTTTTGAGCCATTCCGGTGTATTTATTCAGTGAATTGATTTGAGGACCAAGATCGAGATAGTGCAAAAAAGCATCTTTCTCGTAGCCAATATCAATAAAGGCTGCATTCAAACCTTGGACTACCTTTTTAACGGTACCCAAATACATATCACCTACCTTAAACTGGTTGTCATCATGATCATGATGAAATTCAACCAAGTTTTTATCTTTAAGAAGGGCTATACGACATCCATCTTGAGTCGAATTAATTACTAATTCGTTGCTCAATTTGAAAAAAGTTAAATGTTATAAATAGAACTATTGATGCGTATAAGCAGAAAAAGAAGAAGTGATTACTTCTTCTTATGTCTGTTCTTTCTTAGTCTCTTTTTTCTCTTGTGAGTAGAAATCTTATGTCTTTTTCTTTTTTTACCGCAAGGCATAATAATGATGTTTTAATGTTTTGATATTTATTTTATTCTTTTCAGATAATCATCTACTGCAGTTTGAACCACAGGATCAGAATCCATACTTTTTACTTTTTGAAACTGGGCTTTGGCCTTTTCGCTTTTTCCAGACTCAAAATAGCATACCGCCAAAAGATAGTTTCCGTCCAAACTAGTTGGATGGTAATTCACTAATGCTTCGAACCTTTCTACTGCTCGGTCGTACTGACCTGACTGCATTGAAAGGCGACCCATGTTCAAAAGGGCCTGTTCGTTTTGTTTATCAATTTCTAATATTTCTCTTAGCATCATAATCCCCTGCATAGGATTGGAGGTAGCAATATAGGTCATCGCTACATTGTTTTTAATGTCCAATCGGTCTGGCTCAGCTGCCAGTACTTTGCTATACATTTCGCGGGCTTTGTTGCCAAGGCGCTCTACTTTAGCCTGATCCAAGGCATAAGTAAAGGCTCCGAAATATGCATCTCCGGCCTTATGCCAAAGTGCTAAATCTTGATGAGTAGAAGCGAAGTTTTCTGCGTAAATCGCTGCGCTGTCATATTGGTTAATGGACTGAAAAATGCCCATTAATGAATCTAGCGCTACTTCATCAAGAGTATTACCTGTTAATTTGCCCTTCCAAAAGTCAATTTTTGGTTGAATTTCTTCAGGGATTTCCGAACTGTGGTCCGTAATTTCTCCGCCAGGGTTACTCTCATTAACGAAATCAACTTTATCATCTTCCTTATTATCAACAACAACACTAGGTAAGCTATAAAGACCTACCACGGCAACTATTCCAATAATGACTAAAATGATCTGAGTTCTTTTCATAAAGCCTTTAAGGCTTGTTTATTTGTTGGCGATTTTCACCTTGTCGCTCACTTTAACTTGCTCGATAAACACTTTAGAAGGTTTGAAGCTTGGCACAAAGTGCTCATCAATTACGATTGCAGTATTTTTCGATATGTTTCGAGCGATCTTTTTTGCCCTTTTTTTGTTGACAAAACTACCGAAACCTCTGACATAGATATTCTCTCCTGCTGCCATTGAATCCTTCACAACAGCAAAAAGAGTTTCTACTGTTGTTGTAACGTCAGACCTATCTATACCTGTCTTCTCTGCTATTTCGTTAATAACATCTGCTTTCGTCACCGTTGTTAAATTTAAGATTTATAAATATTGTGTAAAAAACTAATTCCCAGTTATTTTGGCCTGCAAAATTACGAGTTCATTTCTAATTAAAAAAACAAACCCTCAAAATTTACCCAATACATCGAACTGGTCGAAATTGAGCATAAAATTTATACATGTCTAACAGTAAAGTCTTTGCAAATCAATTAATTAACTGGTACGAGCATCACAAACGCGACTTGCCTTGGCGGAATACTACAGATCCTTACAAGATATGGCTCTCGGAGATAATTCTTCAACAGACAAGGGTGGCTCAGGGCTTACCCTATTATGAGGCTTTTGTAAATCAGTATCCAACCGTATTTGATTTGGCTGAGGCGTCTGAGACGGAAGTCCTTCGGCTTTGGCAAGGATTGGGATATTATTCTAGGGCCAGAAACCTGCATGCGTGTGCTCAAACGGTGGTGAAAGACTACAATGGAAAATTTCCTGAAAATTTCGAGGGTTTGCTAAAGCTCAAAGGAATAGGCAGATACACGGCTGCAGCCATCGCTTCATTCGCTTTTGAGCAGCCCAATGCCGTTGTGGATGGAAACGTATATCGTGTTTTGAGTCGAATTTTTGGGATGGAGAATGACATATCGAGTACCAATGGCCCCAAGATTTTTGAATCAAAGGCGAATGAATTACTTGATCCCGCTCGACCGAGCAGTTTTAACCAAGCCATAATGGAATTTGGTGCCATTCAGTGCAGTCCTAAATCACCGTCATGCGTACTTTGTCCTTTTTCATCCACTTGCTTCGCTTACAATCATAACTGTATTGACGTTTTGCCAGTCAAGACAAAGAAGGTAAAGGTATCCAAGCGATATTTTACCTACGTTGTTTTTCGAGCAGGTGATTTGTTTTGCCTCAAAGAGCGCGGTAAGAAGGATGTTTGGCAGGGTTTGTATGACTTTCATTTATTAGAAGCCAAAGAAATTCAAGATATAGAAAATGTTATCTCGCTATTAAATGAATTAGGACTTCGAAATTGCGAGTTGGGAACACTTTCAAAAATATATGAACATGTTTTGACCCATCAGCGTATTTTTGCCAACTTCGTGGAAGTAAAATTGCCACATGATCAAATGGAGCAATTGTTGAAAATCACCGATCAGTTAAGTTTGTACAGCATTGAACAAATTAGGGAGCTTCCTAAACCAGTATTGATTAGCAAGTATTTGGAAGATCATATATTTTAGCTAATTTGTTCTTATTTCATTCTAAAAATATAACCATGGCAGGAGTTAATAAAGTAATCTTAGTCGGAAACTTGGGTAAAGACCCTGAAGTTAGACACTTAGAAAATGGTAGAGCGGTTGCAAATTTTTCTCTCGCAACCAGCGAAACGTACAAGAATAAGCAAGGTGAAAAAGTCACAAATACTGAATGGCACAATATAGTGCTGTGGAGTCCGATTGCTGAAATTGCTGAGAAATTTTTGAAAAAGGGGAATCAGGTGTATATTGAAGGTAAGCTTACCACCCGTTCTTGGGACGATCAGGATGGGAATAAAAGATATACGACAGAAGTAGTTGGCAATAATTTGACGTTATTGGGAGCGAAATCTGACGGAGATTCGGGCGGAAGCTCAAATATGTCTCAATCATCGGCAAGTGAAGTGACCAGCATTCCACAAGACGATTCGGACGATTTACCGTTTTAGTGTTTCATAAAAACAACAATATTGGAATCAGTATCAGACGATCCCTATCCTAGTTTGGCCCTTTTGGCCTTATCTCAAGATGTTTCCACCCCTTACCTTGTGGTGAATGGGGTGGTCTTTATTTTTTTGGTTATCCTTTCCGCACTTATTTCTGGGTCCGAAGTCGCATTTTTCTCTTTGAGCTCTGATCAAATTGATGAGTGCAAAAATCGAGATACTCCTGTTGATCAATTGGTGATCAGGTTAATTGAAAGCCCTCGGCATCTTTTGGCAACCATACTCATCATGAATAATTTGGTGAATATTGCCATCGTTACACTCACCACTTTCGTGACTTGGGAGATAATGGGCACCAAGACTACCGAAGGTGCAATTGTGGTTGGGCTAACCGCCATTGTAACTTTTGTGATCCTCTTTTTTGGGGAAGTACTGCCCAAAAACTTCGCTACCCAAAATAACCTGAGCTTCGCCAGAACAACGGCAAGGATGCTAGCCTTTTTTGAAAAGATCGTTAAACCGGTCTCTTTTGTGTTGATCGGATTCACACAGTTGATCGAGACTCGGGTGCGCAAAACTGGCCGCAATATTACGGTGGATGAGCTGAACCAGGCCTTGGAAATGACCACGGGCGGCAACACTACCGAAGAGGAAAAAGGAATTTTGAAAGGCATAGTGAATTTTAGTACACTCTCTGTTCGGCAGGTAATGAAATCCAGAATGGACATTACCGCGGTAGATATTGAGCTTGATTTCCATGAGTTGATGGATAAAATCAACAAGAGTGGTTTTTCAAGAATTCCTGTTTACAACGAAACCATCGATAAAATTGAAGGCATTCTTTATATCAAAGATCTTCTGGTCCATGTAGATAAGGATGAAGATTTTGAATGGCAGAAATTATTGAGGCCTGGCTTCTTCGTTCCAGAAAACAAGAAGGTGGATAGCCTACTTAAGAACTTCCAAGACAAGCGCGTTCATATGGCCATTGTGGTAGATGAATACGGAGGTACTTCAGGGCTGATTACCATGGAAGATATCATAGAAGAGATCGTTGGCGAAATCAATGACGAATTCGATGATGATGATGTCGCTTATAATAAGTTGGATAACAACACTTATGTTTTCGAAGGAAAAACTTCTTTGAACGATTTCTGCAAGATCCTAGATATTGATAACAACTCTTTTGAGCAGGTTAAGGGCGAAAGTGAATCTTTAGGAGGATTGCTGCTAGAACTACATAGCAAATTGCCAAGGGCTGGAGAAAAAATAGAATATGGCCCCTTCCTTTTCACAATAGTTGCCGTTGATGTTCGTAGGATTAAACGAGTAAGGGTTTTATACAATTCTAACGTCAAGGTTTGAAAAATGCGACTTCAACTTTTCTTGTTTACGGCCTAGTGGTGATGCTAGCGCTTTCAGCTTGCGAACAGACCTATTTGCCCAAGCCCAAAGCCTATAACAGAATCGATTTGCCAGAACATGCTTATCAAGCATTGCCCGACACTTTTCCATATAATTTCTATTATTCCGAATATGCCGAGCTTTCACGCGACAGCTTTCCAAAAGCAGGAAGATACTTTATCAATCTGACTTATCCTGACTTTGATGCTATGATTCAAATCACTTACAAGGATTTAAAAAAATCAGAAAATGATATTGGGAAGTTATTAAACGATGCTTTTGAACTCACCATGAAACACAATGTTAGGGCATACTCCATTGAGGAGACTTTGATGACCCTGCCAAGTGGGCAAGTGGCTAGTTTGGCCGACATTGCGGGTGAAGTACCAAGTCAGTTTCAGTTTTTTACCACCGACACTACCAAGCACTTTTTTAGAGGAGCACTCTATTTCAATACTGCCGAAAAGAACGATTCATTGCAGCCGATTATTGATTTTATTAAGCAGGATGCCATTGAAATGTTGAACACTTTGAAATGGAAATATTAAATTGTTTCCATGCCTTCTTTTTTCGATACCCGCATAGAGTTTATTAAAGGCGTTGGGCCACAAAAGGCAGCTTTGATAGGTGCTGAGTTAGGCCTTTTTACCTACGGAGATCTTATTCAGCATTATCCCTTTCGATACGAAGACCGCACTAAGTTTTACCCAATAGAAGACGTGCATGCTGATTTACCCTTTGTTCAGATCAAAGGCAGGATCAGAAAAATGGAAACCATTGGTGAAATGCGTTCCAAAAGATTGGTGGCGCAATTCGAAGATGAAACAGGCATTATTGAATTGGTTTGGTTCAAAGGGATTCAATGGGTAACTAAGAAATTGCAATTGGGAGTTGATTACGTGGTTTTTGGAAAGCCCGCTGCCTTTGGCCGAAAGATCAACATCGCCCATCCTGAGATTGAGGTACTGACTACGCAAAACGAAAAGGCATCATTCCTTCAGCCTGTTTATAATACTTCGGAAAAAATGAAAGCGAAGTACTTGGACAGCAAGGCAATTTCTAAAATGATCAGGCAAGTAATGCTTTTGTCCGAAAATCATATTTATGAAACGCTGCCTGAAAAACTCATCGGTCAATTTACATTGATAGATAAAAAGCTGGCGCTATGGCATATTCACTTTCCAGGCAATGATGAATTGCTGGCCAAGGCAAGGTTTAGACTAAAATTCGAAGAGCTCTTTTTCATTCAATTGAGGTTACTTAAGCTGAAGCTCACAAGAATTGAAAAATACAGAGGAGCCATTTTCAACGACTCATCTTTACTCACGGATTTCTATAATCATCACTTACCCTTTGATTTGACCAATGCCCAAAAAAGGGTAATTAAAGAAATCTACTTCGATATGAAATCAGGCAGGCAGATGAACCGATTGCTACAAGGAGATGTGGGCAGCGGAAAAACCATTGTGGCCTTTATTTGCATGCTTTTAGTGGTGGGTTCTGGCGCTCAAGCCAGTATGATGGCACCCACAGAAATTCTGGCCGATCAGCATTATGAAGGTTTAAAATACTATGCTGATTTGTTGGGTTTGAAAATTCGTAAACTTTCGGGCTCATCTAAGAGAAGTGAGCGGAACGAAATCCATGCAGGCCTTTTAGATGGCTCAATCCATATTCTGGTGGGTACTCATGCACTGATCGAAGATATTGTTCAATTCAAAAATTTGGGTTTGGCCATTATTGACGAACAACATCGCTTTGGGGTAGCGCAAAGGGCAAAACTTTGGGCCAAGAATAAGGAGTTCTATCCGCATATGTTGGTAATGACTGCCACGCCAATTCCAAGGACGCTTGCCATGACGCTCTATGGAGACTTAGACGTATCGGTGATTGATGAATTGCCAGCCGGCAGAAAGCCTATCAAGACCTTACATGAGTATGATGCCAAGCGACTCCAGGTTTTTGGTTTTATGAAATCTGAAATTGAAAAAGGGAGACAGATTTATGTGGTTTATCCTTTAATCGAAGAATCCGCCAAACTCGATTTGAAGCATTTGGATGATGGCTACGAATCCATCCGAAGGGCTTTCCCCGATGTGCATATCAGCATTGTGCATGGCAAAATGAAATCTCAGGACAAGGATTTTGAAATGCAGCGCTTTATCAAGCACGAAACACAAATTATGGTGGCGACTACCGTAATCGAAGTGGGTGTAAACGTACCTAACGCGTCTGTAATGGTGATTGAAAATGCAGAGCGTTTCGGTTTGGCACAGTTGCATCAGTTGCGAGGCAGGGTAGGCCGAGGGGCAGAACAGTCCTATTGTATACTAATGACCGAGTATAAATTGAGCAAAGAAGCCCGCGTGCGTTTAGAAACCATGGTGCGCACCAACAATGGTTTCGAAATTGCCGATGTTGACCTTCAGCTGAGAGGCCCAGGCGATATCACAGGAACGCAGCAATCTGGCGTTTTGGATATGCTGATAGCTGATCTTTCTAAAGATGCCCAAATCCTGCAACTCGCTAGAAATGCGGCCAGCGATACGCTAGATGACGACCCCAATCTTACCAAAGAAGAAAACCGCAATATTCTCCGCCAAATCAAATCGCTGAAGAAAACGACAGTCAATTGGGGGAGGATTAGTTAGGGTTTACAGTTTTGAAAACTTACTTGAAACCAATCAACCAATCAACCAATCCCCCAACCTACATCCTCCACAAATAACTTGCTTTAAAGAAGAAGCCATTGGCGGTTTGTAGATAGCGATCATCTGGCACATAATTATTACCATCCCATCGGGTTTTCTCATAGATGGAGCCATAGCCAAGGTGTACTACTGTTCCAGGTACATAAGTAAAAGAAGCCAAGAAATTAGGCGCAAAAACCTTAGAAAGGCTGTTGTACTGACCAATAATTCGGAAGAAGAGGTATTTGTCCATTTGGTAAATCACCTTCCCCCTTACAATATGGATGTCGTAATATTTGTTTTCGGTTTGCTCTTCAAAAAGCGAAACAAAAGTATGGTTGAATTCCGCATTAAATTTATCTGAAAGCTGAAGAATGAGGCTATTGCTAACCCGTTTGCCAAAGCCTTGAGCTGGAGTGTTATAATAAATGCCTTTGTCCCAACCGTAGCTGGTTCTGAAATAAACCCTTTTTGTCATTTGCGAGCTTGCCGAAAAACTGACGCCACCATCATCATAACGAGCGCCCTCATAGATTTCTGTAGATAAATCTATTGCCACAGAAAAGCGGGTGTTCCTTGGTAAAGTAGCCCCAAGAGAAGTATAAACAGAGCTTTCATACATTCCACTAGGTTTGTCCTTGGTCAATGAAGAGTAAAGCGTAGGATCAATTCGCTTTACCAGGCCTTGTTTAGGATAGATTTTTGGAGAAAGCACCATGGTATATTTACGAATGCCAGTTCGGGTGACATAACCCACATCTGACCTAAAGCCATCACCAATATCCATAAAAGTAAGGCTGCCCGAAAAATTACGTGTACTTCTAGAAAAGTTGAAAGAAGCCGTTGACTTGTTTTCAGCACTTAACTCACCAGGCTCTTTCGTAAGCGAATTAAGAATATGCGCCCCAAATAAGTTGGCCTTATTTATCCTGACCTGCCCATCGACTCCATAAACAGCATTGAATCCATCATTTCTTTCTCGACCTGTCCCTATAAGACCCAAATAACTGTCTTGCGAAAAGGATCGCATATAGCGCAACACTCCAACTTTGGCAGTTTTGTCTTGTTCATAATCCACTAAGTCTTCGTTGGCGCGGTCTACTGCATAGATCGTAGATAGGATGTTTTTAGGGCCTAATTTCCCAGTGATTTTGGCTGCAGCAATAGGGGAAACAATGGTGCGTGTGTTTACCACCGATCTAACGGGGCCGAAATCACTATTGCCTGCAAACCCGAAGTTTTCGTTGCCTTCTAAAAAGAAAGGGCGCCTTTCTGGGTAGTTGACGGGAAAGCGCTGATTGACCTCAACCTGTTGTGCATCGGCTTCTACTTGACTAAAATCTGGATTGATGGTAGCATCCAGGACCAATTCTGAGGTAAGCCCATATTTCATGGTCAAACTAGGCTCGAAATTATTTTCTTTTACATAGTCACCATTTTCGTGCGTTTTATTCCTGGCATAGGTAATGGCTGGGAGTACTTCTAAAAGCACCGATTTTTTTACACGGTCATAACTTAGCGGCATGGTTTGGGTAAGAAAGTTAAAGCCTTGCTTTGGGTCCAATACCGGAAAAGTGACTTGAGTAGAAAGCCTGCTTACTTTCCTTTCGAAAATTACCCCCATGTCTACTTTACCCTCCTTTACCGCATAGCGGATACTTTTTAAAGGAATTTTAACTTCTAATACATAACCATCACTGACAATTTTGCCAGCGCTGTACCAAATCATATCAATGCCATAATCTTCTTTTCCAGCAGCAAACCTCGCGTCCATTTGAATACCATTCGGATTGATGTAAAATCCATACATGGATTGTTTCCCATTGAAGGAATCAAGGTTGATGCAGATCCAATCATCATCTCTAATCTTATCTCGAGCCGCAACAGAAGTTTTGATTTTGTCAGGTTCGTCAAAGGCCTTGAAAGCGAAATAGAGATTCTCATCATCATGTGCTATGTAGGCTACGGTTTCATGAGGAAGTGATTGTCCAAAATCAGGCACAAAGGACTTAAAACCCGTTACGCTTGGGCTGTTTTGCCACACAGGTTCATCCAGCACTCCATCAATTTTTGGTGAATTTTCTGCGTAAATGGAATGAATTTGGGCGGTGACTTGGGTGCTGAAAAAAAGTAGCAGCCCGATGAGTGAATAAAAATGAGTTTTCAAAATGACCAGTTTGACGTAATGATAACATTTCAAAATGTAGAATAGAAACCGCTTACGTATTTGGCCATTGAAAATTTTAAATGATTGAACGATGTGCTTGTCGCCCTTTGATTTTTGTGTGATCACAAAATGAAGTCGATTCAAACTTTCAACACTTATCCCACAGTTCAGTGCAAACTATCTACAACTCATGTCGATTGAGTTTTTTGTTGTAAAGCTTCTTCTGATCATTGTAAGGTCAATTGGTGCAAATATCCATTGGCAATCAAAACGGTTCGATAAATCAAAACAACACGAGATGGTTTAAGGCAGGCTGGTCTCCTGCCTAGGCACTCTCACAAATGAAAAGCAGTATGAAAAAATTAATTACAAGAAAAGGGGGAATGATCATGGGCATGGCCATCGCTATTTGGGCGGTGCTGTCTATGACTACAAACGTGCACGCCCGTCAAGGTTCATCAGTAAGCACAAGCACTTCAATCTCTAACGGAAGCAAGTCGTCCACCAAGATTTCGGTAAGAGATGGACGCTATACTTTCAGCTCCAGAATGGGTTCTCAGCAGCTGGAATTAGAGTATGATGGCACTGTAGAATTCACAGATGACGATAAAGGAATCAAATCAATCTCTAAAGGAGGCTATTTGAAGATTAGGAAAACTTCTTTCGGAGAGCGAAGAGAACTTTTGGCCGAGCCAAATTCAGATGGCTCTATCAATTATGAATATTACGAAGGAAGAAGAAAAGCTGAATTCAATGATGCCGCTAAAAAATGGCTGGCCGATGTGCTCTTGGAGGTAATTCGCACTACTGGCATTGGGGCCGAAGGCCGAGTAGATCGTTTTTATAAAAATGGTGGTGTAGACGCAGTATTAAGAGAAACCGATGCCATTAGAAGCGATCATATTAGCCATATTTATTTGAAGGTTTTATTGGGCACTCAAAAGCTTTCTGCTGATGAATTAACAAAAGTGGCGGCCTATGTACCAAGAAATTTGGATTCCGATCATTACATCAGTGAAGTATTCAAAGACTATGGCGATTTGTTTTTCAAACATCCAAAAAGCACCGAAGCCTTTTTAAGTGCCATAGGCGAAATGGATTCCGATCATTACGTTTCAATTATTTTGAATCGTGCATTAAGAGAGGATTTGTCGGATGAGATGATTTCAAAAGTACTTGACGCTGCTGAAAGGATGGATTCCGATCATTATAAATCAGGGGTGATCAAAGAGGTGCTGGACCGTAGGGATATTTCTGATGCAGTAATCAACAGAATAGTAAGATCAGCAGCCGATATCGACTCGGACCACTATGCGACTTTGGTTTTAAGAGATGCCTTGGATAGGCCGAATCTTTCTGACAAAGCTTTTGAAAACTTGATGGATGCAGTAGCCAATATAGATTCGGATCATTATGTGACCGAAACCTTGCGCAGCTTGCTGAAAAGAAATAATCCATCAGACAAAGTGGTTGAAGCGATTGTAAAGCGCGTGAGCGACATGGATTCCGATCATTACCGCACCATCATTATCAATGATTTAATGAGAGACCGAAGCATGTCTTCTAAGTATTTCGATCAGATTTTGGTAACGGTTGGCGAAGTGGACTCCGACCACTATGCAAGTCAGATTTTACAAAACATTCTTAAAGATCAAGCACTTAGCGGAGAGAATTACGACAAAGTACTTGCAAGAGTAGCTAGAATTGACTCTGATCATTACAAGACACAAATCTTAAAAAATGTGTTGAGGTCTGATAAACTTAGTAAAAGCCACTTATTGAGCGTTTTAAAGGCGGTAGATACTGTGGACTCTGACTATTATAAATCAGAAATATTAAAAGATGCCTGCAATCTGGCAGGAGCATCCGATGGCGAAGTAAAGGATTTGTTCAGAAGAATAGCCCGAAGCATCGAGTCTGACACGTATTATGGTCGAGTTGCGCGCTGCATAGATTAATTTCTTATCCAATAGCAAAGGGTAGTGGTTGTTTTGATCAAATAACTGATCGGATAACCAATTTGCCCTTTGCTTTTCTTAAATTTCTAATCAATCATTTTTTGCAAAATGCCTCGTCCTATTAGGCTCATGCTTTTTATCATTATTGGTATTCTATTTTTGCTGTATCTCTATTACAGTGAGTACGACTTATTGCCTAGTCTGACCAAACAAACGCACCTTTACTTTTTCACGATTTTGGCCAGTGTTACTTCTGGTTTGGCGGTCAACTTTATCAATCAAAAATTGAATGTGAAAATACCTTGGCGCAGAAATATCATGCTGCGCTTTGTGGCGGGTTTGTCTTTTGATTTTATCGCTTTGGCAGCTTTATTAATTGTTTTTGGCTGGTTGGCAGAAATCATCGGTTTCATTGAATTCAAAATGTTTGCCTCTGATTTAAGCGAAAGTCAACTAGAAGTAAAGCTTGTGGTGCTCAGCTTTTTGACCCTCTTCATTGTCAATCTGGTAGAATTTAACAGCTATTCATTCAATGAATTTTCTGTTGGGCAAATCAGGAAGTCGAGGGCAGAAAGAAAGCAATTGGAATTTCAGTTCGAGGCCTTAAAAAGCCAGTTGAGCCCTCACTACTTGTTCAACAGTATGAACACGATTTCTTCGCTGATTTATCGCGATCCTTTTGTGGCGGAGAATTTCATTAGAAACCTGGCCGAAACTTTCAACTATGTGCTAGGTACCAAAGACGTAAAATTGGTAAGCTTAAAGCAAGAAATCGAAGCATTGAAGGATTTCAATTACTTGCTCACCATCCGCTATGCCAATGCGCTCGATCTTAAAATTGAATTGGATGAAGCCATTTTAGAAACAAAAATACCTCCTTTAAGCCTTCAGCTTTTGGTCGAAAATGCGGTAAAACACAATGTAGTTTCGGATGAGGAGCCGCTGAAGATCAATATTCGGAACGATGAAAATGCCATCATCATTCTGAACAACAAAACCGCCACACCATCGAAGACAAGTTCGCACAAAGTGGGTTTGGATAACATCAGAAAGCGCTATGCCTTTTTCACCAGCCAAGAAATAGAGGTGAACGATGAAGATTATTTTGAAATGAAACTGCCAATCCTGAAAGAATCATGACGAAGAATCTACTCAACCAGCCACTTTTTCGCATTGCAGTGCCACCGCTGTATGGTTTCATGATGTATTTCTTGATCCTGCTCTTGAACAATAGCCTTGGCATGATCGCCAACACCGTTCTTACTCAAGAGCTGTTCATTTGTATCATTCTGGCTTTTTTAATTTCTGAACCAGTTCGTTTGGTAATTGTATTGTTTGAGATGACTTTGGGCAATGAATTGAGAAGATCCAAAAATCTCATTTTGCTTTTTGTGGCTGTGTTCATTGCCTCGGCAGGAATTACCTTTGGGGCGATTTATTTCTATTTTAAAGAAGTTGAGAATTATGAATTCTTAGCCTCTTTTCAACCGCAACTAGAGAAGTTGGTGATGATTTATTCTATCAGCGGATTGCTTTATACCCTCTTTTACTTGAGCATTTATTTTCTTTCTGTGAAGAATGAGACAGAACTAAAAAAAGAGGACTTAAAAAGGCAAAACTTAGAGCATCAGCTCGAGATTTTCAACAACGAAATCAACCCTGATTTGCTTTTTCAGAGCTTAGAAACCTTAATCTCCTTAGTTCATCATAATGTAGATGCAGCCGAGGATTTTGTTGATCGGCTGTCTTTGGTGTACAGGTATATTTTGGACAATCGGAAAAAGGAATTGGTGCCAGTGCAAGACGAACTTGTGGCTACCAAAAATCTATTTTTGCTTTTCAAAGAAAAATTCGGAGAACAGATCAGTTTTCAAATTGATGAAAAGCGGCTGAAAAAAGAAAAGTTGCTTGTGCCAAACGCTTTGCCCATGCTGCTGGACTGTATAATCAACAGCTCTATTATTTCTAAATACCAAGCTTTGAATGTGCGAATAAGCTTTGACGAGGACGATTATTTGGTGATTCAATACAGGGAGAATGATAAATTGAGTTTGGATCGGTTGATCAAAAAAAGACAATCTAAACTCCACGAAGCATTTGCTTACTTTAGCGATAGGCCGGTGATTCAGATCAAAGCTTATGGTGATGCTTTCGTGAAATTGCCGCTACTACAACTGAATGAATGATGAAGGTATTTATTATCGAAGATGAAATTCCTGCTGCGGAAAAAATGCAACGCTTTTTAAAGCGATATGATGAAAGCATTGAAATCCTCGGCCAAGCCATGAGCGTAAAGCAGTCTGTAAATTGGCTGAATGAAAACCATGAGGTGGACCTCCTTTTCATGGATATTCAATTGACGGATGGACTCAGCTTCGATATTTTTAAAGATGTGAAAGTTGAAATTCCTGTCATTTTCACCACTGCTTATAACGAATACGCCATTGAAGCTTTCAAAGCCAATGGCATCGATTACCTTTTAAAGCCCATCACCTTCGAAGCCCTATCAGAAAGTATTGATAAGTTTAAGAATCTAAAATCACGCCTGAGCGAAACAAGTCAAGCGCCAATTGCGCCAATCATTGATTTGCAATCAGCATTGCAATTATTGAGTAAGCGTGAGTACAAAAACCGATTTATGGTGAAGATCGGGGAGCATATTCGTTCGGTTACAACAGACAATATTAGCCTATTTTATGCCGAAGGCCGAAACGCCTACATCGTTACCAATGAAGGCAAGCGGTTGATCATTGATTACAAGTTGGAAACCTTAGAAGAAATGCTTGACCCGAAAAAATTCTTTAGGGTCAACAGGACGTTTGTATTGGAAATCAATGCCATTAAAGACGTTTTGGTCTATTCCAACAGTCGCTTAAAAGTAATGCTGAATTTGAATTTTGATAAAGAAATAATTGTAAGCCGCGAACGCGTAAACGACTTCAAAACATGGTTTGATGGGCAGTAGATAGCTCTTTCCAATCGCTCGGCTTTGCCGAGTGATGATTAGCTCTTTGGCTTCTAGCCAACTTTGTGCTGATTACTTGTCAAAACCAACCGACTGTTCGAACCGTCATTCCCGCGAAAGTGGGAATCTCTTTATCACCGCAGAGGCCACGGAGTACGCAAAGTTTTAATTGAATTAATCTGCTGGTTAACAAGAAGTGGAGTCATTAAAGGTCACTCTTCAAAACCAAGCGACTAGGTCTACCATTTCGCTTCTATAAACCGCTTGGGGTCAAAAATTTCAGCATTTAAATTTGGGGTCTCAATCTTTGTGTACTCTTCTAGCAAAGTCATTTTTCCGTTCATATAGAAGCGTACTTCAGGGGCAATCCAACCACCACCTAAGGCCTCATACTTGTCGAAAAACACTTCTTGAATTCGGTTTTCGCCAAAATTCTGAATCATTTTAACGAATAGCAATCTGTCCTTCTCGATCCAAAACTGATTGGAGGTTTCATCACCTTCCAAAGCACCTACCACATACACTTGCTTTCCATTATAATCTCGTTGATAGGCCTTGTTCAGGTCGAAGCCCAAGGTAATCAAAGCCGCTTCTGTTTTTTCGACAGGCTGGCTATACACCGAAAAACCCAAGATTAAAAGTGGATGATACATCACTCTTGACCCTGCAATTTGCCCATCGTTGAACTGGTAAATGGAATCGTTGCGGAAGAGCAGACCATTGCCTTTGTCCATGTCATCGAACTTGATGGCCAGGTTACTGGGCAATTCCATGGCTTCGTACCATGTATTTACAGCGGAAATGCTTCCGTCTTCTGAGTAGCGTGTTGTTTTTTGCTCGAAGGAAACGCTTTTGTACCATTTTCCATCGTAGCGTTTACTCATTTTTTTCAATAGAGAAAGTCCATCGCCCCGAAATGAATTGGGGGCAATGGACATTAATAATATAATTGGTAGTATCAGTTTTTTAAAAATCATTTTCCTTCTTCAAATAGCTCTGTATAGGCCGCTGCAACCGTTCTGGCTTGGCTTCCTTTCCATTCTGGTGCGCCAGGTATTTCCATGGCTTCGCCTAAACTTTCTTTGGTTTTGCCGCTGTCAATCCCCTTTTTCACATACTCAAGCGACTTTTCTAGGTAATTTTTGAATGCCATCAGGTCTGCTCTCGTGCCGCGAATATCGTAACCTTCTCCCGAATGACCATAAACAAAAAGTGTATCGTCATCAAATGTGGAATAAGTTTGATCCAACACATTGGTCCAACTGGCGATATTGGCACCAGCAGATTTGTCAATAAATGGAGGCCTGCGGTTGAAAAGCAAATCGCCCATGTGCACAATATTGGCGTTTTCGAAATGAACAACGGAATCACCGTTCGTATGCCCCGCTCCGAAGTAATGCATCGACATGGTTTCGTCTCCTACTTTTTTACTCCATTTACCAGAAGCATAGGTGGTATCGGGTAAAATGGTTGTTGAGAGATCTTTTACCGTCCTTTCTTGATTAGCCTTGGAGTTTTCGTGGGCCGCTACTTGTTTCACCAAGCCCTTAAAGGCAATATTTCCGCCTGTATGATCACCATGATGATGTGTGTTGATCAAAAGATCAATTTGTCGATCAGAAATTTTCTTGATTTCGGTCATTAGATGCTCCGCTTGGTCTTTGAACTGGCTGTCAACGACTACGATTCCATCCTTAGAGGCCATCCAACCAATGGTGCCGCCTCTTTCAGTGAAAATACCCACATTATTTCTCAGGGGCATCATCTGATATCCTTCTTGTTTGAAAAGGAAGTTCAAGAAAGAAAGCCCTGTACTGGCCCCAATTCCAGTAACTAAGCCAGTGTTTTTAACGAAAGTTCTTCTGTTCATCATGGTCGAATTGATCTATTGAAATTATAAAAGCCTATGGTGAATGAGTTTACCGCCTGTATAAAAGGGTTTATCATGGCGTTTGTAGATAGCAACATAAGCTTTAGATTTAGACAAATTTTTCCCTACTAACACTATGAACATGAGGATTTGTTATTTTTTGTTTTTGATGCTGTCGGTTTTTGGACTGGCTGCCCAACAGATTTCGAAAGACTTATTGACCACGCCAGAACTATCCAATTACCAGAAAACTTCGACCTATGCCGATGTTCAAAGGTTCATTGATGCGGTGATGAAAGACAGTGACAAGGTGACCAAGTTTTCAATGGGAACCAGTTTGGAAGGGAAAGAGATTCCTGTGTTGGTGTTGGCCAATCCTAAAATTTCGACCCCAGCAGAGGCCAAAGCCAGCGGTAAACCAATCATCTATGTGCAGGGCAATATTCACTCAGGAGAAGTAGAAGGCAAGGAAGCAGTTCAAATTTTGCTTCGCGAAATTTTGCATGGCGATAAGGCTTATTTGCTTGATAACCAGATCATTCTTTTCGTACCAATTTACAATACAGATTCCAACGACAAAATGGATGTTGAGCGCAGGACTTCTCAAGAAGATAGCCCCAAAGAAGTAGGGATGCGTGCCAATAGCCAAGGCTGGGATTTGAACCGAGATGGGATTAAAATGGAAGCTTTAGAAACGCGAGGGCTGTTCCAAAATGTAATCATTCCTTGGGACCCAGCGCTTTTCGTTGACTTGCACACTACGAATGGTACATGGCATGGCTACTCGCTCACCTGGGCACCTAGCTACCACACGGCAGGCGAAAAAGCTCCTTACGATTACACATGGGATAATATTTTACCCGCAGTAGTAAAGAATGTGGAGGAGAAAGATGGCCTTTTCTTCGGGCCTTATGGCTACTATTACACTAACCAAGAAGGATGGCCAATCACATCCATTTATACCTACAATCATCACCCAAGGTATTTGGTGAACCAGTTTGGGCTCAGAAACCGCATGGCTATTTTGAGCGAGGCTTTTGCGCATGAAAGACTTTATCAGCGCATGAATTCAACCTATGCTTTTGTTCGCGAGATTTTGGAGTTCACCAACAAGAACGGAAAGGAAATGATGCAGATCAACGCAAAGGCGGAAGCTGATGCCATTCAAATGGTAAAAGAGCAAGGCGGAAAAGTGAGTAAAGGCGTCAGGTTCGAAATGGTGGCATTAGAGGAAAAAATTCCGGCTTACCGCACTTACAACCACTTGGTGTATGAAGAAACAGAAGGCGCAAGACCTGGCACTCGGTATCTGCGCAAGCCAGAAATTATTGAAATTAAAGATGTTGTGAACTATGCCGCTTTCAACCCTACGGTATCGAGCATTTTACCGAAAGGCTATATTATTCCTGCGGCTTTTGCCAATATTGCCGAGCACCTAAAAATACAAGGAGTGAAAGTGACCAAACTCGATAAAAACGTGAGAGCGACAGGTCAGGTTTTTACGGCTACTTCACTAAAATTGGCCCAGCGGCCTTTCGAAAAGCACATGATGGCGGAGGTAGAAGGCGAGTATAAAAGTGCCACCAAAAAATTCAGTAAAGGCGATTATTGGGTGGATTTGGCTCAACCCTTGGCCAATTTGATTTTCTACACCCTCGAGCCACAATCAGATGACGGGCTTGTGACATGGAACTTTTTTGATGAGCATTTCAAGAAAAACGGCATCGACCAAAAACCGGTTGAATATCCCGTATTTAAGTATTTTGAGTTGAAGTGATTTTAAACTGAAATAAGAAAGGCCAATGACAGACTTCGTTATTGGTCTTTTTTTATGCCTCTTTTCTAGAGTTTAGCTGCTCACATTTTTTAATTGATAGTGCTAAATTTTTTTTGTCTTATTTTCTGTAGGCTTGTTTCCTTTTGATGTATTTATTATTTCACCTTGATTGCTGTAAGCAGAATCTTCAAGATACTTATTGAAAATATATTGAACTCATAGTTTAATTCAGGTTAATTTATTAGCTTGGATAGTATAATTAAAAAATGTAAAGATAATGAGACATGTTTTTTCTGCTATACTTTTCCTAATTTCAATCAATGTATTTGCTCAAAATGCAGATTTCGCTGAATTAAAAAGAGCATATGATCGATTGGACAGCGTGGATCAGTCTAAATTGAAGTCAGAGTATTTTTTAAACAAGGCATTCTTTTTTGGTCAAAATTTAGATCGCTATCGTAATCTAGCCACAACAGGCGCAGATTTTTTTAAAACCGATAAGAAGGAATGGTACTCCATGGTTCAAGGCTTAAGAAAAGGAAAAAAAGGGTCTATGCACTTTGAAGATGACTTAAAGCAGAAACTTAAATTGAGCAATGATCAGAGTGTAATCCCGATTGGCGTTTTGCAGCTCGTAGGTAATTGGCTAAATGAAAAGGAGCTTAAAACCAATATTTCGGGGAAAAAGGGATCGAAAAAGAATATTAACATTGATTATGAGGAAATTGAGCTTTTGAATGCTTCAATCCTTCTAGATAAGGTATATACTGGTAATTTGGAATTCACTTTCCCTAAAAGAACCTTCCACTTAGAAAAGAAATCTAAGTACAAAATATCGGCAAATTTTGCTGATGGACAGGGCTTTATCGATATTTCAGAGGGTGGAAGCTATGCGGTTCAATATAGAAGTCCTGGGGAAAAGGCCATAGGGATAAAATTTACTTCTGATGAAAGAGAAATTACAAGCTACAGTATTTTGAATGTGGTGACTTTGGAAAAGGAAACACCCGATATGATTTTTGAACCAAAAGGTAAACGTAAGGGCTTAGGAAGTTTTGCCTCTGGTTATTCTATGGACGTTCAGACTGGGGCAGCCCCGCCAGAGGTGCTCCCAGGTGGTTTTGCACTGCTGTTCAATGGTTGCGATCAAGTATTTGATAGGCCTGTGATAATTGTGGAAGGATTTGATATTAAACAAAGTGATCCTATAAACAGAAGTACAATACACGATCTCAGAGAAAACGTAAGAGATGCCGTTGTTGAAGAATTTCTAACTTCCAATGGCTTTGATGTTATTTATTTGGAGTTTGATGACACCTTTGATGACATTAGGAACAATGCCGAAGTATTGAAGGATTTAATTAGAGATGTGAATTTAAGAAAAACAGGGAGTCATCCAATTTCAGTCATCGGTGCCAGCATGGGTGGACTCGTTGCGAGATATGCACTTACAGACATGGAAAGGGATGGTGAAACGCATAATGTAAATAGGTACATTAGTTTCGATGCTCCCCATTTAGGTGCAAATGCGCCTTTAGGATTGCAAAAGTTGGTTAATGACGTGAATGATATCACAATACGCCAGATATTCAATATTGCTCAAGACGATATTGATGATTTGCTGGATGCAAACAATAGCATTTCTGCAAAACAGATGCTATTAATGCATAATAGCCCAAATCCAAATCAAGCTTATATCAATTTACAAAATGAGTTTAACGTACTTGGTTGGCCATCGCAGGGCAATATTAGAAATATAGCTATTATCAATGGCTCAAATAATGGTACTGGGCAGACAAATATTAATCCTGAAGACAAAATCCTTGATGTTAACTACTCGGCTGTACTCGTTAGTGCTTTTGCGAGTGTTTTTAGCAACGCAGTAAATGCAAATGATAGAGTTAGTAAATTGGAAATTTTTACAGGGCCAATTCCCACCACGGTTAAATATGGGGATTATAATTTTGGAGCTTTCAACTATGATGTGGTTCCTGGAGGTTGGGTGCCAAACCAAGCTGCAAGCGCTAGTGTTTATAATTTAGGCCTTTCAGGAGGGTATGCAGCTGAGGTAATGAATATTTTTAACTCTTCATTAGTGAATTCTAATGGACGCGATATTCTAGGTTTTGTACCAACATTTAGTGCCATAGCCTCAACAAGTCCGCGACTGAGCCAAAGTGATCTTTTTAGATCAGTGGCTGCATCATCTACTCCATTTGATATTATTTATTCACAAGAACAGAACAGTAGGCACATCAACTTCGGTGAGATTACGCAACTATGGTGGAATTTACTGCTTAATGAGTTTGGAATAGCCTTAACTACAGTTTGTACATCAACTGTAAGTCAAATGCCACGCCCCAGTACTCCTCGGATTGATACGGACTTTTATTATTTGTGCGAAGATGAGAGAAGAGTTTTTTGGGTGCAGAATCCTTCTGATATTGCAAACCTGTATGACTACAGATGGACAGTATATGGCCCCGGTGCAACTGATTTTATTGAAGGAGAGACAATGACGATGCGTTATCCTGCGCCAGGTATTTATACGCTGGAGTTAAAATCTCATTTTAACGATGACAGAATCAGAATTGATGGTGACCCAAATAATGCGATTGATTTAACTCAAGGCTTGGTAAGCGGGCCTCCAAGTTTTGCCCATACGAGGTATGTCACAGTTTATGCGAGTTCAAGTTCTCAATGTAGCTCTTCGGGTGGAGGGGGGCCAATTCCTGAAAGGTCTGACATTAGCTTTGAAGACAACTTCGATGATCTGGATAAAAGCAATACTTCCGCGGTTTATCCTAATCCAATAGAAGATAATATTTATGTTAACTTCACTTTGAAATCAGAAGGAGAAGTCAATATCAAGGTAATAGAAGCGGCTAGTGGTCGGACACTTAGCTTGTTCAAAGAAACAATGACAAAAGGAAGCTATACGCGGAGCTTTGATACATCAGGTCTTACGAAAGGGCTGCACCTTTTGATGATTGAGACCTCAGAATACAGAAGAGTACATAAATTGATCAAGTAACCTAATATTATGAAGAACTTTTTGACTTTTATCTTAGCCATTACACTTCTTAGCAGTTGCACTCAAGAGGATCCGTCACGCACGATAATTGAAGGTACTTTGGTTTGGGATGATGGCACACCTGCTACTTCGATACGAATAATGGTGTCGGGCATGGACGATGTCTACGGATCATCCAAAATTTTATCCACAGCCACACAGGATGTTTTAGTAGGGAATGAGTTTAAGCTAGAACTGGAAGCTTATGAAAGAGTAAATTCATATACGATTAATTTTATAGAAATAGTGGAGGGGGGAACACTTAGAATAGTCGGGCCAGCGACTAGCCAAGATTGTGGAGGTACTCGTTGCAATTTGGTTAAACCTGGTCACCATTATAAATGGGAGATTGTATTGCCCAGAGTGCCATGAAAAAGCTACTAACCTTCATCTTAGCCATTATACTTCTTAGCAGTTGCACTAAAGAGAATCCTTCACCCACCATAATTCAAGGCACTTTGGTTTGGGATGACGGCACTCCTGCTACTTCGATTGAATTACGAATTTCAGGAACAGACCATGGAGGTTTCAGTTTATTTCCGAATAGTAAATCGACTGGTGAAACAACTTTGACTGTAAATGACACCAACGATTTTTATTTAGAGTTGGACGCTAATAAAGACGTTGATTCTTACACAATCAATTTCCGCAGAGTTTTATCGGATGGGTCATATGGGCGAATAGCTGATTCTGCTTCAATCAGCTGTGGAGATAAAAGTTGTGTGCGAATAGCCCCTGGTCACCATTATAAATGGGAGATTGTATTGCCCAGAGTGCCACCAACAAGCTAATAACCTTCATCTTGGCCATTATACTTCTTAGCAGTTGCACTAAAGAGAATCCTTCACCCACGATAATTGAAGGCACTTTGGTTTGGGATGATGGCTCTCCTGCTACTTCGATTCTTATACTAATTTCAGGAACAGACGATGGAGGTTTCAGTTTGTTTCCGGATGGCAAATCGACTGGTGTAACAACTTTGACTGTTAATGACACCAACGACTTTTATTTAGAGTTGGACGTTAATAAGGACGTTGATTCTTACGCACTCAATGTCCTCAGAGTTTTATCGGATGGGTCATATGGGGTAATAAATGGTTCAATCAGCTGTGGAGATAAAAGTTGTTTGCAAATAGCCCCTGGTCACCATTATAAATGGGAGATTGTATTGCCTCGTTAACTCACGCGGCTTATTAGAGAAAATATTATCCCTCCTGCCTCCTAATCTCCTCATAAATCAGCCGCATGCCTTCTAGGGTTAGTTTGCGGTTTAGCTTTCGCCAAGTAATGCTATTCACTTGAGGCCAAATATGAAATCAATTCGCTCAATGCATAAAACTGTATTAAATGTGTTAAGGATAACTCTCTTTTAGGCTTGCTTTAGTATCTTTAGATATGGCTGATAAGACTAATTCAGGTATTGAGATTAATATAGATGAATTAACAAATTCTGTAAGAAATGTAATTTCAGGAGACAGTTTTCCTACAGATGTATTAAGACTGGCCAACACTGACCTAAAAACGATAACTAAGAAGCGTGGATGGCAATTTGATTGGAAAGCAGAGCTGAAACATCCAGAACGCGACATTTATAAATTGACAATTGTAAATAATAACAATATAATTCAGGGTTTAGTGAGTTTAGAGGTGAAGGCCGATCACGTTTATATGCATTTGGTCGAAAGTGCCCCATTTAATAAGGGTGCAAATAAGCTCTATTCTGGCGTTCCTGGGAATTTGGTCGCTTTTGCTTGTAAACTGTCTTTTCAACGCGGCCATGCTGGGAATGTAGCATTTATTTCTAAAACCCACCTGATTGAACACTACGTAGAGTCTCTTGGGGCTGTTCATTTTGGGGGCCGAATTATGATTATTGATACAAAGGCAGCTACCAAGCTGGTTAATAGGTATTTTTCCAATTTAAACTGAAAGTAATGAGATCAAAAAGCAAAGAATTAGATGTAGACTTTATAGGCGAACAAGGGTCTGGGTTGACTAAAAAGGAGGAAGAAGGAATAAGCAATTTCATTAGTTTACAGAAAGAAAGAAGATTAAAGTTTGCCATCAATAAATCAAGGCAAAAGGAAAAATTAACCTAGGCCTTTTTTATGCCTCTTGCCTCCTAATCTCCTCATAAATCAGCCGCATTCCTTCCAAAGTTAATTTGCGGTTTACTTCCTCGAAGCGGTCATGCAGTGGGGTAAGAATAGAGGATAAACCTCCGGTAGCGACTACCTTAAAATGTGTTCCTAATTCTTTTTGGATTTTATCAAGCATGCCTTCAACCATACTCACATAACCCCAAAGTACGCCAGCCTGAATCGCATGGATGGTGTTTTTACCAATTACTGAATCAGGTAATTCTAAAGGCACTTCTGGCAACTGCGCAGTATTACCCACCAATGCTTTTATTGCCGTTTTAAGTCCCGGAGCGATATTTACCCCATGGATTTTTCCTGAAGCTTCAACTACCGTAAAAGTTAAAGCAGTACCAAAATCTACTACAATACAATCTGTTCTGTAAAGACAATGGGCCGCCATGGCGTTGGCCATCAAGTCTGTGCCAATTTGATGTGGATTTCCCGTAATGATGGGCAATAGATCATAATATTTCGGCCCAATGAATATGTGCTCACATTCAATCAGCGATGACCAAAATTCGGCTAAAACGGTGTTCAATTGAGGCACCACAGAAGAAATGATAATGCCATCGACATCGCTCAATTTGAGGTCGTTTTCTAAAAAGTTGAGCCTTAGGAAAACCTCATATTCAATTTGATTTTTAATCGGCAGGGTATTAAAGCGCCATTCATGAATCCATGAATTTCCATCATGAAGCCCGAAAACTATATTGGTATTCCCCGCATCAATCGCTAACAGCATGTTCTAAAAATTACAAAAACGAAATAACAAATTCCAAGCATCAAAAGGCAAATAACAAATTCCAAACTTCAAGCACCAAAACTCAAATTCCAAGCACCAAAACTCAAATTCCAAACTTCAAACTTCAAGCTCCAAAACTCAAATTCCAAGCACCAAAACTCAATCACCAAAACTCAAATAACAAAAGGTAAATTCCAAAATTCAGGTATTAAATCACAACCCACTCTCCAAAAGCGAGTTTTTTCTAACAGCTAACAGCTAACAGCTAACAGCTAACAGCTAACAGCTAACAGCTAACAGCTAACAGCTAACAGCTAACAGCTAACAGCTAACAGCTAACAGCTAACAGCTAACAGCTAACAGCTAACAGCTATCATTTATTTCACAAACATCGGTGGGTGTTGTTCGTCAAAGTCTGTTGCTTCTTGGTAAGCCCTTGCCACGGCAAGAATGGTCGCTTCGTCAAATAAGTTTCCTAAAAAGGAAATACTAGTCGGGCTGCCGTCTTCTGTATAGCCATTCTTTAGCACTACACATGGATGACCTGTTAAGTTGGTTGAAAGTAACTGACTGCCACCAAAACTAGGTGTTACAATCACATCGTAATCCTTCATTAAGTCATTCACTTTTTGCATCAAGACGGTTCTTGCGCGGTTGCCATTAATGTAATCCACTGCGGAAGTAAATCTCGCCTGGCGGAAAAGGTTTGGCCAAGCACCTGCATTTTGTCTTACCAAAAGACTGTCACGGTCAGATCTGGTTAAGGCATCGAATGATGCTGCAGCCTCGGCAGATAATATGGCCTGCATTCCACCAAAAGGAAGGTCAGAAACCCATTCTACAGGAATTAGATTAGCACCAAGCTTTTTCAATTCTTCTAAAACCTGTTGCTCATTGGCTTTTTGTTTTTCATTTCTGGTTTGGTCAAAATAGCTTTTTAAATACCCAACTCTTAGTTTCGAAAGATCAACCTTGCCTTTGTAATTAAATGCAGCATCATGTACCGACTGGTCAATGTTGTCTGTTCCTCTGATCACGTCAAACACTAAAGCACAATCGAAGGCATTTCTAGCAATCGGACCAATTTTATCCATGCTCCAGCTCAAAGCCATTGCACCAGCTTTGCTCACACGTCCAAAGGTTGGTCTTAATCCGGTCACTCCATTGCGGGTAGAAGGAGATACAATTGAACCGAGTGTTTCGGTACCTAAGGCAAATGGCACCAAACCAGCAGAAGCCGAGGAAGCCGATCCAGCAGAAGATCCGCTTGAGCCTTGTTCCATGTTCCAAGGGTTTTTGGTGGTTCCGCCATACCAAACATCACCCATGGCCAATGCACCCAAGGTAAGTTTCGCGACTAAAACAGCTCCTGCTTCATCCAATTTTCGGATAACAGTGGCCAACTCTTCGCCACGATCTTGGTCTTTATAAGGGCCAGCCCCCCAAGTGGTTTTATAATCAGGTACTGAAAGCAAATCCTTCGCTCCATAAGGAATTCCGTGCAATGGCCCTAAATAAGTGCCTTTGGCCAATAAGTCATCTGCTTTTTTGGCTTGAGCTAGTGCACGTTCTTTGGTGATGGTGATGACTGATTGAAGTGTGTCTCCATAGGTTTCTAAGCGATTGATAAAGAAGTTCGTCAGCTCAATGGAGGTTATTTTTTTTTCTTTGATCAAAACTGAAAGTTGCGCCACGGTATAAAATGCAAGGTCATTTCTGTTCTTTGGCATATCTACCTTTTGAGGAAATCCCCATTCGATTTTATCTTGTTTTGTTGAAGGTTGAGCGCCAATAATAGGGTTGAACCACATGGCGGGAGGCACTTCGTTGCCTAGTTCAAAAGCATGCAGCTCTTTGATGCCCGACATTCCTCGATTGAGACCGGGGAGCAATTGATCTATTTCTCCATCCGTAAGATTAAGGTCTAGCAATTTTTGAGCAGCCTTGACATCCTCTTTCGCAATACTCAAATCTTGCGCAACTTTGAAGCCCATCGCAAAGCCAGAAGAGACCAATAGGATTGCGAGAAGTGTCATGATAGGCTTCTTCAGTTTAAATGGATTCAGTTTTTTCATAGTGGTAGTTAATTTGTTTTGACTTCTTTTGTAAATAAGAACCTGTTCAACAAAATAGAAGCGCTTAAGTTATGAAAAGCATGGTGACTCAACAAACACAATTCCCTAACTGGATGCGCGGTTTTTTATTAATCGTAACGGCCTATCATATCTTTTGGGGCTTTTTTATTGCCATTTATCCAGAAAGCTTTTTTCATTGGGTAACTGAATCACAAAGTGCAGTTCCGGAGATAATCATTTGGCAAGGACGAGCTGTGTTGGTCATGGGGCTGGTTTATGTGTTTACGGCACTTCATCCTGGTAAGCTTTGGTTTTTACTCTTCTTTGGTGCATTCACAAAAATTGCTGGTGGGCTTTGGTTCTTCTTTACCATTTTAGAAGGAGAATTAGGTAAAAGGGCGATTTTCCATTTATTGATGAATGATGCAGTATGGGTTCCTTTCTTAATCGTTTTTGGATTGAAGGGGCTCGCTTACAAAAAATCAAAAGAGAAGGTCAGTTCTAAAAATTAAGATTGGATAGCATATGAATGCGTATTTCACTCGTCTTTACGAATACAATGCTTGGGCAAATGACTTGTTTTCCCAAGTTCTCTTAACCAATAAGTTGAGCAGCCACAAAGCTCTCGATCTCTTTTCACATATCGGAAATGCGCAAATTATCTGGTTCCATCGCGTGACTCAATTGGAGGGAAAAGTGCCGAAAGTGTTCGAAACCTTTGAGCTGATCGAGGCCATTGATTTGGTACGGATCAGCGGTGAACTGTGGCTTGATTTGGTCAAGTCTAAGGCTGATTTTGAAGAGGAAATTGAATATCAGAACTCAAAAGGAGATTCCTTTCAATCGAACATATCAGATATTATTATTCATGTCGCCAATCACGGCACTCATCATCGCGGACAAATAGCCACTTTATTAAGACAAGAAAATATTGCCCCACCTGCCAGTGACTTTATCTTCTTCTCAAGGGCTTGATCAAAATAAAATCCACTTCTTCCTTTTATAGATCGGTGTGCGCTCCGTATTGGTCATGGCCGTTCCTCTGGAAGTTCCAAAGCAATATGGCTTTTTAGAATTGGCTTTCAATTGGTTAAGATTAACGCTAAAGAAGAAACCCGCGCTTCCATTTTCCTTGGTCAGTAAACTATTGAAACTCTGAGTTCCTAAGGTAATTGCTCCATAGCGTGCCGCCAAGCCCCAATGAAAATCACCCAACTGATTAAAGTATAGCGGCATATAGATGGCCTTTTTACCTTGTTCCCATCTTGGGTTCAAAGTAAGCGAATGCAAATAATTGAGCCTGAAATCTGTTTTTGAAAAGCTGGTCAGGTCTATCCGTGCTGCGGCTCCAGCATAAAAGTCGTTGCCAAAATTATAGTCATAGCCAAGGTTTAAGCTGGTGGGCAAAGACACGGTGTAAGTAATGTTGAGATCATCTACTTGAGCAAAGGTGGCAAGGCTATCCTTAAACATGCGAACACTTGTCAGTCCTTCAAATAGCAAATCAATGTTATTGATATTGGCTGTGGGTACTTGCACTAAAGCAGTTGCCGATGCGCTGCCTGTTTCAAAAGTCATTTTGCCAAGATCGGTGATGCTGGCGCTTATCTTGAACTCATAGTCAATATCGGGTTTTCGCATTGTACCATTTTCATCTTTAGGGTCGGCCCGAAAAGCAATCCTTTCGAAGACAAAGCCAAAGTCGAGAGCGATGTGGCTTCCAGTACTTGCTGGTAACTTATTTAAGGCCTTGTCACCGTCAAATTGCTCAAATTCATTCAGGTTAGAAGAATAACCAAAGGACAAGTCGGCATTATTGATGGTTGTAGTGCCTGCGCTGGTTTCATAATCAAAATCGTTAACCCTTAAAAAAGCACTCGCCCTGGGGCTTATTTGCTTCAAACTGGCACCGAACTTTGACCGATTGTATCCGTCATCCTTAAGCACTTTGGCATAAGTAAGGGCAAGCTCTCTCCATAATGAAGTAGCAAAATCCCCTTGCTGATTGGTTACCACTGTATTATCGAAGCGCGGATTGCTAAATCTCCCAAATTGGATGATAAAATCTGGGCTAAGGTCAATGGCGCTGGCATGGGCCCTCATTCGATAAGTAAACCCCAGAGATTCGTCTCCCGCTAAACTTATCATGCCCGACAATCCGCCCAGAGCGATATTGGAATGAAGAAATTTCTGCTCCCTTTCCAAAAACCTAAAGAGGCCTCCTCCTGTCTCGGTCTTGGTATTGTAGGCAATGTTATTGGTTAAAAAGAAATTCCCATTGATTAGGCTAAAGTCATATTTGTAAGGAGAGCCCGCCAAGTTTGCAGGCTGTAATTGAGCACCAATAATCCCTGAAAAATCGGAGTGTACGAACCCATTAAAACTCTGGGCTACAGTAATTTGAGAAAAGCAAACCAGTAAAACGACTTGTAGAACGCGCAAAATTACTTGTCAATTGCTGTGAAATAATAAAAGTACGTCAATTCTCTTAAATTATTTGGAGCGAAGCCCGATTTTGCAAAGCACAATAAAGACAATAGTAAAGTTGGTTAAAGTCTGTTATACGGAATTAAATTTTGAATCATGATGCTTATGCAGCATGAAATTCGAAGTACCTACATCTATTCCACATGTTCAAATACAAATATTTGTATTTGAACAACTGTATCTATTGCACCAAATGCGTTTTTCTGTATATTTGTATCACTTTCTCAAACACCTCGGGCGTTTCTCGCTTCGTCCCAATCCAGATTACTTTTTCCAAACATCTCCTTAATTAACGAAATACGTCTTCAATGCTTTAGCGTATTGTGCTCATTACTATACCCTGTTCAGGGTGTAATAGGTGTTTGACCTAGTTTCTAGCGTAAATACCGAAAAATTGAAATTAGTAAATCGCTCATGTAGCGATGAGAGCTTAAACCGACCTTCAATGCGAAGATCATTAGTTCTCGACTCGATTTCCAATCATTCCCCTGATGATCTGAAACAGGAAAAGAATGAAAAGGAACACGCTAATTTCGGCACTTACAACCTACCTAATCATCATCACAATGATGGTAAGTGTTCCTTCATTTGCCAATAACTTAGATCAAATCCTTACCAAGGAAGCCGCCACTCAAGATCTTAATCTATATTTCCAGCTTATTGATGAGCAACATGGTAATCCATACGCTTACATTTCTAGAGTTGAATTTAAAGCTTTGGTGGACGCACAAGTAAAAGCTTTACCTGAGCATATTTCGCAACAAGACTTTTCCATCCTTCTGTCTGAACTTAACCAAAAACTCAGATGTGGACACACTGCAGTTTCAATGGATACTCAAACTTTAAAGACAGCAACGGAGAGAAGCGAGTTTTTCCCATATGCCATCTCAATTATCGACAATGAGATTTTTGTAGACTTTGAAGAAGGCAACATTCCCCTTGGAAGTAAAATAATTTCAATCAACGGAATCACTTCTGCCCAAATGGTCACTGATTTGACTGCCCTGACCATTACCGATGGATTTATTGAGACGAAAAAATTAAGAGAAATAGAGCAGAAATTTGGCTATTACTATTTCTTGAAATACGGCCCGATAGGCCAATTTAAAGTAAGTTATGATTTTGATGGCCTGGTGAAAGAAGCCCTTGTAGAAGGTGTTCCAGGAAATCAAATGATGGCTAATAATTACATGCGTCCTGTGTATAAATCGCACGAGCGATACTTTCATTTTACACATTTGGACGCTGTTGACTCCCTTCAAACCTTAGTTTTGACATTGAACACTTTTCAGGCAAACCCTGAATGGTTCTTTGACAAAATAGCGGCTCAGTACGATAAGGCTTCGAAACGTTTTCGTTTCAACAGCCTCGTATTGGACCTGCGAAATAATGAAGGTGGTGATCGTAGACTTTTAAATATTCTTTATAAAATCATCGCAGGTACCGACTTGGTTGACCCTTCAAATACTTATACTAGAAGTTTGACTATCACACACGAAAAACAACTTTTAGGAATTAATGGAGCAGCCAACAACGCTGAGGTAATAAACAATGCCGAGAATTATCTAGAAAAGTATTTCGTGTCGAATCAGGACGGCAAATTTGTGAGCCCTGAGCACAATTGGCATGCAGATTTCGACTTAGGTTTCGAATTGGACGACATCCGTTTTGAAGGTAAAGTATATGTGCTTACTTCAGGTAAAACCTTTTCTGCCGCTGCTGACTTTGCGAGAATTTTGAGCCAAATGGACAATGTGATTTTGGTTGGGGAAGAAACTGGAGGAGCTCACGAGGCCAGAACCGCCAACATGCTGTTGAATTATGGTTTGCCAAATTCAGGTTTGGTGATTCAAGTTCCTGTGATTTTCGAATCATTCATTAATCATGACAAGGACAACGGATTCGGCAGAGGAACCTTCCCTGATTTCTTTGTTAAGAAAACTTACACAGATCTTATCAACAAGAAGGATGCTGTTTTCGAATTCACTTTAGATCTGATTGCTCAAAGCAATTCTTTAGGATCGAATTAATCAAAAATCTATTTCCGTAGCTTTTCGGATTACTTACCTTTAGAGAATGAGTAAGCCTGAAAAATCCCTGTTCTTGTTAGACGCGTTTGCGTTGATATATCGCGCCCATTTTGCCTTCAGTAAAAACCCGAGAATAAGCTCAAAGGGGTTAAATACTGGCGCAGCCTTTGGATTTACCAATAGCATGTTGGAAATCATTGAAAAACGCCAACCAACCCATATTGCAGTAGCTTTCGATACGCATGCACCCACTTTTCGCCATGTGCAATTCCCAGAATACAAGGCCAATCGAGATGAGCAACCTGAAGATATTAGAATCGCAGTTCCTATTGTAAAGGACATTGTCCGTGCTTTCAATATTCCAGTGCTAGAACTGGACGGTTATGAGGCAGATGACGTAATTGGAACAATTGCCAAAAGGGCTTCAGCAGAAGGCTTTGAGGTATTTATGATGACCCCCGACAAAGACTATGGCCAATTGGTAGAAGAGCATGTTTACCTGTATAAGCCAGCTTTTATGGGAAATGGCGTAGATGTTATGGGTATTCCCGAAATCCTTGAAAAATGGGATATAGAAAGGATTGATCAGGTGATTGAAATGCTAGGTTTACAAGGCGATGCGGTTGATAATATTCCTGGAATCCCCGGAGTAGGGCCAAAAACAGCTTCAAAACTTTTAAAAGATTACGGAACAATTGAGGGTATTATTGCACATTCTCATGAATTGAAAGGCAAACTGAAAGAGCGAGTTGAAGAGTTTGGGGCTCAAGGCCTTTTGTCTAAAGAATTGGCAACCATTTGTACAACCGTTCCAGTAGAATTTGATGAAGAGGCCATGAAATATACTGGCCCAAATAAGGAAAAGCTAACTGAGATTTTTGAGCAGCTCGAATTCAGAACTACGCTAAAAAGAATTTTGGGAGAATCCTCAGCTCCATCTGCACCAACCACGTCAAAACCTAAGGCACAGGCTACATCTCAAATGGGACTCTTTGGGGATGATAGCCCAACGCTTCAACAAACAGAAGAAAAAAATCAGATCTCTGAAAAGCAGAATATCCTTACGACAGATCACGATTACCATTTGGTTGACAGTCCCGCATTGAGAAAGCGACTGATCAAATATTTGATGATTCAAAAAGAGCTGTGTTTCGATACTGAAACCGATAATATCGAGCCCATTGAGGCCAATATGGTGGGACTTTCATTTTCGTACAAAAAAGGAGAAGCCTACTACATTCCCACCCCAACGGATAGAGAGGAGACTCAGGCCATTTTAGAAGAATTCAGGCCTGTTTTCGAAAATGAAAACATTCTAAAAATTGCTCAAAATGCCAAATATGACATTCAAGTTTTAAAGAATTATGGCATCGAAGTATTGAGGCCAATTTTTGATACCATGATCGCTCATTATTTGATCGATCCTGATACACGGCATAACATGGATGTATTGGCAGAGAATTACCTCAACTATACACCAGTTTCGATCACCGAATTGATCGGAAAGGCGGGTGTAAATCAGGGAAATATGAAGGATGTCGCCATTCATAAAGTGGTGGAATACGCGGGAGAAGATGCCGATATTACACTTCAATTGAAGCAGAAGTTTGCACCGATGCTTGAGGAAGGGAACGTTACCAAGCTCTTTAATGAAGTTGAAATTCCTCTCGTGACAGTACTGGCCGATATTGAATACAATGGTGTGAAAATCGATGTGGAGGCCTTGGCCGTAATGTCAAAGGAATTGGCCGAAGAAAGCCTTGTTGCCCAAACCGAAATTTTTGAATTGGCAGGTGTGGAATTCAATATTGCTTCCCCAAAACAGCTTGGCGAAATACTTTTTGATAAGCTGAAACTGATCGATAAACCAAAGACTACCAAAACAGGGCAATACGCCACTGGCGAGGATATTTTGTCTACTTTGGCCAATGAGCATGCCATCGCCAGAAGAATCTTAGAATTCAGAGAATATCAAAAACTAAAATCAACTTACGTAGATGCGCTGCCTCGAATGATCAGTCCGATTGACGGATTGGTACATACCGATTATCGTCAGGCGGTTGCGGCTACCGGTCGGTTAAGCTCCAATAATCCAAACCTTCAAAACATCCCAATCAGAACAGAAAAGGGACGAGAAATTAGAAAAGCATTTATCCCTCGTTCCGAAGATCATATCCTTTTGGCAGCGGATTATTCTCAAATAGAACTTCGAATTGTGGCCGCTTTTGCCAAAGATGAAAGTATGATGGAAGCCTTTAAAAATGGTCGGGATATTCACGCTACAACAGCTTCGAAAGTATTTGGTGTTCCACTTGAAGAAGTAGACCGCGACATGCGAAGAAAAGCCAAGGAAGTCAATTTTGGATTGATTTACGGTATTTCAGCCTTTGGTCTGGCGCAAAATATTGGCATTTCGCGCACCGAAGCACAGCAAATCATCACCGCTTATTTCAATGAGTTTCCTGGCGTTAAAACCTTTATGGATGCTCAAGTGAACAAGGCCAGAGAGTTTACTTATGTAGAAACTATTTTGGGCAGAAGAAGGTACTTGAGAGACATTCATTCTAAGAATATGGTAGGTCGTGGCCATGCCGAAAGGAATGCAATTAATGCCCCTATTCAAGGAAGCGCTGCGGATATGATTAAGGTCGCCATGATCAACATTCATAAATGGATGAAGGCGGAAAAACTACAATCCAAAATGATTATGCAGGTGCATGATGAACTTGTGTTTGATGTTTATAAGCCTGAATTAGAATTGATGAAGGAACGGATTCCCGTACTAATGAAGTCCGCTATTGAGCTTGAAGTACCTATGGAAGTTGAAGTTGGCGTGGGTGATAATTGGTTGAAAGCGCATTAGAAAGAACCAACACTCCAAAAGTTTAGCCTTGTGAATGGAATTCATAATTACATTTTCTGGATATTGAACACCAACTTTTGGAGAGTTAATAATTAAAATATTGTATGGAAACACTGCCAATTAGCCTAGCTCAGATTCGAGAAGCTCATGCTCGAATCAAGCCTTTTATACACCATACGCCTGTGCTTACTTCGGAAAGCATTAATACTATTGCGGGCTGCGAAGTCTTTTTTAAGTGTGAAAATTTCCAAAAAGTGGGTGCATTTAAAGCAAGGGGAGGCCTAAATGCTGTGCTTTCTATTCCTGAAGAACAAAGAAAAAAAGGTGTAGTAACCCATAGTTCAGGCAATCATGCTCAGGCAATGGCTTTGGCTGCCAGAGATTCTGGTTGCAATGCTTATATCGTAATGCCAAATACAGCTCCGGAGGTGAAGAAAAAGGCGGTGGCTGGTTATGGCGCTCAAATTACTTTCTGCGAACCTACACAAGAAGCCAGAGAATCGAATGCGGCTCGAATCATGGAAGAAACTGGAGCTACTTTCGTTTCGCCATACAATGATTATAAGGTGATTGAAGGACAAGCGACTGCCACCATAGAATTCTTGGAAGAGCAAACTGATTTAGACTTTTTGATGGTACCAGTTGGTGGAGGAGGCCTGTTGGCTGGAACTGCCTTGGCCGCCCATTATTTAAAACCAGAGCTTCAAGTATATGCGGGCGAGCCCGAAGGTGCTCAAGATGCTTTTCTTTCCATGCAAAAAGGAGAAGTAGTACGAATTGATAAACCCAATACCATCGCGGACGGTCTTTTGACCACCGTGGGGGACAAGAACTTCCCGATCATTCAGCAATTGGTCAAAGGAGTTTTGGTGGTCAACGATCAGGAAATTATCGAAGCCATGCGCTTGATTTGGGAAAGGATGAAGATCATCATTGAACCCTCTTGCGCTGTACCTTTTGCTGCTTTGTTAAAGAATAGAGAAAAGTTCGCAGGCAAGAAAGTAGGCATAATCCTAAGCGGAGGAAATGTGGATTTAGCGAAATTGCCTTTTTAGGTTTGGGTATTGGGTTAATACAGCTAATCCGATATCAGCAAGGAGACCAGTAGTGGATTTTCAATAAACGACCCTCTTCAAAGGAGAAAATATATCCGCTATCTTGATCTTTTGGATAGAGCTTTATCTCTTCAGCATAAAGATTGTCATCAAAGTAAGTTTTCGCTTTTTCACCAAATAGTTCGATAAACCGATCTTTACTGGTTGCATTACTCAACTTATGACCATCGATTTCCAAGAAAATTTCTCCCTTCGAATCAAAGGTTATCTCTTGTAAAATGTACTTTTCTTTTTCATTGCCGATAAAAATGAAGCCTTTATAGATGAGTTGTTCATAGGGCGCACCAGGTTGACTTTCTGAATATGCCCCGCACTCATATTGTGGGTCGATGATTTTAGGGATGCCGAAAATTTTAACAATTTCGTCTTTAGTTGATTGATAAGAGAGCCCATTGAATTTGATCAATTCAAGTTCAAATAGTAGCTCTTGACCAAAGGATGGTGAGGTGGAAAAAGCAAGAAAAAGACCAATTAGGAAAACTTTCATGAATCATTCTTTAAGCTACTGAGTTGGCACCAAACACTATTTAAACATCAACTTCGCAACAGCTCCTTTGGACCCAGAGGCATAAGCCGACTTTTTATCCTTGCTTAAGCTTACCGAATAATATTTGCCCTCCATCATTTCGTAAGCACTCATGCCATCTCTGAAGTAGCTACAGCTTTCTCGGCCTACTGTCAGCACAAGTCCATTCTGCATAATGGCCACGCCCGAACGATAGCCATGGGGTGATAAAGATGCCATTATAGGAAACCAACTTTGGCCTTTATTCATAGTGTAGGCACTGTTAATTCTTGTCAGTGAGTCGCCTCTAAAATCACCACCTACGATGAGACCTTCTTTCTCATTTTTGAAAGCAATAGAGAAAATGCCTTCGCTAGATGCTCCAGATTGAATGGGAGTAATGGTTTTGTTCCAGGTTTCTCCCATGTCGTAGGAATAGAAGAAACTTGCTTCTTGACCACCAAGCCCAATATATACATCAGATTTTCCATTAGTGATGAGGCAGGTGCCACTTGCCGCAAATCCACCTTGCCCTTCTTTGGCAATTGGTCTTTGCTCAAAAGGAAGTTCCTGCCATGTTTCGCCCCCATCTTTGGTTTTTAAGATTAACAGTCTTCCATCAACCGCATCGCCAAAGGCTATTCCGTTCTGGTTATCCCAAAAATCCATAGCATCGTAGAAGGTGCCTTCCTTCATAGTAAAGAATTTTTGTTCCCAAGATTTACCACCATCAATGGTTTTGTAGATGACTGCGGGCAAGCCAGCACTTAAAACTATGGCAGTATTTTCATCGAATCCTTGCACATCACGAAAGTCGATGGTGTCAGCTTCGGCAATACTCACATTTTCCCAAGTAGTGCCCCCATCTATGGTTCGGAGTACAGCTCCTTTGCTGCCGCTTGCCCAAGCCACGTTTTCAGAAACGGCATTGAGGCCTCTCAAACTCGATTCAACCGTAGAATTTTGGGCTTCCCAAAAAGGAATGCCAGCAGATGTTTTCTCCTTTGACTTGTCATTACCACAAGCCAATAAAAGCAGGATTGGGAGTAAAAGGCTTAGTTTTTTCATTGTGCTTTCAATGCAGCCAAGTCAGGCTTTTCGGCAGATTTATAAACTGATGCAGGTAGCTCATCGAACACCATCACATCGGAGATTTGTCTTTCACCTCGGTCGCCAGAGAGAAGTATATTGCCCATTTTTTGATAGTTCTGGAATGGAACATTAAAGCCTTGCACGGTATCAGCGGCATTTCTATAATATGCCCATTGGCTCACCAATCTGCTTTCCTTATCTACCCAAACCCAATAGCGGTTATTTGGTGTAACCCCAACGGCTTCGAAAGTTAGTTCGAGTTTATCCGCCATTTTTTCTTCTTTGGTCATTTCTTCGCCCATATATTTTAGAGTAACGCCTGAGTCCTTCAATTTGTAGGGCATTACCAGCCAATAAGCATCGTTGATCCAAGCACTTTTTCCTCGGCCAACTAGATTGGCCAATGAATCAGCATCGGTAATTTCTCTTCCATCAATAAACACCTTCCCGGTATTGTCATTAATGTTTACCAAAAAAGTAGTGTTGCGCATATCAATCCGAACATCGCCAGTCCATTTATCCCAAACCAGTTCGCGCGCACCGAAGAAATTCCATGCGATATGACGAGTTTCGTCCCAAGCTTTTCTTCCTCCCATAGCCGCCATCACTTCATCTGCAATGATCATGGCCTCGGCATCAGATCCCTCTAAATTAAATCCCTCGGCTGGCGGATTGCCATATTCTTCTGCGGTTTGTTCTTGATTTTTCGGCCCACAGGCCAATACAGTTAGGGCAATTAGCAGAAAAGTGAGTAGCGAGTTCTTGGTTTTCATAAGTCTTGATTTTACTACTAAGATAATGGGCTTTTGGCAGGATTCCATTCCAATTCCTGCACTTGCTTTGCTTTCGTTTGTGAAAGGCAAAAGAAGGTCATTCAGAGTATAAACTACATTTAGGAACTTTTATTTGCTTTATTCGTATTTAAAAAACTACATTTAGGAAGTTAATCTAAAAACGCTCTGTCTTACTGAGCCTATTTGCAATATGAAGAAGTTTCAACTTGGAGAATTTGAAGAGATAGTACTCCTAACTGTGGGTGTGCTATTCGGAGAAGCCTATGGCGTTTCTATTAAAGAGGATATAGAGAAGAGACTGAATCGGAAAGTTTCAGTGGGTGCTTTGCAATCGGCCTTGAGAAGAATGGAGAAGAAGGGTTTTTTGGTCTCTGAATTTGGCGAGGCGACAAGCGAGCGAGGTGGTAAAAGAAAGCGCTATTTTAAAATCACCGCGCTGGGTAAAAAAGCGCTCGAATATAACATCCAAACCCGAATGGATTTGTGGAAGCAAATTCCAGATGTGGCTTTTGAATTTAAAATATGCTAAAGCGGCTTGGCGAAAAATTATTAAGACTCTACTGCCATCCAGATTTTCAAGAAGATATTCTTGGCGATTTGGAGGAGTATTTCAGGGTGAATAGCTCGGAAAAGGGAGAGGCATATGCGGAAAGAAAATTTCTCGTGGATGCTGTGATGCTGTTTAGATTTTCACTGCTTCGCGAAAACTGGTTAAGTCAAAAACTAATACAAACAACAATGGTCAAAAACAACTTTAAGATGGCGTATCGCAGTATGATGCGTCAAAAATTCTACTCATTCCTGAACCTCACTGGTTTAGCAATTGGTATGGCAGCCTGCATCTTCATCGCTATTTTCGTGAAAGAAGAGCTAAGCTTCGATAAACACTTCGAAGATTCTGATAAGATTTTCCGTATTGCTGGTAATTTGAAATTTGGGGATAATGTTTTTAATCTAGGCTTCGTTCCCGACCCAATGGCAAAGACTGTCAAGGAGGAGTTCCCTGAGGTTGAAAATGCTGCCAGAACAAGAGGTGATGCGACAATACTAGTCTCTTATAACAATAATTATTTCCGCCAGTCTAATATTACTTGGGCTGATCAGGAGTTCTTTTCAATCTTCTCAATCCCACTTCTAAGAGGAGACAGAAATCACTTATTAGACGAACCCAATACGGTTGTAATCACCGAGTCGACTGCTAAGAAGATTTTTGGAAGCGAGGATCCATTGAATAAGGTCATCCGTTTCAATGATGAGTTGGATATTAAAGTGACAGGGGTGATCCAGGATATTCCTGACAACACTCACTTCAAGTACAACATGTTTGTCACCATGCTGAACAGAGCAGATGCAAGGCAAAACATGTGGTTGAGTAATAATTTCACCACCTATGTCAAGCTGAATGCTAAGGAATCAAAGGCTACCGTGGACGGGCGATTCCCTGATTTTCTCATGAAGCATTTTGCGGAACAGGTGAACCAAATGATGGGGATCAAGTTGGAGGATGCCGTGGCCAGTGGTGCTCTGGCAGCAACTTATTTTTTACAGCCCATTGAAGATATTTACTTGTATTCAAACCTAGATTTCGAATTACGTTCAGGTGGTTCAATAGAGAATGTCTATATATTCAGTATCATCGGTTTCTTTATTCTTTTGATCGCCTGTATCAACTTTATGAACATGGCCACGGCCAGAGCTTCTGTTAGGGCGAAAGAAGTTGGGATCAGAAAAGTATTGGGCTCCCTGAAGTCGCAATTGATCAATCAATTTTTGATGGAATCGATTCTAAGCAGTTTCATTGCGGCCATTGTAGCAGTGATCATGGTCACTTTACTGCTGCCCTCATTCAATACGCTTACGGACAAGCAAATAGTGAATCCCATCTTTAGCATGACAGGGCTTTGGCCTTATTTATTGATCTCAACTATTATCATTGGGGCCTTGGCGGGCATTTATCCAGCTTTTGTACTATCATCATTTTCTCCTTCCAAAGTATTAAAAGGTGAGGTTACCCAAGGCAAAAAAGCGGGTTGGATGAGGAATATCTTGGTGGTCATTCAGTTTTCGACCTCAATTTTCCTAATAATTGGTTCGGCCTTTATTTACAGCCAACTCGATTATCTTCAACATAAAGAATTGGGTTTTAATAAAGATCAAATACTTGTGGTCAACGAGACTCAGCTTTTGGGCAATCAACTTCAAGCCTTTAAGACGGAATTAGAAAGAAATCCATTGGTCGAAAGTGTTTCGGTCAGCGGGTTTATTCCTGCTACCAATACTTATAATGATTCTCCCTTTTTGGCAGAAAATGCAACATCAGCAGACGAAGGGGTTTCTTTACAAATTTGGTATGTGGACCAGGATTATGCGAAAACCTATGATTTAAAACTGGCGGATGGGCGTTTCTTTTCCAAGGAATTTGCTTCAGACTCTACCAGCATGGTGTTAAATGAAACTGCCATTAGAAGATTTGGCTATACCGAGAATCCAATCGGAAGACGGGTAAAATCACTCAGCGGTAATAACTCTTATACTATAGTGGGCGTGATAAAGGATTTTCACTTTAGGTCTATGACTGAAGAAATTCAGCCACAGGTTTTTTTCTTGGGGAACAGCCCAGACAATTTAAGTGTCAAGTTTAAAGCAGATATGACCAATGAAGTTTTAGCAACCACCAAGGCTAGCTGGGACAGCTTTAGTGGAGGCAAACCTTTTGAATATGATTTTCTAGATCAAATTTTTGCGGACTCCTTTAAAAATCAAATAAGAGTAAAAACCATTTTCTCTGTCTTTGCGGTTTTAGCAATTAGTATTGCTTGCCTAGGCCTGTTCGGCTTGGCTGCTTATGTAACAGAGCAGCGCAAAAAGGAAATAGGGATCAGAAAGGTATTGGGAGCTTCTATGGCTACTTTATTGACCTTGCTTTTCAGAAGTTTTACTTTTCTGATTCTAATATCTGCCGTTTTAGCGATTCCATTGGCATGGTGGTACATGGATGGATGGTTATCAGATTTCCCTTTCAGGGTTGACATGAACCCTTTGATTTTTATAGGATCAGCATTAGGGACTTTATTCATAGCGCTTTTAACGGTTGGCTATCAGTCTATGACTGCGGCAAGGCGAAACCCAATTGAAAACCTAAGAAACGAGTAAACTTCAACCTTTGTATATATTTCAAAAATGCCAGAAGATCTCTGGCATTTTTACTTTTGGGAGAATTAACATGTATAGAAAAATCGATTTTCTATACATGTTTTTTGAACCTGTATAGATTTGATGCATTTGGTATACACGTTATTGACGACCCCAAAACATGATATTTTTGGAATAGAATCCGTAAAAAACATAATCATTTTGGATTTCTACTTTTGGGAAGCAGCAACTTGCCATTTGGCATTGAGTTTATGCTGTCCAATCATTCGCAACTCATCCCTCCAATCTTACGGTTCGGTAAATCTTTTTTTAATTGGCTTAATGATCATTGCACATTTGAATTATAAATGAGCCCACAGCTCAATAACTCAAAAGCAACATGAAACAACAACTCATCTTTCTACTCTCCTTTTTGGTGAGCGCTTCGTTTGGTTTGCAAGCGCAAACTACGATTTCGGGCAAAGTGCTCGACACTAAAGGAGAAGCCATTCCTTCGGCCAATATCTATATCAAGAACTCATTTGATGGAGCGAATAGTCAACTGGACGGCAGCTTCACCTTCGAAACTTCCGAAAGTGGTCTTCAGGTTTTGGTGGTAAGTTTTATTGGTTACAAAACTTTCGAAAAGCAAGTTGAAATCAATAGTAAAACCCTTTTGGTCGAAGTGGTTTTGGTTGAAGAAATCAACAAAATTGACGGAGTTACCATAACCGCTGGAGCCTTTGAAGCCAGCGATATCAAAAAAGTAACGGTGCTCAAGCCGTTGGACATTGTGACTACCGCAAGTGCTGCCGGTGATATCATGGGAGCAATCAATACTTTGCCAGGCACAGCTACGGTGGGTGAGTCGGGAAGGCTTTTCGTAAGGGGAGGGGAAGGATATGAAACCAAAGTGTTTATCGATGGGCTGGAAGTGAGAAATGCTTTTGGCGCCACGGCTCCCAATGTGCCTACCCGCGGTCGTTTTAGCCCTTTTTTGTTTAAGGGAACGGTTTTTAGTACTGGAGGATATTCAGCAGAATACGGTCAGGCGCTTTCCTCAGCCTTGATTTTAAACTCAAACGATATTCCGGAAAAAACGCAAGGCGATATTTCTGTAATGTCGGTCGGTGGAGATTTGGCTTACACCAAAAAATGGGAGAACACTTCCGTTTCGGGCAAGCTACAATACACAGATTTAAGACCTTATCAAGGCCTAATCAACCAATATTTTGATTGGGAATCTGCGCCTAACAGTGCTGGAGCCGAGTTTGTGATCAGACAAAAAGTGAATAAGAATGGCTTGCTTAAAGTATATACAAACTTGAGCAGGTCTGCCTTCACAATCAGACAACCCGATATCAATCGCCCAGGAATAAAGGATACAATTTCTGTGGACAACGATTACGTTTACTTCAATACTAATTACAAGGATGTTTTAAACGAAAAGTGGTCAGTTCGTGCTGGTTTTTCAGCTACTCTTAACAAAGAGCAAATAGGTTTTAATAATGATCAATTCAGTGCGATTGAGAATGGAGCTCATACGAAGTTGGCCTTCAATTGGGATGCTGCTGAAAAGGTAAGCGTGAATTTCGGGACAGAGTTTTTCGCTAAGAAATTCACACGAGAATTGTTCGTGTCCGATGCACAGCCTGAGACTTATGATTTTAATGAAAACCTCTCTTCGACTTTTGCCGAAGCTGACTATTTCGCTTCGAATGCCTTTGTGGTGAGAGCAGGCTTAAGAATGGAACAATCATCTCTTTTGAACAAAGCTTGGGTAAGTCCGCGCTTGGCAATGTCATACAAACTGAGCGAAAAGGGTCAGTTTTCTTTGGCTTATGGCGAGTTCTTACAATCAGCCCAAAATGAATATGCCTTGGTAAATAGAAGTCTACAGCCAGAAAAGGCAACGCACTACATCATGAATTACCAATACTTTAATGACGGTAGAGTTTTTAGAGTTGAGACATATTTAAAGGACTATGACAATCTGGTAAAATTCGCTAACCCAAATGATTTCAATCCGATGAACTATAACAATCTGGGTTTTGGTAGCGCAAATGGGGTTGATGTGTTCTGGAGAGATAGCAAGACTTTCAAAAATACCGATTATTGGATTTCGTACTCTTATGTCGATTCGGAACGAGATTATCAAAACTTTTCAATGTTGGCAACGCCTTCCTTCGTATCGAATCATAACTTTTCATACGTGGTAAAGCACTTTGTAACTCCGCTCAGAACACAGTTTGGGGCTACCTATAATTTTGCGTCCAATCGTCCTTTTCATAATCCGAATAGAGACGGTTTTCAGAACGACAAAACCCCCGAGTTTCATGATTTGAGTTTAAATGCGGCCATTCTCTTTAAGCAGAATATCATCATTTACGTTTCATCATCGAATATTTTTGGACGTGATAATATCTTCGGCTATCAGTTCGCAGATCAACCCAATGGTCAAGGTATTTATGAAGGACAAGCCATTCGCCAAGGGGCAAAACGATTTATATTCCTAGGCATTTTTATAACACTCAGTAAAGATGGACAAGAGAATCAGTTGGAAAATCTATAATAAAAAACGCCCTCTAAATGACTTTTTTAGAGGGCGTTTTGCTTTTTCCGTGAGTTGGAATTAGTTGCCGTTCGCTCTTTGCATTGGATTAGACCCAGCAGCTTGGCCTCTAGCACCACCGCCAAAACCTTTGAACAATTCAAAGCGAGATGGCTTGTTGACTCTTGGCCAGTAGTTGTTTTCCTCATTCGTGTCGGCAGTTTCCCTTTTAGGGTCGATACGGATTTGAACCACTTCTTTGTCTTTCATAAAGGCTTTGGTCACTTTCTGCTCATTTTTTCTCCAGATATAAGCTGGAATTTTTTCGATTTCCGTGCTGCCATCCGCAAAAGTCCACTCAATAATAATTGGCATTACTAAACCACCAACATTGGTAAAGTCGATTTCATAGAAGTTTTTATTGTCGCCCAAAAGTGCTCTTTCCTCGGCAGTCAAAGAAGCATCGAATCTTTGATAGGCTTTTTTGGCATCTTCCGTTACTTCAAACTCATCGTAAGAGTAATAGAAATCCTGCAAGCCTTTATCCTCAACAGCATAGTATTTCATTTGCTCAGCCTTATTCTTTTCCTTTTGAACATCAATATTGGCTTCAGCATCTTCTCGTTTCAATCTTGGGTTTTCAATCTCAGGATTTTTAGTGTCTAACTTGAACCACTTTACATTGTCAACCGCAATATCAGTATTGTCTATTGTAAAGAACCACCCTTTTATAAACCAGTCGATGTCTACCGCAGAAGCATCTTCTAAAGTTCTGAAAAGATCGTCTGGCGTTGGATGCTTGAAAGCCCATCTTTTAGCATATTCTTGGAAAGCAAAGTCGAATAACTCGCGACCCATAATGGTTTCTCTAAGGATGTTCAAACCTGTGGCTGCTTTTGCGTAGGCATTATTTCCAAAACCGATAATGTTTTCAGAATTGGTCATGATTGGCTCTAATTGATCTTTTGGCAAAGCCATATAAGGCGCAATTTTATGAGCAGGGCCTCTTCTGTGAGGATAGTTAGGGTCGAACTCTTGTTCTGTTAAGTACTGCACAAAGGTGTTCAAACCTTCATCCATCCATGTCCACTGACGTTCATCAGAGTTTACAATCATTGGGAAGAAATTATGGCCTACTTCGTGAATAATTACACCAATCGCTCCCCATTTAGTAGACTCAGGATAAGTACCATCTGGCAATGTTCTGCCGTAGTTAAAGCAGATCATTGGGTATTCCATACCGTTCGATGCTTCAACCGAAATTGCCACTGGGTAGGGATAAGGAATCGTGAATTTAGAATAAGTTTTTAGTGTATGAGCAACGGCTTTGGTAGAGTAGCGGGCATAAATTCCATATGCTTCTTTGGCATAATAAGACATCGCCATTGGGTGATCAGCTCTTCCTTCAATGTCTACTGCCATGGCATCCCAAACGAATTTTCTTGAAGAAGTCCATGCGAAATCACGAACGTTTTCAGCTTTGAAATTCCATGTTTTCTTGCCTGTTGGTTTTCCTTTTTCAGCGGCTTTTGCCTCCTCTAAAGTCACAATCTCTACAGGGTCTACCATGGACTTTTTAGCTTCTTCCCATCTCTTTTTTTGGTCCGGGCTTAGAATGGTTGATGCGTTTTGCAATACCCCTGTTGAGCCTACTACATGGTCATTTGGCACGGTCATTTTCACATCGAAATTGCCGAAAGTAAGGGCGAATTCACCTCTGCCTGTAAACTGCTTGTTATTCCAGCCTTGAAAATCAGAATAAACGGCCATTCTTGGGTACCAACCTGTAATGGTATAAATATAGTTACCATCTTCTGGGAAATACTCGTGTCCGCCTCTTGCGCCAGATTCGGCCCTTGGTGTTGTATTGTACCACCACTTAATGCTGAATGTTATTTTCTCGCCCGCTTTTAAAGGGGTAGGCAAGTCGATGCGCATCATTGTTTCATTAATGGTATACACCATATTGGCGCCTTTTGCATCTTTCACTTCCATAATATGGAAGCCCCAATCGTTCGTATGAGTATTCAATGCCATGATTTGACCATAGCTCATTCGGCTACGGATTTGACTTTCGTCCCACTTGTAGGCCGAATTATCGGGCTGTCTTACATTTTCATCCAGAGATAACCACAAGTAATCCAGGGCATCTGGCGACTGGTTGTAATAAGTAATTTTTTCAGACCCCGTCAGTTTTTGATTGGTGTCATCCAATTCAGCTTCGATCTGGTAATCAGCCCTTTGCTGCCAGTATTTGTGTCCTGGAGCACCAGAAGCAGTGCGATAAACACTCGGATCGCGCAACATACGTTCAAGCTGCTCGAACCGGCTTCCGTGGTTGCTGTTGATCGTTTGGGCCATGGTTTGGCCAAAGATCATTACTAAAGCCGCCACTACGAAAAGTATAAGTTTCATAAGTTATAGTTTAATGTGTTTTGCGGTTGCCCGCTGTTGTTTACCAAAATTTTGTAGTCATCATCATCGTGATGGCAATTCCTGCTATTGCAGAAGAAATCACCAATTTCCAGTCGCGCCTAGCTACATTGAAGAGCCCCGTAAACACAAAAGAAATGATCATAAAAATGACTACGATTATTATTTGACCCAATTCTAAACCCAAGTTGAAGGCCAGTAATTGTGTCACTATACTTTCACTTTTGCCTAATAAGCTTTTAAGATAATTGGAAAAGCCAAGACCGTGTACCAAGCCAAAAAATAAGGCAAAAAAGTAATTTAAATTCAACGCCTTCTGGTTGAGCCCACCTTCTTTTTTAAACAGGTTGCTCAATGCCGTGATGAAAATGGTGACAGGAATTAAAAATTCGATGATTTCTGAACGAAAATTGACCAATTCGAAAGTACTTAAGGCCAAGGTAATCGAATGGCCAATCGTGAAGGCGGTTACCAAAATCAATACCTTTTTCCAGTCCTGGGCTAAGTATATTGCACAAAGCGCTACCACAAATAAAATATGATCAAAGCCGTTGAGGTCAATAATATGTTCGTAACCCAGTTGAAAATAGAGTTTGAATTGATCCATTCTGATTTTAACTAATTCCTTGAGGGATTTTCATTTAGATTTGCAATAATAAAACTTAATTTTTGAAGCACATACAAAAGAGCCCAACATGCCAATAAAGCTTTTATATACGGTTATTTTTAATCTTTTCTGGGCGGTTCATCCTTTTCATGTGAGCGTCTGCGATATGGAATATGATGCCCCCACCAAGGCCTTACAGATCAGCCAAAGAGTTTTTATGGATGACTTGGCGATTGGCCTTCAGAATTTCCACCAATTAGACTATGTCGATACCTTTAAGCCTAAGGACGAAAAAGTGTTGGACAGCCTAATCGCTGAATACATCAAGGCAAAGCTTTTTATTGAATTGAATGGAATGCCCGCAGTACTCAAATACATTGGCAGCGAAATTGAAGGCGATGCCCGATGGTGTTATATAGAAATCGAACAGGTAGAGAAAATAAACGAGGCGGAAATCTCGAACCTTGTTCTTTTTGAATCTTTTCCAGACCAAGAAAATATCGTTCACATGAAAGTGGATGGTCAATTGAAAAGTTATAAGCTCAACAAAAGTGAAAGTTCACACAATTTTAAGTTTGACTAATGAAGAAATACGCCTGTTGGATACTTTTTGTGGTGCTATCGAGTTGTGAATTTGGCAAGAAAGAGTCAGTCACCCAGATAGATGAGGGTATTGAAAGGGCCACTTTTGTCAATTATCAGCTCTTGAGCACCAAAGAAAAAAAGGGGCCTTGCAACGGAGCCAGCAGCGATGAGAAATGTTTTAGTATCGATATTCAGTATCCTGTCATAAGCGCAGGTGCCTCAAAGGCCGTAATGGACTCCATCAATAGACAAATCCAGCAAGACATTTTGAAATATGCATTCATAAGTGAGCCCAAAGATGATTTTGAACTGCTGATTAATGAGATGTCTCAAGAGTATGAGACCATTCTAAAGGAAAATCCAGACTACAATTCTGGATGGTTGCTCGAAATCAGTTCTGATATAATTTTCCAAGATTCCTTATACATCAGCACGGCCAGCACTATTTTTTCCTTCACAGGTGGGGCGCACCCCAATTCCTATCAAGTTTACCGAAGTTATGATCTGGCAACGGGCAAAGCCCTAAGCTTAGGCGACTTTTTGGTGGAAGGGTTTGAAACCAAGCTTAATCAATTGGCCGAAATCGAGTTTAGAATGGATAAACAAATCGCACCCGATAAAGCTTTGAACGATGAAGGTTATTTTTTTGAAGATGGCCGATTTCAGTTGAACAACAATTTTGCTGTGTTGGAACAAAGCTTACTTTTCTATTATAACCCCTATGAAATTGGGCCTTATTCTATTGGCCCAACAGAGCTCGAATTGAAGCTCACGGATTATGTTGATTTGATTAAACCAGGATCGGTACTCGATGGGCTTAAAAATTAGTCTTATCCTAAGCTTCCTGTTGTCATATGGTCTTTTGCAAGGCCAAGAACTTTCGGTGTCCTTTACCATCCGTAATGCTGGGTTTAATGTGGAGGGGAAGTTTACAGAAGCCTCGATTGATTACAATTTTGACGTCAAAAATCTCAACAGCGCCTATTTCAATGCTGATATTAAAGTAGGTTCCATAGATACCGGAATAGGAAGTAGAGATAAGCATTTGCTTAAAGACAAATACTTCGATGTTGACCAATTTCCGTCAATGACTTTCCGATCAACCCAAGTGGTCAAGGAAGCAAACCAATATTTTATTTTGGGAAAACTCACCATCAAAGGAGCCAGTAGGGATTTGAAAATTCCACTCACAGCGTTTGAAGATTCGTTTGAAGTAGAGTTCGAACTCAATCGTAGAGATTATGGTGTTGGAGGCAATAGCCTTATCCTTTCAGATGATGTCAATATCAAACTGAAATTGGCAAAGTAGCTAATAGCAAAGTCATCCTGAATTTATTTCATGATCCGACAGTTTTGGGTACTTCATTTAAGATTGTTACGATAATTCAAACTCCTTAAAAGCTTTCCACACCTTTCCATCATGCTTGAGCAACCAGAAAGTATCCACTTCGAAAGTTGCTTTGAAATCTTTGGTTTCAAATTCTTGCCAAGCCTTAACAAAAGCCTCCTTCTTTAAATCCCGAAAGGCCACCGTGATATGCGGATTGTAACCGCGGTTATGTGTGGGGTTAAACAGCTGCATATTCCGTTTTGTGTAATTTGCCAGATTGGACTGAAAATCGATCAATTCCTCGCAAGGTTCATTTTTAATTAAGATAGTTTTGGGTGGAAAAGCACCGAAGCCATTCAACTTAATTTGAAATGGATTGCATTTAGTTGTTTGTGCAAGTAATTCGATCAACTTGTGTTCTTTTGCTTCTTTCCATTCAAAAGGCATATGCAAGGTAAGGTGAGCGGGCGAGCGTAATGCACCTTTACTCCCGTATTCATTCAGAAAATGCTGTTTGATGTCGCTTATCTGAGATGCGATGGGTTCAGGAGAAATAATGGCGAGGAAGTAGCGGTTCATGGAAGGAATTTAATGAGATCTCTGCTTCCGTGTAGCACACGAACAATTCTAATGGAGTCTTCCAGTAATCTGTAAAAGATGACATGTGAGTTTTTTGGTAAACTTCTCAGTCCGACTTTTATTTCATCTCTCTTTTTTCCGAGATCAGGATTTTTAACAATTTGGGTAAAAACAAGATCAAGCTCCATCAAATATTTCACGGCTTGGTACATACCAAATCGATATACCCCATAATCATAGATTTCACCAATGTCTTGTTCTACAGCAATGGAAAGGTGATAATCTTTTGCCATTATGCCTTTTTCTGTTTGGCACTAATAATCGATTGAATATTTTTTGAGCTTGCAGGTCCTTCCCATCCTTTTTCAATTTCGGTACGCAATTCCTGAATGACCTTATCCCGATAGATTTGATGTAGCCGAAGGGCGTCACGTACTAACTCGCTGGCATTCTGATAGTCTCCAGTTTCAATTTGGTTGGCGATATACGCCTCTTGCTTGGAGGTTAGGCTTACGTTCATACAAACAGTTTAAAATTGAAAGTAGATATTTTGTCTATATATAGCAAATATGGCTGTGATTCTAATGATCAAAAAGAGCAAATTCGGCATGAATTGCCTTTTAAACCTACTTTTGGCATAAGCTTTGGTGAATGGGCAGCTTGATAATTTGTTCTTTTATGCTGCCTAATTTAAAGTCTCTAGTATTTATTGGTCTAATATTTACGATGTTTTGTTGCAATAGCAATCAGGATGATGGCCCAAGTTTAAAGTTTACTCAAGCACAATTGGTAACGCTTCATGGTGGTGCTGAGAAGTCCTGGAGAATTGTGGGTCTTTACGAAAACTACACCGCCAATGCCTTGAGTGATTTTAATGAATGCTTCACTGATGATATTTACACTTTCAAATCAGATACCGATCAAGTTGAAGTTGAATTGGGCAGTGCCTATTGTTATTGGCCCTCTCCTGATGAGGCAGAAGCCAATGTGGAATATAGTTATGATGAAGTCGAAGGTAGAATTTTTCTGACTCAACAGCGAGGAGAAAGATTTGGAAATGCATTTACCTCACAATTTTTCTTTTTAGAATTAGAAGAAATGACTGCAAATCGGCTTGTTTTTACCGACAAAAGGGATGGGAAATACCTAAAGACAACGATTTTGGAGTTGATGGAGTAGAGACAGCGGCTGTCCTTGTTTATTAAATATCCCAGCAATTAATTGAGCTATAGTATTGCATAGGATGTATGTTCTTGTCACAAGCTAACCAATCAGCAAATTCGCCTTTGTGTACAAATCAAATTAGCGTAAATTCCTCGCTTATAATTTGATCTATATGAAAAAAACACTCCTCGGCCTTTGCTTGTTGGTTTTCAGCTTTTTGCAAATTCAGGCACAAAATCTTAAAAGCCCAGATGATTTTTTAGGCTACCCACTCGGAACTCGTTTTACACCCAATTATAAAGTTGTTGATTATTACGAGTACATCGCTGGCCAACTGAGCAATGTAAAATTGCAGCAATACGGCCAAACCAATGAACTTCGTCCATTGGTGGTTGCTTACCTTTCTTCTCAAGAAAACATCGACAATTGGGAGCAAATTCGAACCGATAATTTAAAGCGTACGGGATTGATGGAAGGTCAACCAAGTGGAAAAAAAATTGGTATCGTTTGGTTAAGCTACAACGTGCACGGGAATGAGGCGAACTCTACCGAAACGGCCATGAAAACACTTTATGAATTGACTAGACCTGACAATGCAAAATCAAAGGAATGGTTGAAAAATACGGTGGTCATCATGGATCCATGCATCAACCCTGACGGTCGTGATCGTTATTCTAACTGGATCAATCAAGTGGCAGGTACTACCCCAAATCCAAATCCTGATGCTGCTGAGCACAACGAACCTTGGCCGGGAGGCAGGGCCAACCACTACCTCTTCGATTTGAATCGTGACTGGGCTTGGCAATCACAAGTGGAATCGCAACAACGCATGAAGCTTTACAATACGATTATGCCACATATCCATGTAGATTTCCACGAGCAAGGCAGCAACAGTCCTTACTATTTCGCGCCAGCGGCTGAGCCAATTCACGAGCAGGTAACGCAATGGCAAAGAGATTTTCAAGAAATCATCGGAAAGAACCACGCCAAGTATTTCGACCAAAACGGATGGTTATTCTTCACTAAGGAAAGCTTTGATATTCTGTACCCTAGCTACGGTGATTCTTACCCAATGTACAATGGTGCCATTGGAATGACTTACGAGCAAGGAAGTAGCGATTTGGCCATTTTAACAGACGAAGGGGATACCTTGAAATTAACCGATGCCATTGCACATCACTTCACTACAGGGATGTCGACAGTGGAAACTGCTTCGAAGTACAGCGAGAAAATGGTCGATGAATTTGCTAATTTCTTCCAAAAGGCGGTTTCTAACCCAAAAGCGAAATACAAAGCTTTAATTGTGAGAGGAACTAACCACCCAGATAAATTGAAGAAGTTGACTGCTTTTTTAGATACTCATGGAATTGATTACGGTGTAAGTTCTTCCAAGAAACCTTTAGCGGCTTTCAATTTCCAAACTGGAAAAACCGAAAATGTAACGCTTCAAAACGGTGACATCGTGGTCAGTACTTATCAACCAAAATCAGTTTTGATTCAATCATTGTTCGAGCCTAACACCTTCGCCAGCACTACTGATACTTATGATATCACGGCTTGGGCCATTCCTTATATGATGGATTTGGATGCTTTTGCCACAGAAGTAAAAATGGATGTAACTGCTTCGTCCTATACCCCTGTAAAAGGACAAATGAATGTAGAAGGTACTCCTGCCGCTTATTTACTGAAATGGGAGTCGTTGGAAGACGCGAAGTTCTTGGGTGAATTGCTGAAGCAAAATATCAAGCTGAGATTTTCTGAATCTCCTTTTACGGTGGCAGGGCAGTCTTACAATGCTGGTACTTTGATTATTACCCGAAAGGGGAACATGCACATGGGTGCTAAATTCGATGAGATTGTGAAGAAAACGGCACAAACTTATAACCGAAGCCTGTTCTCAACCCCAACTACTTTTGTGGATTCAGGTAAGGACTTTGGATCGAATGGAGTGCCTTTCTTGAAAGCTCCAAAAATTCTTGTTTTAAGAGGTGATGGCGTTTCTTCATTGGGCTTTGGAGAGTTCTGGTACTTTATGGAGCAGGAGCTTCACTACCCTGTTACCATGGTAGACACTGATGATTTCGGACGTATTGATCTTGATAAATACAACACGATTGTAATGCCAAGTGGAAGTTACGCACGTGCGATTTCTGGGGCTAGAATGGACGATGTGAAAGCTTGGGTACGTGGTGGTGGAAAAATTATCGCCATTGAACGCGCTATGAGTACCTTCTCCGGCAAGGATGGCTTCAACTTAAATACCTATGCCGATGATGCTGAAAAGAAAGAAGCAGGCAAAAAAACGGATGAAGAAAAGGAAAAAGAAGCCCTTACTCCTTATGCTGAACGCGATGCTTTGTATGAAGATTATCGCTTGCCTGGCGCCATCTTTAAATTGAAAGTTGACAATACTCATCCAATGGGTTTTGGATATCCGAAGCATTATTTCACTTTGAAGAATAACAGCAGCCGATATGCTTATTTACCAAGCGGATCGAATGTAGGAATTATTGAAGGGGTCGATGCTCATGTCACTGGAGTGGCTGGCGCGAAGGTCAAGGAATCGCTGGCAAAGTCGATGGTATTTGGGGTTGAAAACATGGGCAGAGGCGCTATCATCTATATGGCCGATAACCCACTTTTCAGGGCTTTTTGGCAGAATGGTAAATTGCTGGTCGCCAACTCAATTTTCTTTGTTGGGCAATAATTAAACCTTATAGGTTTTAAGTAATTGTATCTATGAACTCCTGTTGAATTGCAAGTTTAAGTAGACAAACCTATAAGGTTTTTTCTTTGTAAGGCAGTATTAAACCTTATAGGTTTTTAAGTAATTGTATCTATGAACTCCTGTTGAATTGCAGGTTTAAATGGACAAACCTATAAGGTTTGGGATGGACGAATCAAAAGTCACTTGGTAAAGCCGAGTGACTTTTTTTATGATTTCTCCAGTATTTACTTAATTTGAATGTTATTACTTACATAACCCCAAAAACCATGGCTACAGTAGACGAAATGACCCAAACCATGATCAATAACTTGCCCGAAAAAACGGGTAAATCATTTGAAGAATGGTTAATGCACCTTAAGACCGCAGGCTTAGAAAAGCACGGTGAGATTGTAAAATACCTGAAATCGGAACATAATGTCACCCATGGTTTTGCTAATCTTATCACCCACTATTTTTTAAATCCTTCTATTGAAGAAAAAAAGGAAGATAACGATTTAGACGCTGGTTTACTTTTGGGAAAAGAGCCAATTTCTGAAGTGTTCTTTAAAGCAAAATCAATTTTTGAAGGCCTTAAGGGTGAAGTGGAATTTGCCTATAAAAAGGCCTATATCAGTCTAAGAACACCGAAAAAGCAATTCGCGATTCTTCAACCCAGTACCAAAGACCGTGTGGACATCGGCTTGAATTTAAAAGGCGTTGAGCCAGAGGGAATCGTACAAGCTGCCGGCAGTTGGAATGCCATGGTCACTCATCGCATCAAGTTAGCTACAATTGAAGAGCTTGATGGCTTAGAGACTTGGATCCAAAGGGCCTATGACGAAAACTGCTAAATGAACAAGTTCCAGCCTGTCGACTTTCAAGATTTAGATGACCTTTTTGAGTTCCTGCCTCATGACGAATTGGTCATTGTTAAAGCCCTGAGAAATCTTGTGCTTGACTTTATCCCTGAGATAAAGGAGAAGCTCTCCTACAATGTTCCGTTCTTTAAAGTAAGGAAAAACATCTGCTTTATTTGGCCGGGTTCGGTGCCTTGGGGCGGTACTTTCGAAGGCGTTCAATTTGGTTTTACCAGCGGCCATTTGTTAACGGATGAGGATGGCTACCTAGATGCTGGAAAAAGGAAATATGTTAGGACTAAAGTTTTCAAATCTCTCCCAGAAATCGACTTCGAAAAATTAAGACTGCTACTTTTTGAGGCATTGGAGGTGGACAGCCAAAAAACCTTGCAGGTTTAAGCAATTACACTTGTTTCAATTCTTATTCCCTCGGCATTAATTAGAAAAACCTGTAAGGTTTCTCTCCAAAGGCATAAAAAAAGAGGCCTAAGCCTCTTTTCTCGTTCATGTTTTATTCAGTTTAAACTGAAAAACTCTCTCCGCAACCACAAGTGCGCGATGCATTTGGGTTTACAAATTGAAAGCCTTTTCCATTCAAACCATCTGAAAAATCAAGGGTAGTACCTAAAAGGTAAAGTAGGCTCTTTCTGTCCACTAAGATTTTAATGCCTTTGTCTTCGAAGACCTCATCTTTTTCCTTCACTTCTGAATCAAAATCGAGGTCATACATCAAGCCAGAGCATCCACCACCTTGAACCGACACGCGAATATTATGATTTTCAGTTCTTCCTTCTTTAGAGCGAAGCTGAAAAATCTTGTCTTTTGCTGATTCTGTTACTGTTATCATTATGCTACAGGATTAAGTACTATACTAAAAACGGTAATGGTGTTGATATCGCGACCGTAATAAAGCTTATCGAGCGCATCGTACATATTTCCAGCACGGAAATAGGACGTATGCAATTCGTTTTCGCCTTTTGCGATCCACTGAATGGTGTAAGAACCATACTTGTCTTTGTACGACTGAACGTAGTCAAGCATTTTTCTTAAGGCATCCAATTTATCGATACCAATTTCGGAATGGAATAAAAACGACTGATTGTGCCTAGGGTTAATGGTAATCAAGTCGAGTTTAATTTTGCCATCGCGTTGTTGAAACTCAAAGCTCAATTCACTCCCCTTAATGCTCAAATAACTTTCGATTTTCCGTTGAAGCCTAATGCTTTCCACATGAATGTCGGTGCTTGTTCCGCTCATAATCACTCAATTCTTTTTTATCCACCCAAAATCCAATAATTTCGGATTGGCTAAGGAAACAGGCGAAGGCCTACTAAAGTTTCCCTTTCCGCCCACAAAGATAGTCAATGATTCAATTAATCTATGCGTAAGATAGAACACATCGGCATTGCCGTCAAGAGTTTAGAGAATGCTAATGACCTGTTTGCCAAACTTTTTGGGCAATCACATTATAAAATCGAGGATGTTTTGACTGAAGGGGTGAAAACTTCTTTCTTTCAGGTTGGCCCCAATAAGATTGAATTATTGGAAGCGACTAATCCCGAGAGCCCAATCGCCAAATTCATTGAAAAGAAGGGGGAAGGGATTCACCACATTGCTTTTGATGTAGAAGATATTGAAGCCGAAATTCAACGATTGAAGACAGAAGGGTTCACGGTGTTGAATGAAATACCCAAAAAAGGAGCCGATAATAAAATGGTCTGTTTCCTTCATCCAAAATCAACCAATGGCGTTTTAGTTGAGCTTTGTCAGGAAATAAAATAGTGAATTGGTCATTGGGCAACTCCCAAACCTGATAGCTTTGTCGAATTACATCTTCAGTGGATGAATTGCATGGTTGAACCAATTGCTCAAAGCTGTCATGTTTTATTGCGAAAGCCGTAACCCTATGCCTAGTCTACGTTTGCTTTGTCTATCGTCTATCGTCTATCGTCTATCGTCTAAAATAGTATCTTTGCGACCTCAACAGTTTATCAGACATGTCAGAAAAAAGAACAGAGCTTTCAGCACTTGGTGAATTTGGTTTAATAGGTCGTTTGGCTGAGGGCATTAAAACCCAAAACGAAACTACGATCAAAGGCATTGGCGATGATGCCGCTGTGATCGATGCTGGTAATCATTTTGGTTTATTGGCTGCTGATATGCTTATGGAAGGCATTCACTTCGATTTGTCATATATGCCATTGCAGCATTTAGGTTATAAGGCCATTTCTGTCAACGTGTCTGACATTGCAGCGATGAATGGTAAACCTGAGCAAGTCACGGTTTCTTTGGGCTTAAGCAACCGCTTTTCGGTTGAAGCCATCGAAGCACTTTATGAAGGAATGAAAGCCGCAGCCAAAGCCTTTAGTGTGGATATTGTTGGGGGCGATACCACCGCTTCGCAAAGTGGATTGGTGATTTCGATTTCAATTTACGGTACTGTGGAAAAGGACAAGGTTTGCTACCGTAAAGGTGCTGGAATCAATGATATCCTCTGTGCTACAGGCGATTTAGGTGCTGCATTTATGGGCTTACAGGTATTAGAAAGAGAAAAGCAAACCTTTTTGGCCAATCCAAATGCCCAGCCACAGCTAGACGATTATCAATACATTGTTCAGCGTCAATTAAAGCCGATTGCTCGGATGGACATTATTCATGAATTGGCAGAGTTTGGCGTAGTACCGACATCCATGATCGATATTTCGGATGGATTGGCTTCGGAATGCCTGCATTTAGGAGCTAATTCAGGTGTTGGTATTCAGATCTATGAAGACAAGCTGCCCTTTGATAGACAGACTTACGAGACAGCGGTAGAATTTAATATCGATCCTATAACAGCCACTTTAAATGGGGGAGAAGACTACGAATTGCTCTTCACCATCAAACAAGAGGATTACGTTAAGCTAGAAAAACACGAAGACATCCATTTTATTGGTCATACTCAGGCACTTGAGAAGGGGAATTTCCTAGTAACTAAAAGCGGAAATCAGGTAGCATTAACTGCCCAAGGCTGGAATCACTTAAACATAAAGTAAAAAAATAATCAAGGCGAAGCTAAAGAACACTCCAACAATGGCAGAGTTGAATTTAGCCATTGCAGAACTCTTCCGCCTAAGCCCTAAAAACCCAGAAATCAGGACAAGAAAAGCAGCGATATAAATGAGATATTGGTAATCCACGGACTGCTTAAAACTAGGGTTAATTTGCCTTTTTAGCCTGATGAAACCATAAATCAAGCTGCGCTTCACTTCAATCATTTCACCTTTTTGAATCCCGTTTCCTTCATAATAAGTTTTGAAAGAAAAGTCTTCAAGCGTTACGATCGAATGCCTTATTTCCTTTCCGTATCTGCCATAAGCTGTCCAGTGCGCTACTTTTTGAACCTGTAATTCCCCCAGGTTTTGATAAAATGCGGCATCAACAAAAAAACTAAGCGCAAAAAGGAATAAAACGAAACCGATTCTGGTGGTGGATTTTCGATAGTGCTCATAATCCGTGTCGACTTTTACACCAGCTTCCGACTCATATTGCTCTCGCCACTCTCTTTGGGCAGTTTGTTGATGGGTTTCATCATCATTGTCCTCAAAACGGATGATGATTTTTTCACTGTCGAAATCTGATCTATTGTCGCTATTTCCTAAAATCTCATAAGCTTCGGATAGTTCTTGAAACGCGGCTAAGGCTTCTTCCGAAGGATTTACATCAGGATGAACGAGCAAGGCTTTTTGGCGATAAGCCTTCTTGATCTCCTCCTGACTGGCGGTTTTTTCGACCCCTAATATTTGATAATAGTCTTTAGGCATTCAATCGCAATCCAATTCTAAATTATTAGCATATTTAGGACATATTTCAGTCAAATGCAGCCCATCCACTTTTTTAACGGCCAGTTTTTACCAAAAGAAGAGATAAAATTTTCGGTAGACGATGTTGGCTTGCTTCGCGGCTATAGTGTTTTCGAGTATTTCAAGGCTTATAAGGGAATTCCTGTCTTTATGAAAGAGCACTTGAACCGTTTTGAAAACTCCGCTGCCCTATTGGGTTTGAAAATTCCTTTTACCCGTCTGAAAATTGAAGAAGCAATTCTGAGAATGTTGAAACAGAACAACTATCCTATTTCTGGCATTAAGATTTTACTCACAGGGGGTAATTCTCCCAATGGTTTTTCGGCTGGTAAACCCAATATGGCTATTCTCAATCTTGAGACAGAGGATTCTGAGAAAGAGTTTTATAGCCAAGGAGTTAGCGTAATGTCGCATAATTTTAACCGTGAATTTCCGCTGGCCAAAACGACTAATTATGCCACTGCCGTAAAATTGGAATCGGATTGGAAGCAAAAGGGACATTTGGATGTGCTTTATCACGATGGACGATGGGTAAGCGAAGTAGCCAGATCGAACGTTTTCGTAGTGCTTGGCGATAAGTTGATTACAAATCAAGAGGGAGTTTTGCCAGGAATTACTCGTAGTAAGGTGCTTGAATTGGCTCCTGAGGTAGGTTTCGATCTAGAAATCAGGCCTTTTAGTTTGGAGGAGGCACTAGCTGCCGATGAGCTTTTTATGACCAGTACAAACAAGAGGGTAATGCCGATTGTAAAAGTGGATGATCAATTAATCGCGAATGGAATGGTTGGGGCAAAGACGAGGCAATTGATGGAAGCTTTTGATCAATTGATTAGGAATGAGCTGAACTCTTAAACTGCCGCCATTTCTAAACCAATTACATCGAGTAGAAGGTCGATGATTTGGGCCGGCAATTGCTTTTCTAGTTCCTTATATCGGTAATTGATTACATGGCCATCTTCTAGCTGAAAAGCGATTCTTCCGGTTTGAATGCCTTTTTCGAAAGTCAGAATTTCTAGAACGGTGTTGTTGATTCCATCGCTGTAGGTATTATTGATCCGCCAAGTGAAAGCTTCCCTCATTTCTGCCAGCTTGTTGAGCAGCCCTTTGACCATACTTTTTGTTTCTTCTGCCAATTCTCCCATAACCGAATATAAACCAAGTAGACTATATAGTGACGACCTGACCGCCATGTGAAGCGGGACTTTGTCTGCACTGTCCAAACGAAATTAAGAAAACTAAAGTTTACAACGGAAACTTGCTTTGGTAAGAGCGGGTTTAACGCTGATTATGTGATGGATGGTCTTTTGCGTGGTCCCGTTCAATGCTTTGGTTTGACTTGCACGAAATAGGAAGTCGGTGAGGTGGCCAAAAAAAGGATGCCACCCCTTTCGAGGTGGCATCATCTTCAACCAAAACATTAAAATCCAAATCAGATCTATCTACACTTTTAACTAAAGCATTACCTAACACTTCAAGTTACCAACACGATTTTAATATTATATTTTAACCCCTAAGGGACATTTATGTTTTATAATTTTCTAACGTGGTCTTGGTCAGTGGTATTTCAAAATCACTGCGTTTTTATTTAAAAAACCAACAAATACAGAACCGCAAGCCCTAGGTTATCGTTCCATCAACAACCATAATTTACTTATGACACCCTTCGAAAATCTACACTTAGATATCCCAGCAACAGACAAAAAGAGAATCATTATTATTGGAGGCGGATTTGCCGGAATCCAGATCGCCAAAGGCTTAAAAGGAAATGATTATCAAGTGGTTATGCTGGATAGAAATAATTATCACACCTTCCAACCCTTGCTATATCAAGTGGCTACTGCTGGCCTTGAGCCTGATTCAATTGCTGGGGCGCTAAGGCAGCTTTTCAATGATTACCCCGGCTTTTACTTTCGAATGGCCAAAGTCACTCAAATTCATCCTCAAGAGCAGAAAATCAGCACCCTGATTGGCGATTTAAAGTATGATACTTTGATCATTGCGAACGGTTCTAAAACGAACTATTTCGGCAATCAAGACATGTTCAACCTCACTTTTCCCTTGAAGCAAATACCGCAGGCGCTGAACCTGAGAAGTCATATGTTGCAGAATTTCGAACAAACCGTTCTCACAAGAGAGGAAGACGAAAAGGACAGGCTTACCAATTTTGTAGTCGTGGGGGGTGGCCCAACAGGGGTGGAAGTTTCTGGTGCATTAGGAGAATTAAAAAAGCATGTATTGCCAAAAGATTACCCTGACATTGATTTTAGCATTATGGATTTGCACTTGGTAGATGCTGGGCCGCGTCTTTTGGCCGGAATGTCCGAGAAAGCAGGTGCCAAAGCCCTTGAATACCTCAAAGGTTTCGATGTCAATGTAAAACTCAACACAGTTGTAAAAAGCTATGACGGCCGAGATGTAGTACTTTCGGATGGCACGGTAATCCCTGCAAAAACGGTGATTTGGGCGGCTGGAGTAAAGGGAAATATCATTGATGGGCTTCCAGAAGGCGCGATTGAGCGAGGGAGGATTTTGGTAGACGATTTTAACCAGGTAAAGGGGCTGAAAAACGTTTATGCCATTGGTGATATCGCCTTGATGAAAACAGAGAATTATCCCAATGGACAACCCATGGTAGCTCCCGTGGCTATTCAGCAAGGGCAACAACTGGCCAAAAATCTGATTCGCGCTTCAAAAGGTCAGGAACAGAAAATCTTCAAATACAGGGACAAGGGCTCAATGGCTACGGTGGGTAGAAATCGTGCCGTGGTTGATATGCCCAAGTTCACCATTGGAGGTTTTTTTGCTTGGCTCATTTGGATGTTCGTTCACTTGCTTTCTATTGTAGGCTTTAGAAACAAACTCGTTGTTTTTAGCAATTGGGTTTGGAATTACTTTACTTATGACAGAGGCACACGCTTAATCATCAGAACTTTCGTTCGAAATAAGAGCTATAAGCAAGGCGAAACCCTTTAGACAGACAGGAATGGGAAATAGGCATTTCTAATTTTCTGCCTTTCATAAAAAGCGCTCATGCCAAGTGCCTAATTATTGCTAATTTTTGGCCGTGAGGAAGAGGAGACTTTATTGGACATTCCAAATCATTGGTTGGGCATTGCCCGCCTTGATCAATTTGACTTTGGTTTTTGTGTTCAACAACGACTCAGAAAAGATTAAAAGCCAGTTTTTTGAAGCCATTCCCCAAAGTGTTTTCCCCTTCTTTATCTCTCATTTTGTTTTAAGGCAAACCATAATAAAAGCAAAATGGCTAACAACAGACCTTGTTAAGATTTTCCCCAAACTTTTGGGATTGATTCTGCTCATCAGTTTTTCTGCAAGTATGTTTTATCAGCTTTTTAGAGATAATCCATTCGATAAGGCAGTGATACTTTTGGACTTTCTGACCGCTGCCATCCTTTTTGTGATTTGGACGGCCATTTACTTTCTCTACCATTACTTAGAAAGCAATAACCGTTCTTTGAAATACGAGGCGGCCATGAATGAAATGTACCTTAACCAGCTTAAGTCGCAGCTCAATCCCCATTTTATCTTTAATGCACTAAATAGCGTTAGGGCATTAGTGGATGAGGACCCTTCGAAGGCCAAAATTGCCATTACCCAACTTTCGAATATTCTGCGCAACTCGTTGATCATGGACAAAAAGAAGGTGATCAGCTTTATTGACGAACTGAATACCGTAAAGGCCTATTTGGCCCTAGAATCCATCCGTTTCGAAGAGCGCTTAAAGGTTACTTATGATATTGACCCTAATTCAAATGAGTTTCAGATTCCACCCATGATGCTCCAAACTTTAGTTGAAAATGCGATTAAACATGGGGTCTCCAACTTAGTCAAAGGGGGGCACATAGAAATTAGCACTGTGATTAAAGATTCCGTTCTTAGTTTGAAAATCCGTAATAGTGGACAATATTACAACGGAATCAAAAAACCAGGGAAAAAGGGAGGCTATGGCCTTTCAAACACCAAAGAACGACTGCAATTGATCTACGGATCGCAGGCTTCTTTCAATATTTACAATGAAAATGATAAGTTTGTAATTACCGAGGTGAAAATTCCACAATGGATTTAGTCCTCTTACCCATTCAATATGAAAGCACTAATAATCGATGATGAAAGATTAGCTCGTAAAGAGCTCACCAACTTACTTCAAGAATATCCGGAAATCGATATCGTTGGAGAAGCTGTGAATGCAGAAGATGCACTTGAAAAAATTGAAGCCCTAAAACCAGACCTTCTCTTTTTGGACATACAAATGCCCGGAAAAACTGGTTTTGAATTACTTCAATCATTGGACAATGTACCTGAAGTGATTTTTACGACCGCATATGATGAATACGCACTAAAGGCATTCGACTTCAATGCACTGGATTATTTATTGAAGCCTATCGAGCCAGACCGTTTAAAAGAGTCGATCAACAAACTCCTGAAACGTTCGCAGCCCGATGAGGCCATTTCGACCGATGAGCGAAAATTGGGGCCGAGCGATCGCGTTTTCGTTAAGGATGGCGACAAATGTTGGTTCGTTAAGCTGGAAAACATCCGCTTGTTCGAGTCGGATGGCAACTATATCAAAATCTATTTCGACAATTTTAAACCCATGATTCACAAGTCGTTGAATGCATTGGATGAGCGATTGGATGACAGGGCTTTCTTTAGGGCCAGCCGCAAACACATCATTAATTTAACTTGGGTAGAAAGCATTGAATCTTGGTTCAATGGAGGTTTAATGGTAGTGCTCAGAGGTGGCGACAAAGTAGAAGTAAGCAGAAGACAGGCTGCGCGATTTAAGGAAATGATGAGTCTATAATTGTTTTTAACAGCTGAAAACTATTGCCAAAATCAGTATCTTTAAACTAATGATGAAAATAGTTTTCGGCTTTCTGCTTCTTATTCTTAGTTATTCGGGAATCAATGCTCAAGTTTCGGCTGATAGCATCCCATTACGACCAACTGGCTTTCCTGTCATTGCCAAAGACACTCTGTTCTATCTCAATATTGGCATTGGTCCCTATTCAGCAGAGCAAAGAGCGAATCAAATCAACAATAAAATTGCTGACTTTCTAACGAACGAATCTCTGCTTGTAGATTCTCTTCATATTGTAAAATCGGCAAGGATCAATGATATCAAGTGCGGTGATTATTTGTTGATGAGCATAGGCATGGACGATGCCAATGCACTGGGGCTCAGCTTGGACAGGACTTCCGATTATTATTTTCAGCTGCTTAAAACTGGGCTCGATAAAACTGCTCCTTTTAGTTTTCGGCTGTTAATCATCAACATCGTAATTGCCATACTTATTTTGGCCGCCTTCCTGTTTGGCCTAAAATACTATAATCGGTTTTTTAGGGCGGTATATACTAAAATAGAAGCGCAAAAGGGCAATCGAATCAAGGGCATTAACCTAAAAAATTACGAACTCCTAAAACCAGAAGTAGAGACCTCTATCTTCATTTATATTGCCAAAGGCTTAAGAGTCGCAGTTTTGGTATTGATTGTATACCTTCTTTTGCCAACCGTCTTTAGCCTTTTTCCTTGGACCCAAGGTATTGCTAACACCCTTTTTCATTACATCGTTACTCCGCTCAAGGCCATTGGGCAAGGCTTAGTCGACTATCTGCCCAATTTACTGACCATAATCGTCACAGTGGTGATCACCAATTATTTCTTAAAGCTGATTAAATTCTTTAAGATGGAGATTGAAAAAGGAAACTTGGTGATCCCTGGATTTCATGCAGATTGGTCGAAGCCTACTTACAATATCTTAAAGGCAATAATTTTGGCTTTGGTGCTTATTGGAATATTCCCTCTATTGCCATTTGGAAATTCAGAAAGCTTTAAAGGCATATCGGCCTTCTTTGGTATTCTTATTGCGTTTGGGGGGGCATCGGCCATTTCTAATGTAATTGCAGGGATTTTGGTCACCTATATGCGTTCTTTCAAAATTGGCGATAGGGTTAGGATTGGCGATGTAGTGGGCGATGTACAAGAAAAATCGCTGCTGAACACTCGGATCAAAACGATCAAGAATGAAATCATCACCATTCCGAATTCAAATTTGCTCACCAGCAACACCATGAACTACACCACTGCCAACGATGAGGACGGCCTGATCCTTCATACCACCGTTACCATTGGGTATGACGTGCCTTGGAGAGAGGTGCATAAATTGTTGATAGATGCCGGATTAAAAACCGAATACATCAAAAAGTTGCCAAAACCTTATGTGCTTCAAACCAGCCTAGACGATTTTTATGTAAGCTACCAACTGAATGTGAGGACGAGGGACATAGATAAAATGGCACGAATTTATTCAGAATTGCACCAAAATATCCAAGACGGTTTTAACGAAGCAGGAGTAGAAATCATGTCGCCACACTACGGAGCACACCGCGATGGTAACCAATCCACCATTCCAGCCAATCATTTACCCACCGATTACATCGCGCCCTGGTTTAGGGTAAAAAAGGATTGATTTCCGTATTCGAACCAAACCTCCAAGGTTTCCAAAACCTTGGAGGTTTTTTCGCGATTCGATTAATAATCAAAAAGCACACTATTTTTATTTCAATAATTCATATATTGAAAGCATTCAGCTACTGAATACCAATCTAAGAGACTCATCTGAACATAAAAAAAGCCCCGAAGATAGTCGAGGCAAGGCTAAATGTTTTCACAACGGAATAATCCTTATTGTGAATTGCTTTCAAACATCATAAAGGTAGTACTTACTTTCAAAGATAAAAATTTATGAAAAAGATATTAGGACTGGATTTGGGAACGACCTCTATAGGATGGGCTTTTGTTAATGAAGCAGAAAATACTGAAGAGACCTCTTCGATTCAGCAGATTGGAGTTAGAGTAAACCCTTTATCTACTGAAGAACAAACTGACTTTGAAAAAGGAAAAAGCCTGACTCTAAACGCTGATAGGACGGCCAAAAGAAGTGCTAGAAGAAATTTGGAGCGATTCAAACTGCGCAGAAGGAATCTTATTGCCCTTTTAATTGAGGCTGGTATTATCTCTGAAACTACAGAGCTGAGTGAAAATGGCAAAGGTACTACTTTCGAAACTTTGGCTCTCCGGGCGAAGGCCGCTAATGAACGAATCGAAAAAAATGAATTGGCTAGAATATTCTTATCAATAAATAAAAAAAGAGGCTATAAAAGCAGTAGGAAGGCAAAAAATGAGGATGAGGGGCAAGCCATTGATGGTATGGCTATCGCCAAACGCCTTTATGAAGAAGACTTAACTCCCGGGCAGCTATGTCTGAAATTTTTAAAGGAGGGGAAAAAAATCTTGCCTGATTTTTATCGGTCCGATCTACAAGCAGAGTTTGTCAAAGTATGGGAGTTTCAAAAAAGGTTTTATCCAGAAATACTTACTGAGAAAATCAAATTAGAAGTAGAAGGTAAAGGGCAGCGGGCTACTTCAGCTATTCTAAAAAAGGAATTTGATATTTATACTGCCGAAAACAAAGGTACACGTGAAGAAAAAAGAATTCAAGCTTATGAATGGCGAAGTAAAGCGATTTCTGAGAAGTTGGATATTTCAGAAGTGGCGTTCGTTTTGGCAGAAATCAATAACAATTTGAATGCCTCTAGTGGTTATTTGGGTGCCATTAGCGATCGAAGCAAGGAACTCTATTTTAATAAAGAAACTGTAGGTCAATACCTCTACAAACAAATAAGGCAAAATCCACATACTAGAACAAAAGGACAAGTCTTTTATCGTCAAGATTACTTGGATGAATTTGAAAGTATTTGGGAAACTCAAAGGAATTTTCATCCTGAGCTAACCGAAAAACTAAAATCTGAAATTCGAGATGTGGTTATTTTTTACCAACGCAGGCTTAAATCGCAAAAAGGACTTATTAGTTTTTGTGAATTTGAAAGCAAGCAAAAACTTGTTTTGGTTGATGGAACTAAGAAGTTAAAAACAATTGGAGCAAGGGTAGCACCAAAAGCTTCTCCGTTATTTCAAGAATTCAAAATTTGGCAAAACCTTTCAAACGTAATCATCAAAAATAAAAAGACGAAGGAGCTTTTCGAATTTGGCTTAGAAACAAAGGAGCTACTTTTTGAAGAGTTAAATCTTAAAGGAAACCTAAAGAAAGCCGAGGTATTAAAGTTAGTCACCGACAATCCTCAAGAATGGGAATTAAATTATTCCGAACTGGAAGGAAATAGAACTAATCAAGTGTTTTATGAAGCCTACCAAAAAATCATCCAATCAGAAGGAAGTGAAGATTTTGATTTCAAAAAGTTAACAGCACGGGAGGTTAAGGAAGTTGTAAAATCATTTTTAGAATCAATTGGCGTAAACTCAAAGATTTTAGAGTTTGATCCAATGATTGAAGGGGCTGATTTTGAAAAACAGTTGTCGTTTCAATTATGGCATCTGTTGTACTCTTACGAAGGGGATAACTCAACTTCTGGAAATGAAAGACTGCTGCAAAAGCTAGAATCAAAATTTGGATTCAAAAGAGAGTATGCTCTTGTGTTATCAAATGTGGTCTTTCAGGACGATTACAGTAGTTTGAGCGCCAAGGCAATAAGGAAAATATTTCCATTCATAAAAGAAAGCAAGTTCAGCGAGGCTTGTGAATTGGCGCTTTACAACCATTCCAAATCCTTAACAAAAGAGGCGAATGAGAAGCGTTCGTTGAAGCCTATACTAGACCTGTTACCAAAAAACAGTCTTCGAAATCCTGTTGTAGAGAAGATTTTAAATCAAATGGTCAATCTTATCAATACTATTATCAAAGACCCAACCATGGGTGTACCAGATGAAATTCGAATTGAACTGGCGCGAGAACTAAAGAAAAATGCCAAGGAACGCGAGGAAATGACCCAGCAAATCAATAAGGCTAAAGATAATCATGATAAATACCGAAAAATAATTCAATCAGAATTTGGTGTTTCTAATCCAACGCGAAACGATTTGATCCGCTATAAACTTTACATAGAGCTGGAATCAGTTGGATACAAAACCCTTTATTCAAACACCTATATTTCAAAGGATAAACTGTTCAGTAAGGAGTTTGATATTGAGCACATAATCCCTAAATCTCGTCTTTTCGATGATAGCTTCTCCAACAAAACTTTAGAATCAAGACAGGTAAATATTGAAAAAGGCGAAGATACGGCCTATGATTTTGTTAGTCAGAAATACGATGGCTCGAGATTGAATCAATTCACTGCCACTGTGGAGTTGCTCTTTAAGGACGGCAAAATAAGTAAAGCCAAGTACAAGAAATTGCTCATGCAAGGAAATGAAATAGGCGAGGGTTTTATAGAGCGTGATTTAAGAGAGAGCCAATATATAGCAAAAAAGGCCAAAGAAATGCTTTTTGAGATTTGTAGAAGTGTCTTATCTACAAGTGGTAGCATCACAGACAAGCTCCGTGAAGACTGGGATTTAGTAAACGTAATGAAAGAACTGAATTTAGAAAAATACCGCTCTTTGGGACTAACAGAGTTTGTTGAATTGAAAGACGGTAACAAAAAAGAACAGATCATTGACTGGACTAAACGAAACGACCATCGTCATCATGCGATGGATGCCTTGACTGTGGCATTTACTAAACATAACCATATTCAATATCTCAATAACCTGAATGCTCGCAAGAATGAAAACAGTAAAAACCATGCAGTGATTATGGCCATAGAACAAAAGGAAGTTGAACGGGATGAAAACAACAAAAAACGATTTAAAGCGCCAATGCTGAATTTTCGATCTGAGGCTAAGAAACACCTTGAGAACACTTTAATATCATTCAAAGCAAAAAATAAGGTCGTTACACGAAATAAAAACAAGGTACAAGGGAGCAAGAAAATTCAGTTAACCTTAACCCCAAGAGGTCAATTGCACAAAGAAACTATCTATGGTTTATCAAAAAAGGGATTTGTTAAGGAAGAAAAGGTTAGTGGCAAATTCGATAGAGTAATGATTGATAAAATATCGAATCCAATTCACAAAATGGCCTTAGCTAAGCGATTGGAGGAATTTGGCAATGACGCAAAAAGGGCATTTACTGGTAAAAACGCCCCAGATAAAAACCCAATTTGGATTGACCAAGAAAAGACAAAAAAACTACCTGAGAAAGTAAAGATTCTAAGCTTTGAGAACCAATATACGATTAAGAAGGAAGTTTCTCCTGATTTAAAATTAGAGAAGGTAGTTGACGAGGCTGTTAGAAGAATCTTACAACAAAGGTTGAGCGAATTTGAAAACGACCCCAAAAAGGCCTTTGTAAATTTAGACCTAAATCCAATTTGGCTGAATAAAGAAAAGGGAATTTGCGTCAAAAGTGTAACAATAACAGGTGTGAACAATGCTGAAGCTTTGCATACTAAGAAAAGCCACCTAGGAGAAGAGGTACTGGATGAATACAACAACCCAATTCCAGTGGATTTTGTGAGTACAGGTAATAATCACCATGTTGCCATTTATAGAGATGCTAGTGGCAATCTTCAAGAGGAAGTGGTATCGTTTTATGAGGCAGTTGCTAGGGTAAATCAAGAGATGCAGATTATAAATAAAAATCACAAAGAAGGATGGGAGTTTCTTTTTACCATGAAACAAAATGAAATGTTCGTTTTTCCTTCTTTTGCTTTCAATCCCAAAGAAATTGACCTATTAGACCCAAAGAATTATGTACTTATAAGTCCTAATTTATATAGGGTTCAAAAATTTACAATCAAAGATTATTTTTTCAGACATCATCTTGAGACGAATGTAGATATGAATGGCAGCTTAAAAAACATTGCCTGGAGGAGAGAAGGATTAAATGGCCTTAATGGTATAATTAAAGTCCGTTTAAATCATCTAGGCCAGATTGTTAAAGTAGGAGAGTAATTTAAAACAGATCAAACTTTGGGGATGATCAGGTAATAGATAAGTATGCAGCCCGAAACTTTTTATCATATTTTCAACCATGCCAATGGTGCCGAGAACCTTTTTAGGAGGGATGAAAATTATCGCTATTTTTTGCAGCAATGGGCAAAATATATAACGCCAGTAGCGGGTACTTATGCTTATTGCTTAATGCCAAACCATATTCATTTTTTGATACGAACGCATCCACAAACCTCCAAGGTTTCCGAAAACCTTGGAGGTTTAAAAAATCAACCTTTCGAAAAAACACTCAGCCAGGCCTTTTCCAATTTGTTCAACAGCTATACCAAGGCCTTTAATAGAATGTATGACCGTAGAGGCTCTTTGTTTATGCAAAACTTTAAACGCAAAGAAATAACATCGGACAGCTATCTTACCACCATTGTAAATTACATCCATCGCAATCCGATTCACCATGGGTTTTGTAACCACTTGGAGGAATGGCCGCACTCTTCTTATACCACATTTTTAGGGAATAAACCGACTAAAATAGAAAAGGATTATACCCTAGAATGGTTCAATGGAAAAGAGGGGTTTATAAAATATCACCGCGAACAACAGCTACTGTATGATATATCGCTATTGATTGATTTTTAAGTTTTCATCCACCCACCGAAACCTCCAAGGTTTTTAAAACCTTGGAGGTTTGAGGTTAAAATAATGGCCATGATAAAACGTACCCTTCTCTTTGGCAACCCAGCCTACTTAAGCACAAAGAACGAACAGTTGGTGATCAAATACCCTGACGAGGGACAGGACAGCAAAACAGTAGCCATAGAAGATATAGGCGTATTGCTTTTAGAAGACCCTCAAATTACCATTACATCGGGTTTATTGGACAAACTCACTGCCAATCAAACGGCCATTATCACTTGTGATCGCAGTCATATGCCCACTGGCTTGCTGATGCCGCTGAGTGGGCATAGCGAACAGCAAGAAAGGTTTAGGGCACAGCTAGGCGCAAGTGAACCTTTGAAGAAAAACCTCTGGCAACAGACCATTCAAGCAAAAATCAAGAATCAGGCGCTCCACCTTAAATCCCGAGGCACTGCCATGGACAATATGCTGCATTGGGCCAAAAATGTAACCTCTGGCGATGGCCAAAATCATGAAGCAAGGGCTGCAGCTTACTATTGGCAACATTTGTTCGATATCCCCACCTTTAATCGACATGCTGCTGGCGAGGCTCCCAACAACCTGCTCAATTATGGCTATGCCATTTTAAGGGCCATTTGTGCCCGGGCTTTGGTAAGCAGTGGACTATTGCCACTATTGGGCATTCACCATAAAAACAAATATAACGCCTACTGCTTGGCCGATGATATTATGGAACCTTACCGCCCTTATGTAGACCTGATCGTTTGCCATATTGTAGACAACCAAGATGATTTTGACACACTTACTACCAGCTTAAAAAAAGAGCTGCTTCAAATACCCGTGTTGGACGTAAGCATCGATGATAAAAAAAGTCCCTTGATGGTGGCCATGAGCCGGACCACAAGTTCGCTCTATGATTGTTTTGCTGGGCACAGCCGAAAAATTGTTTATCCTGATTTTTGAAACTTACTTCTTCCAAACCTTGGAGGTTTCTAAAACCTCCAAGGTTTGGATAGTTATTCTATAAAATGAGCATCGAAAACCACTTCTCACGCCTAAACCAATACCGTTGTATGTGGGTACTTGTATTCTTCGACTTGCCCACCGAAACCAAGAAAGAGCGGGCGGTGGCTTCTAAATTCAGAAAATCATTGTTAGACGATGGTTTCAGTATGTTTCAATTTTCTATCTATATGCGCTTTTCGGCCAGCAGAGAAAATGCCGAAGTGCATATACAACGTGTAAAACGAAAATTGCCCGAACACGGCAAGGTGGGCATTATGCATATTACAGATAAGCAATTTGGGATGATGGAGTTGTTCAACGGGGTAAAGCAAGTAGAAACCGAAAAACCCGCTCAACAGCTAGAGTTGTTTTAAAAATGGGGATAATTTTTTTATTCAAAAAACTAAGGTAATTCGCAGTATACCAACCGATTAACTCGGGGTATAACTGCGAATTATCACTTAAGATAAATGTTTGAAAGCAATTCACAACGGCAGCAGCATCTACACTCACCGTATTGTAACTGCGAATTATCACTTAAGATAAATGTTTGAAAGCAATTCACAACAGTGCCCGTGTGTGGTGCCGAATATATCTACTGCGAATTATCACTTAAGATAAATGTTTGAAAGCAATTCACAACTACTGCTGCCAGTGGCAGCAAAGAGCGTGTACTGCGAATTATCACTTAAGATAAATGTTTGAAAGCAATTCACAACATTCCAGCATCCAAGCCAGCGGTCGGGTAAACTGCGAATTATCACTTAAGATAAATGTTTGAAAGCAATTCACAACTTTGAAAGTGTAGTTTATTTTTTCACTTTACTGCGAATTATCACTTAAGATAAATGTTTGAAAGCAATTCACAACAGGATGAGATCGACATCATGAAAAGCAGGTACTGCGAATTATCACTTAAGATAAATGTTTGAAAGCAATTCACAACTATTCCTTCGCTGTGCAACTAACTGCTAACACTGCGAATTATCACTTAAGATAAATGTTTGAAAGCAATTCACAACCCTCTTGCAAATCATTTACCATCTGTTTAAACTGCGAATTATCACTTAAGATAAATGTTTGAAAGCAATTCACAACGCATTGCCTTGAATCCTGATGGCGATTATGACTGCGAATTATCACTTAAGATAAATGTTTGAAAGCAATTCACAACTCACCCACTGAGCGTCATGCTCTGGATGCTACTGCGAATTATCACTTAAGATAAATGTTTGAAAGCAATTCACAACAGTTGATACTATCTTCAATTGCGGATATCTACTGCGAATTATCACTTAAGATAAATGTTTGAAAGCAATTCACAAC
>Ga0210009_1000213_pt1 | contig 73998 bp, 71 predicted proteins | sample CryGeyCG2114_065_FD_185457 | JGI IMG/M metagenome (GOLD analysis project Ga0210009, IMG submission 185457) | Groundwater microbial communities from aquifer - Crystal Geyser CG12_big_fil_rev_8/21/14_0.65 (SPAdes) (version 2) | ecosystem: Environmental > Aquatic > Deep subsurface > Groundwater ...
CCATGCCCCTTTCGGGCAGCAACGCGGATGGCCCGAGCACCTGCGGCATCCTCCCGAACAGCGCGGTTTTCTCACGCACGAAGAAATCGGGGTCGGTATAGCGTCCGGCCGGCAGGGTCAGGCCGGCCTCTCCCTGACGTGCGATCCCGTCGGCGATGTCCTGAGCGAGCGCCAGTTGCCCCGGTGTCGGTCGCGATTCCCGCTTTTCGGGAGCCTTCGTGGCCATCATCCATTTCCCATTCAACCAGCAGGCGTTAGTCTGGCACACGCGACGGAAAAACAAAAGGAACGCGCATGGCCGATACGGCGATCGAGGGGGACACTCCGAAAAAGGCAAAACCGGGCTGGGGCGAGGTGTTTCGTTCGCTACGCAATCGCAAGAGCGGTTTCATGGTGCTGTTCGGCTTTGCCAGCGGGCTGCCCTTCGCGCTGTTCCTCGGCACGCTCTATGCCTGGCTGACGGAGGCCGAGGTCGACCTGGAAACGATGGGCGTCTTCTCGCTTATCGGGCTCGCCTATGCCTTCCAGTTCATCTGGTCGCCGCTGATCGACAAGGTCAATCTCGGGCCCTTCCGCCGCTTCGGGAAGCGCAAGCAGTGGATTGTTCCCGCGCAGATCCTTTTGGGCGCCATTCTCGTCACGATGAGTGTGCTCGAGCCGAAGACCCAGCTGGGCTGGTTCTCGCTCCTCGCCGGGATCGGTGCCCTCGCCAGCGCGACGCAGGACATCGCGATCAATGCCTGGCGCATTGACGTGGCCGACGAGGAAGCGACGCTCGATATCCTCTCGACGATCTACCAGATGGGCTACCGCCTCGCCTCGCTCGTCGGCGGCGCCCTCGGCCTGATCATCGCCGCGCGGATCGGCTGGCCTGAAACCTACATGATCATGGGCGCGATCCTGCTCGTGATCGGTTTCTTCGGCACCTTCGCACCCGATAGCGGAAGTGACAGCGCGGCCACGATCGGCGCGAGCGAGGACGAACTCGCCGAGCTTTACGCGCCGGGCGAAGTCCATCCCGAGGCGCGCCGCCGGGCGCTGTGGCAGGTCCTGCTGCTGTGGGGCTGGGCGTTGACGATCCTCGGCATCTTCATGGTTCGCGCGCTGGGCGGCTTCGTGCCGATGCTGCCGCTGGTCCCGCTGGGCGACTCCTATGTGTTCAACCCCAATTGGTTTTTGGGGATGTTCCCGCTCGGCGAAGAGGGGCGCCCGGACCCGACCGAATTCACCGCCAAGATGGGGCCGCTGATCATTCTCGCCACAATCGTGCTGCCGGCAATTATCGCAGCGGGGCTGGCCAAGGTGAAGCGGGACGGCAGGAACGTGATCGCCGAGCGCGAGGCGGGTGAGATCGCACCCATGCCCGGCGCGCTCGACCACCTCTATCGCGCGCTGGTCGTCCCGCTGGTCGAGTTCGTCGGCCGCCTCGGCTGGTCGCTGATCCTGATCCTGTCGCTGGTGCTGACCTATCGTATCTGCGACGCGATCTGGGGCACCTTCGCCTATCCGTTCTATCTCGGCGAACTCGAATACACGAACGACGAAGTCGCCTTCGCGTCCAAGTTCTTCGGTGTCGGCGCAATCATCGCCGGGCTTGCCTTCGGAGGCTACCTGCTGACCGTCATCGGCCGGATGGCGACGCTGACGATCGGCGCGCTGCTCGCCGCGCTCACCAACCTGCTCTACGCCGACATGGCGCGCGGCGGTGCGGCGATGCAGGCGGCGAGCGACGCGATCGGATTTTCAGCGCTGATCAGTTTCATGGCTCCGTTCGGATCGGACGCGCTGCCGCGGCTGACTTTCACGATCATGTGGGAGAACCTCGCGATCGGGATCGCCGGGGCGGCCTATGTCGCGTGGCTGTCCTCGATCGTGTCGAAGAAATATGCCGCCGTGCAATATGCGCTGCTGTCCTCTCTGACGCTGCTGATCGGGACGCTGGGACGCGGGGCGCTGGGCGAGATGATCGAGGACAAGGGTTATTACTACGTCTTCATCCTGACCACGCTGATCGGCTTCATCGCGGTGGTGCTCTGCCTCGCGGAATGGTGGCGCGAGCGACGCTACGGCCAGAAGTCGGGCGTCGTGACGCCCGATCATCACGAAGGGGCCGGGAGCTAGTCGGGTGCCTCGTCGTTGAGCCGCAGGACCTCGCCGGCGAGGTAGAGCGAGCCGGCAATAAGCACGGGCAAGCCGTCTTCGGGCAGCGCGGCCAGCGCCTGCTCGACGGAGTCGAATGCCTTCGCGTCCTCGCCGAAGGCCCCGGCGGCGTGCCATTCGTGTCCTGGCACCGGCACCGCGGAAAGGCTTGCGATACTGTCGCCCAGCGGGTCGACGATCGCGAGGGGGTCCTTGTTCGCGAGCATGCCGAGCACGAGATGCAGACGCTGTCCGGCGAAGTGGCGCGCAAGGGCCTCGCCCGCCGAGCGGTTGTGCCCGCCGTCGAGCCACACCTCGCGGCCGCGCGTCAGCGGGCCGTCCGCCAGCCGGTGCAGCCGCGCAGGCCAGCGGGCATCGACCACGCCGCGCCCGAGCGCCTCTTCCGATACGCTCACGAAGTCCTGATGCCGCAGCATGGCGACCGCGAGCGCCGCATTGCCTGCCTGGTGCGCCCCGGGCATGGCCGGGAGGGGAAGCACGATGCGGCCGTGGCGGTCCTCGTATTCGATCCCTGTTCCGACGTTCGCGCTCCATTCGCGCCCGCGCATTGCCAGTGGAGCACCAGCCGCCATCGCCGCGCGCTCGATCTCGAGTGTCGGCCCGTCGGCATAGTCGAGCGTGACCAGCGAGCAGCCGGGCTTGACGATACCCGCCTTCTCGAACGCGATCCGCGCCATCGGATCGTCGGGTACGCCGTCCTCGGGTGCGAGCAGGAAGCGCTCGTGGTCGATCCCCAGTGCCGCGATCCCGCAGGCGGCGGGATGCTCGATCACGTTGGTCGCATCGAACCGACCGCCGAGGCCGACCTCGACCACGCAGGCATCGGCAGGGGTGCGCGCAAAGGCGAGGAAGCTGGCGGCGATGGTGACCTCGAAGAAGCTAGGCGTGAGGTCCGCACCCGCATCGAGCACTTCTTCGAGCAAGTCCGCGAGCAACGCGTCGGACACCAGCTCGCCCGCAATCCGGATGCGCTCGTTGTAGCGCACGAGATGCGGGCTGGTGGCGACGTGCACGCGCTTGCCGTCGGCTTCGAGAATGGCGCGCAGGAAGGCGCAGGTCGATCCCTTGCCGTTGGTTCCGGCGACGTGGAACACCGGCGGGAGCGAGAGATGCGGGTCGTCCAGCCGCGCGAGCAACGCGCGCATCGTGTCGAGCCCCAGCCGCCCCTCGGGAAGCGAGAGCGCCTCCAGCCTGTCGAGCTGGGCCTGGACTCGCACGTCGTCGGACTGCGCGAAATCGCGCAAGGCTGGCCTCAGGCCGCTGCGCGCGGCGAGAGATAGTCGAGCAGCATCGCCAGCTCGTCGCGCAGTTCGTGGCGATGGACCACGCGATCGACCATGCCGTGTTCGTGCAGGTATTCGGCGCGCTGGAACCCGTCGGGCAACTGCTCGCGAATGGTGTTCTGGATCACGCGTGCCCCGGCGAAGCCGATCAGGCAGCCGGGCTCGGCGATGTGGACGTCGCCGAGCATCGCATAGCTCGCGGTGACGCCGCCCGTGGTCGGGTCGGTCAGCACGACAATGTAAGGAAGGCCCGCTTCCTTGAGGCGGCGCACCGCGACCGTCGTCTTGGGCATCTGCATCAGGCTGAGGATGCCCTCCTGCATGCGCGCGCCGCCGGCGGCGGTGCAGATCACGTAGGGCACGCGGTCCTTGAGCGCGCGGTCGACGCCATGGACGAAGGCACTGCCCACCGCCATGCCCATCGACCCGCCCATGAAGGCGAAATCCTGCACGCCGAGCACCACGCGGTGGCCCTTGATCGCGCCTGCCGCATTGGTCAGCGCATCGGGATGCGGGTTCTTTGCGCGCGCCTGCTTGAGCCGCGCGGGGTAAGCCTTCGTATCCTTGAACTTGAGCGGGTCCTCGCGGACCTGCGGCGTCGGCAGGACCTCGTAACCCTGGTCAAGCAGGATGGCGAAGCGCATGTCGGTGCCGATGCGCCCGTGATGGTCGCATTTGGGGCAGACGCGCGCGTTCTCGTCATATTCCTTGGTGAACACCATCTCGTCGCAAGCGGGACACTTGATCCAGAGATTGTCGGCGGTTTCCCGCTTGGCACCGAAGGGAAGCGAATTGCGAACACGTGATAGCCAGCTCATGGCTGAGCCCTTTCGGCGCTGTGGACCGCCTTGGCAAGGGCCGAGACGGCCTCGCGCAGCCTGTCGGGCGCGTTTTCGCCGTGCTCGCCAACCAGCTCGACCAGCGCCGATCCGACCACCACGCCATCGGCATGGGCGGCGATGTCGGCCGCCTGTTCGGGCGTGCGTACGCCGAAGCCGACCGCCACCGGCAGATCGGTCTGCGCTTTCAGCCGCGCGACCGCTTCGGCGATCGAACCGCTCGCGGCCTGCTGCTTGCCGGTGATCCCGGCGACAGAGACGTAATAGAGGAAGCCTCCCGCGCCCTCGAGCACTTGCGGCAGGCGTGCGTCATGGGTGGTCGGCGTGGCGAGGCGGATCACGGCGATCCCCGCGTCGCGCAGCGCCGGTCCGAGGTCCTCGTCCTCCTCGGGGCCCAAATCGACGCAGATCACCCCGTCGACGCCGGCATCGGCAGCGGCTGAAGCGAACCATTCGGGCCCGCGCCGCACCATCGGATTGGCATAGCCCATCAGCACCAGCGGCACGTCCGGATGCCGCGCGCGGAACCTCGTCGCGATCGCGAGCACGTCGGCGGTGGTCGTGCCCTTGCCGAGACTGCGCAGGTTGGCGGCCTGGATCGCCGGTCCGTCGGCCATCGGATCGGTGAAGGGCATGCCGAGCTCGATCACATCGGCGCCGCCCGCGACCAGCGCATCGAGATTGGCGTCGGTATCGCCGTCGCCCGCCGTCACGAAGCAGACGAGCGCGGGGTGCGCTTTGGCGAAGGCGTTGGAGAGGCGATTCGCGGGGTTATCGTTCATTTCGGGGGGCTCGAAGCTGAAGGCATGGACCGGGTGTTACACTGTTCAGGGGAAGAAAAATCGGCGGGGGTCGAGCGGGGGGGCGTGAAAGTGGCCGTAGAGGGCGGGATCGCTGCGGTCATCAATCTAAGATGGCACACCCAACGCTATGTAGGACAGCTTACCTATATCGCTAACATCATCCCTTTTTCTGAAAGCGGGATCTGGTTGCGAACCAAATCTTGACAGCAGCCAACGCGCAGAGGGCGATAAACAAGCACAGAAAAATTGCCGTCTTCCATAAAGGCGTCCAGCTGCCACAGCCATCAAACATGAGCACGTTAGGCGGGAGTTCGAGCTCAGGACAGAATAGATCGTTGAGCCACAGTGACTGATGGAAGATTGCGGCGATTCCTAGCGCCGCGACGAGAGCGGATACGTTGCGATAAGCAGCGAGCGCAATCTTGGTGGTTCGAGCTTCAACAAAATCAGCGAAATGCCAGAGTGCGACCGGTAAGAACATCCACTGGAAGAAATCGATTGCTCCGAACAGGGTGATGATTTGATCTGAGAATGGACGATTGAGCGCGTACGTTTTTGGTAGCCAAGTAAACCATTCATGTAATGCCATAAGGGACGACATCAGCATAAGAAGCATCATGCTGGTCAGCCAATTGACTAGCTTGAGGCGGTATTCGGCGCTCAACTTTTCACATCTCCACCCCCAGCGCATCGGCCACGGTGAAGATGTCCTTGTCCCCGCGACCACACAGGTTCGCCAGGATGATCGCATCGCACGGCATCTCCCGCGCCCGCTCGGCCACCGCCGCAATCGCGTGACTGGGCTCCAGGGCGGGGATGATGCCTTCGGTGCGACACAACAGCTGGAAGGCGTCGAGCGCCTGCTTGTCGGTGATCGCGGTGTATTCGACGCGGCCCGATTCCTTGAGCCACGAATGTTCGGGGCCGATGCCGGGATAGTCGAGCCCGGCGCTGATCGAGTGGCCTTCGGTGATCTGGCCGTCCTCGTCCTGCAGGAGGTACGTCTTGTTGCCGTGGAGGACGCCGGGCGCGCCGCCGAGCAGGGACGCGGCGTGTTCATTGCCGTCGAGCCCGCGACCCGCCGCCTCGACCCCGAGCATCTTCACGTCCGCGTCGTCGAGGAAAGGGTGGAACAGGCCGAGCGCGTTCGAGCCGCCGCCGATCGCGGCGACCAGCAGGTCGGGCAGGCGGCCGATGCGGTCCTGCATCTGCACGCGCGCTTCCTTGCCGATCACGCTCTGGAAATCGCGCACGAGCTCTGGGTAGGGATGCGGGCCCGCGGCGGTGCCGATGATGTAGAAGGTGTCGTGGACGTTCGCGACCCAGTCGCGCAGCCCCTCGTTCATCGCGTCCTTCAACGTCGCGCGGCCGCTGGTGACCGGGATCACCTCGGCGCCGAGCAGTTTCATCCGGAACACGTTGGGCTGCTGCCGTTCGACGTCGGTCGCGCCCATATAGACGGTGCAGGGCAGGCCGAAGCGCGCGCAGACGGTGGCGGTGGCGACGCCGTGCTGGCCCGCGCCGGTCTCGGCGATGATCCGCGTCTTGCCCATGCGGCGGGCGAGCAGGATCTGGCCGATGCAATTGTTGATCTTGTGCGCGCCGGTGTGATTGAGCTCGTCGCGCTTGAACCAGACTTGCGCGCCCCGTTTTTCGCCATTTGGGCCGTCGGGCGCGGACTTCCGCAGCTCCTCGGTCAGCCGCTCGGCATAATAGAGCGGGCTGGGTCGGCCGACATAATGTTCGAGCAAATCGTCGAACTCGGCCTGGAATTCGGGATCGGCCTGCGCCGCGCGGTATTCGCGCTCGAGATCGAGCACGAGCGGCATTAGCGTTTCGGCGACGTAGCGCCCTCCGAACTGGCCGAAATGGCCGCGTTCGTCGGGCTGATTGCGATAGGAATTGGGGGCAGGGTCGGTCATGCGTTTCTCGCCGCTTCGCAAAACGCGCGGATCTTCTCCAGGTCCTTGACCCCGGGCTCGCTTTCGGTGCCGCTAGAGGTGTCGACCAGCATGGCGTCGGTCTCGCGGATCGCCTGTGCGACGTTGTCCGGGTCGAGACCGCCGGCGAGCCCATAGGGCAACTTGCCGTCATACCCCTTGAGCAGCGTCCAGTCGAAGGCGGTGCCGTTGCCGCCGGGCAGCTTCTGTGCCGGTGCGTCGAACAGCAGCATGTCGGCCGCGCCTTCATAGCCCTTGGCGCGTTCGAGCGTCTGCGCGTTCTGGAGGCCGCGTGCCTTCCACACCTCGACGGGGGCATTGTCCTTGACGACCTTGAGCCATTCGGCGGTTTCGCTGCCGTGGAACTGGACCACATCGGGGCGCACCGCCTCGATCGCAAGCGCGGTCGGCTTGGGTTCCTGGTTGACCAGCAGCAGCACCACCTTGAGCGAGGAGGGCGCGCGCATCCGCAGCTTGGCCGCCTGGTCGAGCGTGACGTGGCGCGGGCTCGGCTGGTAATGGACGAGCCCGATATGGGTCGCCCCGGCCTCCGCCGCCGCGTCCATCGCCGCCTCGTCGCGAATGCCGCAAATCTTGATTTGGATGCTCATGCGCGCACCGATTACGCGGTTATGCGCCGCGCGCAACCCCGGCGATCGGGACTAACGATCGGGCTTATCGGCGCGCATCCTCCGCCATGCGTATCGTATGGCGGATCGCCTCGCGGCCTTCGGGGGCGGAATGGCTCATCAGGATGGTCGAGGCGGCGGGAAAGGCCGCGCCGAAGCGGCGCGCGGCCGCGGCGTAATTCGCGACGTCTGCATCGGCGAGATTGCCGAGGCTGCGCGCGCCAGCGCCCTTGATCAGGCATCCGCCGAAGGCGACCCCCGGTTCGGGCTGGACGGTGATGTTGTCGCTTGTGTGGCCGGGACCCGGGTAGAAGACCTTAATCGGCCCGAGCGCTGCAGTGGCGGGACCGGTGGCGAAACCGTCGGCGCCAAAGTCGATCGTGTTCCTTGCGGGCTCGAAATCGACCGTCGGGGCGAGTTCGTTGGTGAGCGCATGGGCCCAGGTCTCGACCCCGGCGCGGTGGAGCGCGCCGATCCCGCCCATCTTGTCCTGGTGGAAATGGGTGATCACCGCCGCGCGGACCGGGCGGTCGAGCGCCGCGGCGGCATAGCGCAGGATGTCTTCGGTCTGCGGTTCGGTCCACGCCGTGTCGACCAGCACCGCGTCATCGTCGCGCAGCACGATCATCCCGTTCGACGCAATCGGCCCTGTGCCGGGCAGGTCGAGATAGGAAGTGTGCATCCACACGTCGTCGGTAATTCGGCTCAGCACGATCTCGCCGAACTCGACACGTTCCTCGATCTGTCGGCTTTCGGTGACGCGATACTCGTCCTTCGGCATCGAAATGCAGGACGACAGGGCGAGCAGGGCGGCGAGGGCGGCGAACCGCTTCACAGCGTCGCCTCGATCTCCCGCGCAGCCTGGACCGGGTCCTCGGCCTTGGCGATCGGGCGGCCGATCACGAGCACGCCGGCGCCGTCGTCGCGCGCCTGGCGGGGGGTGACCACACGCTTCTGGTCGCCGGTCGCCTTGCCGCCGGGCCGCAGGCCGGGGACGACGAAATAGCCGTCCTTCCACTGCTTGCGCACCGCTCCGACCTCGTGGCCCGAACACACGATTCCGTCGAGACCGGCTTGTTCGGCGAGTTCGGCGAGGCGCATGACCTGGTCGTGCGGTTTGCCGTTGATGCCGGTGCGCTCCATGTCGCGATCGTCGAGACTGGTGAGCAGCGTCACCGCGACCACTTTCGTATGCTCGCCCGCCGCCGCCTTGGCGTCCTCCATCATCGCCCGCCCGCCGCTGGCATGGACGGTGACGATCGCGGGTTCGAGCACGTGCAGCGAATGCATCGCGCCGGCGACGGTGTTGGGAATATCGTGCAGTTTCAGATCGAGGAAGATCGGCAGGCCGAGATGGGCGATCTCGTGGACGCCGTGGTGGCCGTGCGCGCAGAAGAACTCGAGCCCGAGCTTGAATCCGCCGACATGGCCCTTGACCTGCTTCGCGAGCGCTTTGGCGGCGTCGAGCCGCGGAACGTCGAGCGCGAGGAAGACCGGGTTGTGGTTCATGTGCCCGCTTCTTTTTGGGGCTTGGTCGGGCTCAGCGGGCTGTCTTCCGCAGGCGTATCGGGATCGGTATCGACCGAATCCGGGATGCCGTCGCCATCGCGATCGCGGATGCGCTCGGTGTTGGCCTTGGCGTAGTTGAGCGAATTGGCCTTCTGCGCATTCTCGAGCGCGGCGATGCGGCGCTTGAGCCGCCATTTCTCGCCGCGATGGAACAGCCACATCGGCACGAAACCGATCAGGAAGCTGACGATCACCAGCGCGGGGATCTTCGTGTCGCGGACGATCCCTTCCCAGATCTGGACCGTCACCTGCGGTTCCCAGTTCGCCACCGAGAAAGCGACCAGCACCACGAGGAGCAGCGCCCACAGGATCGTCTTCAGGACTTGCATCGGTTCAATCTCCGCCCTTTTTCTGCCGTCCTAGCGGGTTGCGCGGAAACTGGCGAGTCCCCGCGCCGGGGCGGGTTCAGCCCTCTTCCTGTTCTTCGGCGAAGACGCGTTCGAAGATCGTGTCGACATGCTTGAAGTGGTATTCGAGGTCGAATTTCTCCTCGAGCTGCGCTTCGGACAGCACCCCGGTGACCTCGTCGTCGGCCTTGAGCAGGTCGAGCAGCGAAAGCCTGCCGTCCGATTCCCACACCTTCATCGCGTTGCGCTGGACCGCGGCATAGGCGTTCTCGCGGCTCATCCCCTTCTGGGTGAGGGCGAGCAGCACGCGCTGCGAGTGCACCAGACCACCCATCCGGTCGAGATTGGCCTGCATGCGTTCGGGATAGACGAGCAGCTTGTCGATCACCCCGGTGAGCCGCGCGAGCGCGAAATCGAGCGTGATACAGGCATCGGGCCCGATGAAGCGTTCGACCGAGGAGTGCGAGATATCGCGCTCGTGCCACAGCGCCACGTTCTCCATCGCGGGGAGCGCATAGGCGCGGATCATGCGCGCCTGCCCGGTGAGGTTCTCGGTCAGGATCGGGTTGCGCTTGTGCGGCATCGCCGACGAACCCTTCTGGCCGGGCGAGAAATACTCCTCGGCTTCGAGCACTTCGGTGCGCTGGAGGTGCCGCACCTCGACCGCGATGCGCTCGATCGAGCTGGCGATCACGGCCAGCGTGGCGAAGAACATCGCGTGGCGATCGCGCGGGATGACCTGGGTCGAGACCGGCTCGGGCACCAGTCCCATCTCGGCGGCGACATGCGCCTCGACCTGCGGATCGATATTGGCGAAGGTGCCGACCGCCCCGCTGATCGCGCAGGTCGCGATCTCGGCGCGGGCATCCCACAGCCGCTCGCGATTGCGCTTCATCTCGGCATAGGCCTGCGCGAGCTTGAGGCCGAAGGTGACCGGCTCGGCATGGATGCCGTGACTGCGACCGATCGTGGGGGTATACTTGTGTTCCTCGGCACGTCGGGCGATCGCCTCGAGCAATTCGTCCATATCCTCGAGCAGCAGGTCGGCCGAACGCATCAGCTGGACCGCCAGCGTGGTGTCGAGCACGTCCGAGCTGGTCATGCCCTGGTGGAGGAACCGGGCCTCGTCGCCGACATTGTCGGCCACCCAGGTGAGGAAGGCGATCACGTCGTGCTTGGTCACGCGTTCGATCTCGTCGATCGCATCGACGTCGATCTTCGGGTTCGTCGCCCACCAGTCCCACAGCGCCTTGGCCGCGCTTTCGGGCACGACGCCGAGTTCGGCGAGCTTGCTGGTCGCATGCGCCTCGATCTCGAACCAGATGCGGTATTTCGCCTCCGGTTCCCAGATGGCGGTCATATCGGGGCGGGCGTAACGGGGGACCATGGTCGACTCCGGGAAGAGGGGAGGGGCTGCGCTGCGCGCCTATGGGGCGCGTGCCCGCTTGGCAAGGTCGCTTGCGGCGCAAGCGGCGGTTAACCACCTTCGAACGAGCGATTGCGTTGCACCGACAGTCCGTGCATCATGGGCGGCGAAACGATTGAATTGTCGAAGGGTCCCGCGCGTGAACATGCACCATCTCCTGTCCGCCACCGCGATCGTCGCGGTCTGCGCAACCCCCGCCGTCGCGGGTGAAGAAATCATCTACGAGGCGGTGCCGGCCTGGGTCGTCGCGCCCGATCTCGATGCGGCGATGGAGAAGGACGAGACGCTCGTTCTGATCGACCGGCAGGTGCGGATGGAAGACGGCGTCGTGCACGATTATTTCGACGTCGCGATCAAGATGGAAAACCCGCAGGTCGTCACCCAGCTCGGTACGCCGCAGCTGCAATGGCAGCCCGACAAGGGCGATCTGCGCGTCCACCGGATCCAGATCATCCGCGACGGCGAGGTGATCGACGTGCTCGCCGACGGCACCAAGCTCGAGGTGATCCGGCGCGAACGCCAGCTCGAAAGTCGGCTGATCGACGGCATGCTCACCGGGACGATGGCCGTGCCCGGCCTGCGGGTCGGTGACGTGCTTCGGATGTCGCATTCGACGACCAAGCGCGACCAGGCGCTCGACGGCGAGATGCAGGTGCTCCAGGGGATCCTGCCAGAGCCGATGGAGATGGGCTACGGCCGCATCCGCGTGAGCTGGCCGGAAGACGAGCCGATGCGTTACAATGCCACTCGCGACTTCGCGCTGGCCGAGCCTGTGATCGAGGACGGCTACAAGGTCCTGTCGGTCGAATTCCCGATCCCCGAACTCGACGAGATGCCCGACGATGCGCCGCGCCGCTATCGCATGCCGCCGCTGCTCCAGGTCGGTACCTATGACAGCTGGCGCGAATTGTCGGCGCAGATGGCGACCCATTTCACCACCAAGGGCACGATCGATCCCGAGGGCGAAATCGCCGCGAAGATCGCCGAGATCGAAGCCAAGACCGACAAGCCGCTCGAACGCGCGGCGCTGGCGCTGCAGATCGTGCAGGACGACGTCGCCTATCACCTCAACGGTCTCGATGGCGGCAACTACCTGCCGCAAAGCCCGGAGGATACGTGGGAACTGCGCTATGGCGACTGCAAGGCCAAGTCGCTGCTGCTGCTCGCCATGCTGCGCGAGATGGGGATCGAAAGCGAAGCGGTGCTGGTCCATTCGAGCTCGGGCGACTGGGTGCCCGACATGCTCCCGATGCCGGGCAATTTCGACCACATGATCGTCCACGCCGTCATCGATGGCGAGGATTACTGGCTCGACGGCACCAATGCCGGCGTCCGCCTCGCGACGATCGGCGAGGTCCCGCCGTTCTTCAATGCGCTGCCGCTGCGGACCGAGGGCGCCGAACTGATGCCGATGACGCAGCGCTGGCCGAGCGTCCCCGATCGCACCGCGGTGGTCGAAATCGATCATTCGGCAGGTTTCGATTATCCGGCGATGTTCTCGATCGACGTCACGCTCGAAGGCACGATGGCGACACGGCTGCGCGATCCGGCAGAAGAAAGCGACCGCGAGAAGGTGCTCGATTTCGCCAGCAATTTCGCGCGCAACCTCGTCGGCACCAATTTCGTCAAGGACGCGACCGTCACCTTCGACGAGGACAGCGGACAGGCCCGGCTCGAAGCCGAAGGCGTGACCTATAGCTGGTGGGAGTTCGAGCGCGGGCGCGCCAAGCTGACGCCGTATGTGTCGAGCAACGATTTCGGCTTCTCGCCCGATCGCGCACGTCGCGAATGGCGCGATATTCCCTACCAGAGCGGGGGCCCCGTGCGCTGGCGCGAGGATTTGCGGATCGAACTGCCGCAGGGCGATGTCGCCTACGACCTGCGCGGCGTCGAGGTGCGCGAAGAAGAAATCGCAGGCACGCGGATTTCGCGCAGCGCCACGCTCGACGGCGCGAGCCTGCGGGTGCAGTCCGACAAGGCCGAAATCCCGGTCGAGATCCCGGCCTCGGCTTTTGCCGAGAACCGCCGCGCGGCGTCGCGGCTGGGTAGCGGCGACTACGTCGTCCGCGTCAGCGAGGGGGCCAAGCGTTATTGGGAATACTCGGCCGAGGAAGCCGAACGCCTGATGGCACCGATGGAAGCCGCGCTCGACGCCTATGTCGACACCGATCCCGAAGAAGCCTCGCGCCATATCCGCCGTGCCGAAATGCGCGTCTTCACCTATGATTACGCCGCCGCGGCCGAAGATTACACGCGGGCGATCGAACTCGAACCGAGTGCGACGCTCTACAACCAGCGGGCGCAGGCCTATGCCAATGCCGGCGAATGGGACCTCGCGCTCGACGATGCGCTCTATGCCTACGAATTGCAGGGCGATGTCGCGACCGCGCTCAACCTCGCGGCGATCCAGGCCGAAATGGGCGACGTCGATACCGCACTCGCGCTGCTCGAGGAATTCGAGCTCGGCGGCGACGAGCGTGCCACGCTGGCGCAAGTCCGCGCCGAATACGAAGGCGAGGCGGGCCGCCCCGAGGCGGGCTGGGCGATGCTCGAGGACATCCTGCTCGAACGCCCCGGAGACAGCGAGCTGCTGAATTCGCAGTGCTGGCACATGGGCACGTGGAAATATCGTCTCGACGAAGCCGAGGCAGTGTGCACCGAAGCGGTGCAGGCTTCGCAATACGGGGCCAACGTGCTCGATAGCCGGGCGATGGTATATTATCGGAATGGCGATTACGACAAGGCGATGCGCGATATCGACGCCGCCTTGCGCAGCGAACCGAGCCTTGCCGCTTCGCGCTACCTCAAGGGCCTGATCCTGATCGAACAGGGCAAGACCGCGGAGGGCCGGCGCGAGATCGCCTATGCCGAGCGGATCTCGCCGCGGATCGTGCGCCAGTACGAGCGCTACGGTATCTCCTCGGCCAAGTGATCGATGCGGGCGAAGGGGCTAGATCAGCCCCTTCGCGCGCAGCGAGGCGTGGCCCTCGCGCCCGACAATCACATGATCGTGGACGGTCACGCCGAGCAGGCGACCGGCCTCGGCGATCCTGCGGGTGATGTCGATATCGGCGCGGCTCGGTTCGGGACTGCCGGAGGGGTGGTTGTGGACGAGGATCAGCGCGGTCGCGCCGATCTCGAGCGCGCGCTTGATGACCTCGCGCGGATGGATCGCGGCCTCGTCGATCGATCCGTCCGGCACGCGCTCGTCGAGGATAAGGCGGTTGCGCGCGTCGAGATGGAGCACCCGCACGCGCTCGTGCGTCAGGTGCGCCATGTCGATGTGAAGATAGTCGAGCAGCGCCTGCCAGCTTCCCAGGACCGGCCTTTCGGCAACCTTAGAACGCGCCATCCGACGTGCCGCGAGCGCGACGATCTTGAGCGCGGCGGCACTGGTCTCGCCCATCTGCGGGTGATCGGCGAGCGCTTTCGCGTCGGCATCGAGTACGGCCGAGAGACTGCCGAAACGCGCGATCAGCGACTTGGCGATCGGCTTGGTATCGATCCGCGGGCGCGCGGTCGCGAGCAGGTATTCCAGCACCTCGTAATCCGCCAGCGCTTCGGCCCCGCCCTCGAACAGCCGTTGCCGCAGCCTTGCGCGATGGCCGCTGTTTCCGCCTACATTTGCGTCACTTGCGTCCATCGGGAACGCGCTCCCCCCTGCCGCATTGATGCCCGGCGCAGCATTGCCTTTGCATCGGCGTACGCGCAAGGGGACAGGCATGGCGAAGCGCCGCGACAACAGTGAGGGTGGAATGCCGCCCGTGCCCCGACGGGGCTTCTGGCGGCCCGCGCTGCCATGGATTGTCGTGGTGCTCGCCGTGGTGCTGGGATTCGCCTGGTCGCAGCGCAACGAGATCGCCGACGACATCATCGCTTCCGAACTGGAAAAGCGCGGGATCGAGGCAAGCTACAAGGTCGAGCGGATCGGTGGGCGGCGACAGGTGCTGCGCGACCTGGTGCTTGGTGATCCGGAACGGCCCGACGCGACGGTCGAGCGCGCCGAGGTGCGGATCGGATGGACGATGCTCGGGCCTGCGGTGCGCTCTGTCACGCTCGAGCGCGCGCGGCTCTACGGCACACTGCGCGACGGCGAGTTGAGTTTCGGCGCGCTCGATCCGCTGCTGTTCGCCGAAGACGAGCCCGACCGTCCGCCGAGCCTGCCAGATCTCGACGTGACGATCGTCGACGGACGCGCGCGGATCGCGAGCGAATACGGGGTGCTCGGTCTCGTTCTCGAGGGCAGCGGCAACCCAAGCGACGGCTTCGAGGGGCAGCTTGGGGCACTAATGCCCGACCCGCGGTACGCGGGCTGCGAAGCGACGCGCGCGAGTTTCTACGGTACGGTGACAACCAACGACAGCCGCCCGACGTTCGACGGACCCTTGCGCCTTCGCGAGCTTGCCTGCGAAGACCGCCAGATCGCGCTCGCGGCGCTCGATTCCGAGCTCGAACTGACCTTGCCCGCTACTTTCGATGCGGCCGAGGGCGAGCTCGCGATCGAGACCGGGGCGGGGCGCTACGGTGCGTTCGCCGCCCAGGCGCTCGAGGGGAGCGGCCGGTTCGACCTCAAGCCCGGCGAGGCGACCCTCGATTACGATCTCGCGCTGCTCGGGCTCGATACGCCCGAAGCCACGCTGGCGCGGCTCTCGAGCGATGGCGTGGTCCGGTTGCGCGACGATTTCGCGCGACTGGAGTGGTCGGGCGGTTTCGACGGCCGCAATCTGCGACCGGGCGAATCCTTCAATCGCGCGCTCGCCGCGATCGGGAGCGGGGCCAACGACACCCCTTTCGCCCCGCTTGCGGCGAAGCTGCGCGCCGCGCTGTCGCGGCAGACGCTCGGCAGCAGCCTCGAGGGTAACCTCACGCTCCGGCGCGGCGAGGGTACGCTCAGCCTGGTGATCCCCGCCGCGACCTTGCGCAATCGCAATGGCGTGCGGCTCGCCGAACTCAGCCGGTTGCGCTGGAGCAATGCCGAGGGCGGCAATCTCGGCGGCTCGTTCCGGACCGGCGGGCCCGACCTCCCGCGCATGACCGGTTCGCTGACGAGCGCGGCAGGCGGCAGTGCCGTCTGGCAGCTCTCGCTCGAGGAATACGCGGCACGATCGAGCCGGATCGCGGCACCCGACCTGCGGATCGTGCAGTCGCCGGACGGTCGCTTCGACCTGACCGGAGATGTCCGGCTGAGCGGCCCGCTGCCAGGCGGTTTCGCGCGCAACCTCGCCTTCCCGCTCGACGCGGTGTTCGAGAAGGATGGGTCGTTCCGCGCCTTCACCCGATGCACGCCGGTCCGCTTCGACCGGTTCGAATACGCCAACCTAAGACTCGCGCGGCATGCGGTGACCCTGTGTCCGCCGACCGGCAGGGCGATCGTGCGCGGGGGCAACGGACCGCTGCGGATCGTCGCCGGCGCGCCCTCGCTCGATCTTGCCGGCACGCTGGCGGGGACCCCGATCGACATTCGCTCGGGGCCGATCGCGATTGCCTATCCCGGGATCGTGCGTGCGAGTGAACTGTCGGTGCATCTTGGCCCGCCCGACAGCGGGGCGGATTTCGTCCTCTCCGATCTAGACGCCGAGCTCGGCGGGAAGGAAATCTCGGGTACCTTCGCAGATACCGAGGCGCGGCTCGTTGCCGTCCCGCTCAACGTCAGCAATGCCGCGGGCGAGTGGCGTTACGCGAATGGCGTATTGTCGCTCTCTGGAGCCACCTTCCTGTTGGCCGATCGCAACGATCCGCAGCGCTTCTACCCGCTCGACGCGACCGAGGCGGCGATGAAGCTAGAGGACGGCGATATCCGCGCAGAAGCCAACCTGCGCGATCGCGACACCCAGCGCCTCGTCGCCGCGGTCGAGGTCTTTCACGATCTCGCGAGCGGTTCGGGCAATGCCACGCTCGACACCGATGCCCTGCGCTTCGATGCCGCGTTCCAGCCCGAAGACCTGACCTACCTCGCCAAGGGGACAATCGCCAATACGCGCGGGCTCGTGAGCGGGCAGGGGCGGATCCGCTGGGCCGACGGTACGATTGACAGTGGCGGCGAGTATTTCTCCGCCGACCTCGATTTCGCCGCCCCGTTCGGCCCCGTAGAGGGCGCATCGGGCACGCTGGTCTTCACCGACCTGCTGGCTTTCGAAACCGCGCCGAGCCAGACTTTCCAGGTGCGCTCGATCAATCCCGGGATCGAGGTCAATGACGGCGAAATCACGCTCGCGCTGCGGCGTGGCTTCGAAATAGGGATCGAGGGCGGTCGCTGGCCCTTCATGGGCGGCACGCTGACCCTGCGCCCGACGGATGTGCGCTTCGGCGAGGGCGAAGTGCGGCGGTTCACGCTGGTGGTCGACGGCTTGCAGGCCTCGCGCTTCATCGAACGGTTCGAACTCGCCAATCTCAGCGCGACCGGGACCTTCGACGGCCGTCTGCCGCTCGTTTTCGACGATAGCGGTGGCCGGATCGAGGGCGGCGTGCTCGTCTCGCGCCCGCCGGGGGGGAATCTCTCCTATGTCGGCGAACTGACCTATCGCGACCTGTCGACGATGGCAAACCTCGCCTTCAACGTGCTCAAATCGCTCGATTACGCGCAAATGCGGATCAACATGGACGGCGACCTAACCGGCAATATCGTCACCCGCGTCCGCACGTTCGGGGTCCGCCAGGGCGAGGCGGCCGAGCGCAACATCGTGACCCGCAGCCTCGAAGGACTGCCGATCCAGCTCAACCTCAACATCAATGCGCGGTTCTACGAGCTGATCGCGCTGCTCAAGTCGATCTACGATCCCACCGCCCTGCGCGATGCCCGGTCGCTCGGGCTGATCGACGACCAGGGTAATATTATTGCGCGCGAAGTACGCAATCCGCCACCGCCAGACGTCGATCCTTTCGAGGACGAAATAGACGATATTCAGCCTTCCGAAAGCGAGGAACAGCCATGATTTCGACCAATTTCCGGCGCATTTTCGCGCTGGCCGCGATCGCGGCGGGCCTTTCGGGCTGTGTCACCGTCGACGCCCCGACCGAGCCGATCGTGATCGAATTGAACATCAACATCCGCCAGGAGGTGATCTATCGCCTGGCGGCAGACGCGGAAGACGCGATCGACGAAAATGCCGACATCTTCTGATGCGGCCTGAAAGGAGCGAAACGATGATTCGCAAGCTAATGATCACCGCCGCATTGGGCGCGCTCGCGCTGGGCGGCACCGCACAGGCGATGCAGGATCGCGATCCGGCCTACGAGGCGGCGCGTGCATCGGGCAAGGTCGGCGAGAAGGTCGACGGCTATCTCGGCATCGTGGGCGAATCGACCCCCGATCTGGAACGCATCGTCGCCGACATCAATATCCGCCGCCGCGCGGTCTATACCCAGCGCGCCAAGGCGCAGAACGCGACGATCAACGAATACGCGATCTCGGCCGGCTGCAAGCTGATCCTGCGCACCGTGCCCGGCGAAAAATACCAGGCCCCCGACGGCAGCTGGCAGACCCGCACGCAGGATCCCCCGATCCTGCTGCCGCAGTGCCCGCGCAGCTGACGCAAACCGCGTCCGCTTCGGTTGACTTGCCACAGGCCCCCTTCTAAGGGGGCGGCGCCCTTGGCGGGCAAGTCCGTGCCCGTGCCATCGATCCCTTCAGGAGAGCAGGCATGAGCGAAGACAAACCCGCACGGGATTCAATCGAGGAGGATGCGCGAGTCGACGCGCTCGAAGCGCGGCTTAAAGCCGCCGAGAGCCGCGAAGAATTGCGCAACCGGAAGCAATCCTCGGGTGCCGACGCGAATTATCGCAGCGGCAACCGGGTGCTTGCGGACTTGCTCGGGGGAATCCTCGGCGGAGCGGTGATCGGGTGGGCCATCGGCTTTTTCACCGGCACCAATCCGTGGGCCCTGCTGGTAGGCCTGTTCCTCGGGATCGTGGTCGCCTTCAGGAACATCATTCGCGCGGCAAATGTGCGACCCGACGAATGACCCCTCGCGGGGTTCGGGGCGCGCAGCTTAGAGATTACGAAGGTTAGACTCACGTGGCAGCCGAAGAAGGCAAGGTCGACCCGATGCACCAGTTCGCGATCGAACCGATCGCGGGCACGGAGGCGTGGGAAATCGCCGGTTACAACATCGCTTTCACCAACAGCGCGCTGTGGATGCTCATCACCACGGTGGTGCTGTTCCTGTTCGTCATGGGCGGCATGAAGCGCCAGCTCGTGCCGGGCCGTTGGCAGATGATGGTCGAATCCTTCACCGGCTTCATCGACAACATGCTGGAAGCGAATATCGGCAAGGCGGGGCGCAAATACGTGCCCTACGTCTTCAGCCTGTTCATGTTCATCCTCTTCGCGAACCTGCTCGGCCTGCTGCCGCTGGGCGTGATCGGGCTCCACCCGTTCACCTTCACCAGCCACTTCACCGTGACCGGCATCCTCGCGATCCTCAGCTTCTCGATCGTCCTCATCGTCGGTTTCTGGAAGCACGGCCTCCACTTCTTCTCGCTGTTCGTGCCGCACGGCACCCCGCTGCCGATGATCCCGGTGATCGCGCCGATCGAGTTCATCTCGTTCATGGTGCGCCCGTTCAGCCTCGGCCTGCGTCTGTTCGTCGCCATGATGGCCGGCCACGTCCTGCTGGAAGTCCTGTCGAGTTTCGTGATTGACGGGACCAATGCCGGGATCGGCTTCGGCTTCCTCGTCGGCCTGCCGAGCTTCCTGCTGATGATCGGCATCTGTGCGCTCGAACTGCTGGTCGCGGGCATCCAGGCCTATGTCTTCGCCCTTTTGACGTCGCTGTACATCAACGACGCCGAGAACCTTCACTAATCGTCTCAATCTAACGGAATACCAAAGGAGTTCATTATGGATATGGAAGCTGCCAAGCTCATCGGTGCTGGCCTCGCTGCGATCGGTGCCGGTATGGCCGCCATCGGCGTGGGTAACGTGTTCGGCTCGTTTCTCGAAAGCGCGCTGCGCAACCCGGGTGCCGCCGACGGCCAGCAGGGCCGCCTGTTCATCGGCTTCGCCGCGGCGGAACTTCTGGGCCTGCTGGCCTTCGTCGTCGCGATGATCCTGATCTTCGTCGCCTGACGAATACCTGAACTTGCGGGCCGGGGCAGAGCTCCGGCCCGTCCCATGATTTGACTGCCGAACCGCGAGTGCGTCGATGCCCCAGATAGCCCAGCTTGCCGAAACCTGGTCTAGCCAGTTCTTCTGGCTCGCCGTCTTCTTCGGAATCACCTTCTTCCTGATCGGGATGGGGATGGTGCCGAAGATCATGGACACCGTCGACCAGCGCGACAGCAAGATCGCCGACGACCTCGCCGCGGCGAAGGCCGCCCGCGATGCCGCGGACGAGCAGGAAGAAGCCTGGCGCGTGCGCGAGAACGAAAACCGCGAGAAAGCGCGCGGGATCGTCAACGCGGCGAAGGCCGATGCCGCGGCCAAGTCGGAAAAGACCATCGCGGCCGCGCAGAAGCGTCTCGACAAGAAGCTCGACGAGGCGGAAATCCGCATCGGCGAGGCACGCAATGCCGCGCTGGCCGAGATCGAAGCGGTCGCCACCGAAGCCGCGCAGGACATCGTCCAGCGCGTGGCCGGTATCAAGGTGACCAAGCCCACTGCGGCCAAGGCCGTCAAGGAGACGCTGGCTCATGGCTAACACGCCCGCCCCCCTGACCACCGGCGCGCCGGAAGCACATACCGAAGTCGACGCCTCTGGCGCGACGCACGAATCGCCTTCGCTGTGGGGCTTCGAGCCCTATCAGTGGGTCTCGGTCGCGATGCTCGTCCTTCTCGCCTTCGCCTTCATCGGCGCCAAGGTGCACAGGACCATCGCCGGCGGACTCGACAAGAAGATCGCCGATATCCGCGAACAGCTCGACGAGGCGAAGGAACTGCGCGCCGAGGCCGAGGCGCTGCGCAACGAATACGCCGCCAAGATCGCCAACGCCGAGAAGGACGCCGAGGCGATGATCGAAAGCGCAAAGGGCGAAGCCGAAGGCATCGTTGCCAAGGCGGAGGCCGACAGCAAGGCGATCGTCGAGCGCCGCAAGCGGATGGCCGAGGACCGCATCGCGGCTGCCGAGCGCGACGCGCTGGAAGAGGTGCGCAACCGCGCCGTCACAGCCGCCACCGCAGCGGCCGGTACGCTGATCGACGACAAGTTCGACGCTGACGCCGATCGCGCGCTGGCCGACAAGGTGATCGCCGACATCTGATCGGGCGACACACTGCGAATTTCGAAAGGGCGGCCTCAGGGTCGCCCTTTTTCGTTGGTGGGTGCGATCAGTCGAAGATCGACAGGTCGAGCGGTTCGGATTCGCCGAACCAGACCACGTGTCGGGTATGATCGGCGAGATCGTCCCCGCTGAGGCCATGCGCGAAGATCGTGAGGTCTCCGCGCGCCTCGGCCGCCCACACGGCGAATTCACCGAATTGCGCCGGGCAGAGTGTCAGCTGGCAGGATCCGCGCGGATGGGGCCCGACCGGCGCGGTATGGAAATGTCCGACCGGACAGCCGAACCGGTCCTTTGCGCGGGCCGCGAAATGTTGGGCTTCATCCAGCTCGGCTGCATCGAAGTAGACATGCGCATGGAAGCCCTTGATCGTCATCAGAACGCGTCCTTGGCAGCCCTCAGCGCGGCGAAAGTCTCGTGTGGGGCCTCGCCGCCCCAGCGCGCCTGCATCTCGTCGTCGTCGGCCCGGAGGAAGGGATTGGTCTCGAGCTCGCGATCGAGCGTGAACGGCACGGTGGGCTCGCCCGCCTCGCGCTTGGCGTCGATTTCCCTGGCATAGGCAGCCAGCGCATCATTGCCGGGATCGGCATGGAGCGCGAACTGCGCGTTCGCCTGCGTGTATTCGTGGGCGCAATACATCGTCGTGTCGGCGGGCAGGGCCTTCAATCGCGACAGGCTGTCCCAGAACTGTCCGGGCTCGCCCTCGAACATCCGCCCGCAGCCGAGCGCGAACAGCGCATCGCCGACGAAGGCGATCCCGTCATCGGCGAGGTGGAAGGCGATGTGGCCGTTGGTGTGGCCGGAGACGTCGATCACGCGCGCCGTGTGGTCGCCCAGCGAGACCGTGTCGCCGTGCGCGACCTCGCGATCGATCGGCGAGAGCTTCTCGACTTCCTGCGGGGCGATCACTTTCGCGCCGGACGCTTCGACGATCACCTTGTTCCCGCCGGCATGGTCGGGATGCCAGTGCGTGTTCCAGATATGGGTGATCTTCCACCCCCTGGCCTCGGCCTGCTTCAGGTATTCGGCGCCATCGGGCGTATCGATGCAGGTCGTCTCGCCGCTCGCGGGATTGTGGACGAGGAAGCCGTAATTGTCGGACAGGCAGGGGAACTGGTGGATCTGGAGCATGCCCATGAAGGTAGGCGCCCGTCTCGCCGTAGAAAAGGCCCGCCATAGAAAAGGCCCGCCGCTCCGGTGGGGAGGGCGGGCCTTTCGCTATCCGCTGGTGCGGCGTGGAAGAGCTCAGTCTTCCTTCTTCTTCAGCGCTTCGCCGAGGATGTCGCCGAGCGAGGCACCCGAGTCGGCCGAACCGTACTGTTCGACGGCCTGCTTCTCTTCGGCGATCTGGTACGCCTTGATCGAGAAGTTCGGCTTCTTCGAACGGTCGAAGCCGGTGACCATCGCGTCGAGCTTCTGGCCGGTCTGGAAGCGATCCGGACGCTGTTCGTCGCGGTCGCGGCCGAGGTCCGAACGCTTGATGAAGCCCGTGGCGCCATCTTCGCCGACCTGCACTTCGAGACCGCCATCGCGGACTTCGAGGACGTGCACGGTGACGACCTGGCCCTTGCGGAGCGAGCCCGAAGCGGCGGCTTCGGTCGGCGCACCCTTTTCGAGCTGCTTCATGCCGAGGCTGATGCGCTCCTTGTCGGTGTCGACGTCGAGCACGACGGCTTCGACCTGTTCGCCCTTGCGGTGCAGCGCGAGCGCGTCTTCACCCGAAATGCCCCACGCGATGTCGGACATGTGGACCATGCCGTCGACGTCGCCCGGAAGACCGATGAAGAGGCCGAATTCGGTGGCGTTCTTGACTTCGCCTTCCACCTTCGAGCCCACCGGATGCGCTTCGGCGAATTCTTCCCACGGATTGCGCTGAGCCTGCTTGAGGCCGAGCGAGATGCGACGCTTCTCGCTGTCGACCTCGAGCACCACGACTTCGACTTCCTGCGAGGTCGAGACGATCTTGCCCGGGTGGACGTTCTTCTTGGTCCAGCTCATTTCCGAAACGTGGACCAGGCCTTCGATGCCCGGCTCGATTTCGACGAATGCACCATATTCGGTGATGTTCGTGACCTGGCCGTCGAGCTTCGCGCCGACCGGGTACTTGGCCGAAACGCCGTCCCACGGATCGCTTTCGAGCTGCTTCATGCCGAGGCTGATGCGCTGCGTTTCCGCATTGATGCGGACGATCTGCACCGTCACGGTCTGGCCGATCTCGACCACTTCGCTCGGGTGGTTGACGCGCTTGTAGCTCATGTCGGTGACGTGGAGCAGGCCGTCGATGCCGCCGAGGTCGACGAACGCACCGTAATCGGTGATGTTCTTGACCACACCTTCGATGACCTGGCCTTCGGCCAGCTGATCGATCAGTTCGCTGCGCTGTTCGGCGCGGGTTTCTTCGAGGACGGCGCGACGCGAGACGACGATATTGCCGCGGCGACGGTCCATCTTGAGGATCTGGAACGGCTGCGGCGTGTCCATCAGCGGGGTGACGTCGCGCACGGGGCGGATGTCGACCTGCGAACCGGGCAGGAAGGCCACGGCGCCGTCGAGGTCGACGGTAAAGCCGCCCTTGACGCGGCCGAAGATGCGGCCTTCGACGCGCTTGCCTTCGCCGAATTCGCTTTCGAGCTTGTCCCAAGCGGCTTCGCGGCGGGCGCGATCGCGGCTGAGCATGGCTTCGCCGTCGGCGTTTTCGACGCGGTCGACATAGACTTCGACTTCGCTGCCGACTTCGAGACCGTGCTCGTCTTCGCCGCGCATGAATTCCTTGAGGTCGACGCGGCCTTCGCTCTTGAGGCCGACATCGATGATCGCCTTGTCGTTCTCGATACCGGTCACGGTACCCTTGACGACGCGGCCTTCGAAGCCGCCGTCGATCTCGTCGCCGAGTTGTTCGTTGAGAAGCGCTTCGAAATCGTCGCGCGAGGGGGTGGCACTGGTTGCCATAAGGTGAAATTCCTGGACTGAATTGCCGGCCACCGGGAAAGCCCGGGGACTTAGGAGGCCGAACGTCCCGCGGGGCCGAATGCCGTCGCGGGAGCCTTCGGGTGCGGGGTTCGTCGGCAGGTGCCAAAAGCACGGGGGAGGGCGGCTCTGCGCCCTTCAGTCAACCCAGCCGTGCTTGGGATAGCCTGCCGCCGAACGGTTCCACACCGTCGGACCGGCGCGCGCCTAGGCGAAAAACGCGCGTAAGGCAAGGGTGATTCGTGCCGGGGGAACGGCGGAGGGAGGGGTCAGTTTTCGCCTTTCAGCGCCCGCTCGACCGCACGGATCGCAGCCGCAATCGCCTCTTCCTTCTTCATCAGCGTGGTGTCGAGGACATAGGCATCGGGCGCCGGCTTGAGCGGCGAATCCTCGCGCTCCTGGTCGCGCTTGTCGCGCGCCTCGATCTGCTCGGTGATCTCCTCGAGCGTCGTGTCGACGCCGTTCTCCTGCATTTCGCGAAAGCGGCGCGAGGCGCGCGCGGCGGCGCTGGCGGTGACGAACAGCTTGGCGTCGGCCTCTTCGGGCACGATCACCGTCCCGATGTCGCGCCCGTCGAGCACCGCGCCGCCATCCTGCAGTGCGAAGGCGCGCTGGCGCTCGAACAGCGCCTGGCGCACGCCGGGGTGGATCGAGACGCGGCTCGCCAATCCGCCGGTTTCCTCGCTGCGAAGTTCTGGATCCTCGAGCAGCTTGTCGTGGAAACCGCAGGCGCAGAGCGCCTCGACCGGGCTGTCGGGATCGAAATCGGAAATAAGCGCCTGACGCCCGACCGCGCGGTAAAGCAGGCCGGTGTCGAGATGCGGGAGCCCGTAATGTTCGGCGAGGGCGCGGGCGATGGTGCCCTTGCCCGAGGCAGTCGGTCCGTCGACGGCGATGATCATGCGCCTGCCTCCTGTCGTGCTGCCGACCGTTCACGCAGCGCGACGATGATGCCGTAGGTGGCGATCATCATCCACACGATTTCGAGCACGAGCGTCGGCAGGTTGAAGTTGACCAGCAGCGACACGGTCAGCAGCGCCGCCCCGAGCAGGTTGACGAGATTGTAGACGAGCTTGTCCATCCGCTTCGCGCGATTGGCGTAGGCGAAAGCGGCGACGATGCAGAAGCTGCCGGCAAAGCCGATTAGGTTCGCGGTCTGGGACGAAATGGGAATCATGCGCGAGTGCGCTCCAGCGTATCGATGAAGGTCGGAAAGCTGGTGCCGATAGGCGAAGCGTCGTCGATCGTCACCCCCCGCGTGCTGGCGAGGCCGGCCACCGCCATGCTCATCGCGATGCGGTGATCGAGACGAGTGGGGACGGGACCGCCTCCGGCCAGCGGCGCGCCGCCGGTGCCGTGAATGGTCAGGCCGTCGGAGTGTTCTTCCACCTGCGCGCCGATCGCGCCCAGTGCGGCGGCCATGGCGGCCAGGCGATCGCTTTCCTTCACCCGCAATTCGCCGAGGCCGGTCGTGCGAGTCGTCCCTTCCGCCAGTGCGGCGGCGACAAAGAGGATCGGGAATTCGTCGATCATCGAGGGTGCGAGGGCCGGATCGATGTCGAGTCCGGCAAGCGTCGATTGCCGCACCCGCAGGTCGGCGACCGGCTCACCACCCGCCTCGCGCTCGGCGGCGATCTCGATCGCACCGCCCATCTCGCGCAATATAGCGAGCAGCCCGGCGCGGCTCGGGTTCATCCCGACGTTGCGAATGGTCAGGTCGCTGCCTTCCACGAGCAGCGCGGCGACGATGAAGAACGCGGCCGAGGATGGGTCGCCGGGGACCGTGACGCGCTGGCCGCGCAGATCGGCCTCGCCGTGCAGGCGGATGGCGTTCGCCCCGTTCTCTTCGCCGCAATCGATTTCCGCGCCGAAGGCACGCAACATGCGTTCGGTATGGTCGCGGGTCGGCTCGGGCTCGACCACGGTGGTCGTGCCCGCCGTATTGAGCGCGGCGAGCAGCACCGCGCTCTTCACCTGCGCGCTGGCGACGGGGAGGCGGTAGGCAATCGGGATTGCGCGCTTTGAGCCCGTGACCGTCATCGGCAGGCAGCCATCGCGCGACCGGAACTCCGCGCCCATGCGGGAGAGCGGCTCGATCACGCGCCCCATCGGGCGGCGCGACAGGCTGGCATCGCCGGTCAGCGTGACTGCTATGTCCTGGCTCGCGACCAGTCCGGACAGAAGCCGGGCGCTGGTCCCGCTATTGCCCATGTCGAGCGGCGCGCGCGGCGACATCAGCCCGCCCGTGCCGAGGCCCTGGACCACCCAGTCTGCGCCGTCGCGTTCGATGGCGACGCCCATTGCGCGCAGCGCGGCGGCGGTGGCGCGCACATCATCGCTCTCGAGCAGGCCGGAAATCCGCGTCTCGCCCAGCGCGCTGGCGCCGAGCATCAGCGCGCGGTGGCTGATCGACTTGTCGCCCGGCACCGCGATCGTGCCGCGCAGCGGGCCGCCGGGCGTAAAGGTGCGGGAAGGGCCGTTCATGAGAAGCCGCGCTTTGACAGCGACCGCACCCTATGGCAAGGCGCGCCGCCAATGCGAAAGGGCTTGATTCCATCCCGCCCCGCCGCCACCTGCATCACTGAATTTTCTCCCGCGATTTTCGCGGGGCAAGCGTTTGAGGAAGACCATGGCCAAACCGGAATGGGGCACCAAGCGGACCTGCCCGAAATGCGGCACCCGCTTCTACGACCTGGGCGAAGAGCACCCCGTCACCTGCATCGAATGCGGGAACGAGTGGGACCCCGAGCCCGTGCTGAAGCCCAAGCAGCCGATCCCCTTCGAGGACGAGAAGAAGGAAAAGGACAGCGACTCCGATTCGGATCTGGCCGATGACGATCTGGACGATATCGACGAGGACGACGATTCGCCCGACAACGAAGTCGACCTCGGTGGTGACGACGACCTTGGCGTGACCAAGGGCAAGGGCGACGACGACAAGGAAGACGACAGCTAATTCGTTTTCTGATAAGGGTTGCCAAACCCGGGGCGCGGTCATAAAGGGCGCGTCCTCGCCACCATCCGGGTCTCTCCGGCAGGCGGCGAAAATGAATGATTGGGGCCTTAGCTCAGCTGGGAGAGCGCAACACTGGCAGTGTTGAGGTCAGCGGTTCGATCCCGCTAGGCTCCACCATTCATCCGTCTTGACCAATATTCGGGACGAACGGTTTTACATCTAGTCGGGGCATGCGCCTCGCACGCTGGCCGACGAGGTTTCGTCCGCCGGCGTTTTTCGCGTTTGGCGGGTTTTCCGCTGAAAAGGAGTACGGCAAAGCGTGTTCGACAACCTGTCCGATCGCCTCGGTGCCACGTTCGACAAGCTGCGGGGGCGCGGTGCGCTCAAGGAGCAGGACGTGCGCGATGCGATGCGCGAGGTGCGGATCGCGCTGCTCGAAGCCGACGTCGCGCTGCCGGTCGTCCGCCGCTTCATCGATGCCGTCACCGAAAAGGCCATCGGCCAGGACGTGCTGCGCGCGGTTTCGCCCGGCCAGCAGGTCATCAAGATCGTCAATGACGAGCTTGTGCGCACGCTGGGCGGCGATCCCGACGAAGAGGAAGGCGCGCCCGCGCCCGAGGAATCGCGCCTCAAGCTCGAGGTCAAGCCGCCCGCCGTCGTGATGATGGTCGGCCTGCAGGGCTCGGGCAAGACCACCAGCACCGCCAAGATCGCGCGCTATATCCGCGAAAAGCACGGCAAGAAGGCGATGATGGCGTCGCTCGACGTCGCGCGCCCGGCGGCGCAGGAACAGCTCGCGGTGCTTGGCCAGCAGGCCGATATCGCCACGCTGCCGATCGTCCCGGGCCAGCAGCCGGTCGACATCGCCAGGCGCGCGCTCGAATCGGCGCGGCTGCAGAATTTCGACGTGCTGATGCTCGACACAGCGGGCCGCCTGCATGTCGACGATGCGCTGATGGCCGAGATGAAGGCGGTCGCCGGCGCGGCCGATCCGGCCGAAGTCTTGCTGGTGGTCGACTCGCTCACCGGCCAGGACGCGGTCAACGTCGCCAAGAGCTTCACCGACGAGGTCCCGCTGACCGGCGTGGTCCTCACTCGGATGGACGGCGATGCGCGCGGTGGTGCGGCGCTCTCGATGCGCGCCGTAACGGGCAAGCCGATCAAGTTCGCCGGTACCGGCGAGAAGCTCGATGCGCTCGAAGCGTTTCATCCGAAGCGCGTCGCGGGCCGCATCCTCGGCATGGGCGACGTCGTCAGCCTGGTCGAGAAGGCTGCCGCGACGGTCGATGCCGAAGACGCCGAACGCCTCGCCAAGCGCATGTCGAAGGGCGAGTTCGACTTGAACGACCTTCGGACCCAGCTGAAGCAGATGCAGAACATGGGCGGGCTCGGCATGCTCGCGGGCATGCTGCCCGGGATGAAGAAGGCCAAGGCCGCGATGGCCGCCTCGAACATGGACGACAAGGTGCTGCTCCACATGGACGCGATCATCGGCTCGATGACCGCGAAGGAACGCGCCAAGCCGGGCCTGATGAACGCCAAGCGCAAGAAGCGCGTCGCCGCCGGTTCGGGCACCCAGGTGCAGGACGTCAACAAACTCCTGAAGATGCACCAGGAGATGTCCAAGGCGATGAAGCAGATCAGGAAGATGGGCGGCCTCGGTGGCCTCGGGAAGCTGTTCGGCGGCGGCGGGATGCCCGGCATGGGCGGCGGTGGCGGGGGCGCCCCTTCGCTCCCCGGTCTCGGCGGCTCAGGGGGCGGCGACATTCCTCCCGAAATCCAGGACATGATGAACAAGAAAAAGTGATTTCAAGAGTTTAGGACTGAAAGGTAATATCAAATGGCAGTTGCAATCCGTCTTTCGCGTGGTGGCGCCAAGAAGCGTCCCTACTACCGCATCGTCGTCGCCGACGCGCGCAGCCCGCGCGACGGCAAGTATCTCGAGCAGATCGGCGTGTACAACCCGCTGCTCGCCAAGGACGACGAAAAGCGCGTCCAGCTGAACGAAGACCGCGCCCGTTACTGGGTCGGCGTCGGCGCGCAGCCGAGCGATCGCGTCTCCCGTTTCCTCGATGCCGCCGGCATCGTCGAGCGTGAAGCGCGCAACAACCCGCAGAAGGCCGAGCCGGGCGAGAAGGCCAAGGAACGCGCCGAAGAGAAGGCCGCGAAGGAAGCCGAAGCCAAGGAAGCCGAAGAAGCGGCCAAGGCCGAAGCCGAAGCGCCGAAGGAAGAAGAAGCCAAGGCCGAAGACGCTCCCGCCGAGGAAGCGGCTGCGGAAGAAGCTCCGGCCGAGGAAGCCAAGGAAGAAGCTCCGGCCGAAGAAGAGAAGAAGGACGAAGCCGCCGACGAAGAGAAGTCGGAAGGCTAAGCCTTTATGTCGGACAAGCCCGTCACCCTCGCCGCCATCACCGGCGCGCACGGCGTGGCGGGCGAAGTCCGGCTCAAGCTGTTCGGAGAAGGGTGGGAGCAATTGCGCGTCCACCCCTCTTTCAATGACGGCGCGCTGAAGCTCGCCAAGGTCCGTTCGGACAACAAGGGCGGCGCGATTGCCCGTTTTGAGGGCGTTTCGAACCGCAATGAGGCCGAGGCGCTGCGCGGCACCGCGCTCACCGTTCCGCGCGGCGCGCTGCCCCCGCTCGAAGAGGGCGAATACTACCACGCCGACCTGATCGGGCTCCCGGTAGTCACCGAGCAAGGCGAGGCGATCGGCACCGTCGCCGACGTGATGAATTACGGTGCGACCGACCTCGTCGAGATCGAGCGCGCAAACGGCAAGAAGTTCATGGTTCCGCTGACCGAACAGGCCGTGCCCGAGTGGAATGACGAGCGCCTGGTGGTCAACGCGGCCTTCGCCGAAGACTAGGAACGGTCGCGCTCACGACGCTTTGAATCGGTATGACCGATACGAAGACGCTCCTCTCCGCCATCCTCTTCGCGCCGCTCCTGTCGCTCGGCGCATGCCAACAATCGACCGAACCGCCGGGCGATCCCTCCAGCGACGATCCAGCAGCGACGCGCCCCTCGGGGAGCCCTTCGCTGCTGACCGTCGAAGGCCGCATCGAAAGCGGCGTCGAATGCCGCGTACTGCACACACCCGATGGCAAGCGCTACGCCTTCAACGGCGGGGATGAATTCGCCTCCGGTGATTACGTCCGCATTACCGGCGAGCTGGCCGATGCGAGCTTCTGTCAAGAGGGCGAGGGCACGCTCGTGATGGATTCGATCGAGAGCGCGGATGCTCCTGCGCGCGATCGCGATCCGGCCCGCGCCGGCGGCGTCGCGCTGACCGAAGACTATGTCATGGGCAGCTGGACCGCGAAGGGTGTCGATGCGAACTGCGCAAAGCCCGATTTCCAGATCAGCCGCAGCCCCGGCGCGCTGGTGCTCGAATCGAGCGTCAACGGCGTACCGACCGACAGCATGGTCGTGCTGGGGGACTATCCGCGCCTCGTGCTCGACGATCCGCTGCCCGACCTTCCGCTGGAGAGTCGCGGACCCGATGGTATGGCGATCCTTCGCCCCGCTACCGATGCCGCCTACGATCCGGTCTCGATCGGCGGACACCGAATCGTCGGCGACGGCGTTGTGTTCGTCAAATGCGGAAATTGAGGGCCTAGCGCCGCAACGGTTCGTCCTCGGCCAGGTGATTGCGGATCGTCGTCGCGGCGACGCCTGCCTGGCCCATCGCATGGCTGATCTGGTCGAGCCCGATCACCACGTCGCCCGCCGCGAACAGGCCGGGGACGCTGGTTTCGAGATGGTCGTCGGTCGCGACGCAGCCTTCGTCGCTGAGCTCGGCCCCCGCCTGCGCGGCGAGTTCGGAGCGGATATCCGAGCCGAGCGCGGGATAGACGCTGGCGAATTTCATCCGCCCCTCGGCGGTGTCGAAGGCGAGGCAATCGCCCTCGATCGCGAAGTTGGCGACCGGTCCGTCGACGGCGTCGATCCCGGCGGCGCGGAGCCGGCGGTCGCAGCTATCCGAGAAATCGTGCCTGGGCAGCGGCGAGACCAAAGTGACGTCCCTGGTGTAGGTGCGCACGAACTCCGCCTCGGCGCAGCCGTGCGCGCCGGTTCCGATCACGCCGACGCGCTTGTCAGTGACCTCGTAGCCGTCGCAGACCGGGCAATAGCGCAGCAGCCCTCGCGCCAGCGCCTCGTCGTGGAGGTCGTCCTCCATCCCCTCGGGGCGGCGGTTGACCACCCCGGTGGCGAGCAGGACCGAGCGCGCGCGATAGGTCGCACCCTCGGTGCCGACGGTGAAGCCGTCCTCGGTTCGCTGGAGGTGGATCACGCGCTTCTGCTCACGATGCGCACCGTATTTCTCGGCCTGTTCGAGCATGCGGGCGAGTAGTTCCTTGCCGTTGATGCCGTCGGGAAAGCCTGCATGGTTGTGGCTGGTCGGGATCCACGCCGCGCGGCTCCCACCGTCGTCGAACAGCCGGATATCGAGGTGATAGCGCGCGAGATAGATCGCCGCAGTCAGCCCGGCGGGCCCCGCGCCCACGATGATGCAATCGTCCATGAGGGGGCAACGCACGGGATGGATATGCGCTCCCCGAGAGGCTAGGCGTCCGGCCATGACCTTCGCCGCCACCATCGTCACGCTCTACCCCGAGATGTTTCCCGGGCCGCTGCGGCTGTCGCTCGCGGGGCGGGCGCTCGAGGAGCAGAAATGGTCGCTCGACACCGTGCAATTGCGCGATTTCGCGGAGGACAAGCATCGCACGGTCGACGATACGCCCGCCGGGGGCGGGGCGGGCATGGTGCTGAAGGCCGATGTGCTGGGCGCAGCGATCGATCATGCGCGGCGGCTTTCGCCTGAGGCGCCGGTCCTCGCCATGACGCCGCGTGGAAAGCCGATCTCGCAGGCCCGCATTCGCGAGCTGGCGGCGGGGCCGGGGGTTACGCTGCTGTGCGGCCGGTTCGAGGGGTTCGACGAACGTATCTTCGAGGGCCGCGACGTCGAGGAAGTCTCGCTCGGCGATATCGTGCTGTCGGGCGGAGAACCCGCGGCGCTGGCGATACTCGACGCTTGCATTCGCCTGCTTCCCGGCGTAATGGGCGCCCCCGATAGCGGGGTCGAGGAATCGTTCGAGAACGGCCTCCTCGAATATCCGCAATTCACCCGACCTCAGGAATGGGAAGGGCGCACGATCCCTGAAGTGCTGCGATCGGGGGATCATGCGAAGATCGCGGCGTGGCGCAAGGCACGCAGCGAGGAAGACACACGGTTACGCAGGCCGGACCTTTGGGAGCGTCATACGGACGCTCGGGACCAGTCTGCCTCTGGCGCGCGGCACGAAACGAAGGACGATTAGGCATGAACCTGATCCAGACACTCGAAGCCGAGGCGATCGAAAACCTCGGTAAGGACATTCCCGAATTCCGCGCGGGCGACACCGTCCGCGTCGGCGTGCGCGTCAAGGAAGGCGAGCGCGAGCGTATCCAGAACTTCGAAGGCGTGTGCATCGCGCGTTCGAACCGCGGCATGGGTTCGAACTTCACCGTGCGCAAGATGAGCTTCGGCGAGGGCGTCGAGCGCGTCTTCCCGCTCTATTCGCCGAACGTCGACACCGTCACCGTGATCCGTCGCGGCGCCGTGCGTCGCGCGAAGCTGTATTACCTGCGCGGCCGCACCGGCAAGAGCGCGCGTATCGCCGAACGTCGCGACACGCGCCCGGCGAAGGACGCCAAGTAAGCTTTCAGGCTTTCGAGCCGACGAACACACGAGGGGCGCTTCCGGCAAGGGAGCGCCCCTTTTGCATTCCGGCCCCGATTTCGTCATTGCGAGCGTAGCGAAGCAATCCAGGGCGCCGACTCGCTTCTTCACTGGATTGCCGTGGCGACTGCGTCGCCTCGCAATGACGAGTTTGGGAGAGAATGACACACCATGCGACTGTTTCTTGCCGCCCTGATGCTAAGCGCTTCGACCGTTCCTGCCGCCGCGCAGGAGGCTGCGATGACTGAGCCCGCCGAAGCCAAGCAGTTGACGTTCGAACGCGTCTTCGCCTCGCCGTCGCTCGACGGATCGAGCCCGCGCGGGGTGAAGATTTCGCCCGACGGCCGTTATCTCACCCTGCTGCGTAACCGCGAGAACGATCGCGATCGCTACGATCTGTGGGCGTTCGATCGCGAGACGCGCGAATGGACGATGCTGGTCGATAGCGAGACGGTGGGATCGGGCCGCGAACTGTCCGAGGACGAGAAGATGCAGCGCGAACGCGCGCGCGTCGGTAATTTGAAGGGCATCATCACCTATCAATGGGCGCCCGACGGCGAGGGACTGCTCGTCCCGCTCGATGGCGATCTCTACCTCGCGCGGCTCGATGGCAGCGTCACGCGGCTGACCGATACCGAGGAAAGCGAACTCAACCCGACGCTCAGCGAAGAGGGCGGTTTCGTCTCCTTCGTGCGCGATCGGCAGTTGTGGGTCGGCGCGGTGGGTGAAGCGGCACAGCCGGTAACACCGAAGGAAGGCGAGGATATTCGCTGGGGCGAGGCCGAATTCGTCGCGCAGGAAGAGATGGGCCGGCTGACCGGCTTCTGGTGGAGCCCCGACGACCGCCGCATCGCGGTCCAGCGCTTCGACGAAAGCGGGGTCGGGATCGTGACCCGCGCCGCGATCGGTGCGACCGGGACCAAGGTTTTCGACCAGCGCTATCCGGTCGCGGGCAGCGCCAATGCCGTGGTCGAACTTTTCGTCATGGATCCCGACGGCAGCGACCGGGTGAAGGTCGATCTGGGCGAAGAAACCGATATCTACCTCGCGCGTGTCGACTGGGCGCCCGATGGCAGCGCGCTTTACGTCCAGCGGCAGGATCGCGGGCAGACCAGGATCGACATGCTCAAGGTCGATCCCGCCACCGGTGACAGCGAAGTGCTGTTCACCGAACAGGCGCGCGACGGATATTGGGTGGAAATCAGCGACAACTACCGGTTCCTTAAGGATGGTTCGCTGATCTGGTGGTCCGAGCGCGATGGGTGGGGGCATTTCTACCGGTTCGCGGACGGCGAATGGACCCAGCTGACCGACGGCGACTGGCAGGTGATGGACCTGGTCGGCATTGACGAGGCGCGCGGACGCATCACCTTCCGCGCGAACAAGGACGATGTGCTTGCCCCGCAGATCTATGCGATCGACAATTGGTCGGGCGCGCCGCAGCTGCTGACCGATCTGGACTACGTCAACGGGGCTTCGATGGATGGCAAGGGCCAGACGCTGCTCGTCTCGCGTTCGAACGATACGCAGCCCACGCAGAGCTACATCGCCGATGCCGAGGGCAATCGCCTCGCCTGGATCGAGGAGAACCGCGTCGAAGGGGACCACCCGTACGCGCCCTATCTCGCGAGCCACGCGCTGGCGCGTTACGGCACGATTCCTGCCGTCGACGGTAGCGAACTCTATTACGAAATGGTCACGCCCGAGCTCGAAGAAGGCAAGAAATACCCGGTCTTCTTCTACCATTACGGCGGTCCGACCAGCCAGGTCGTCGACAAGGGCTGGGGTGGCGCGCTGCGGCAGGCAGTGGTCGACAAGGGCTATATCTGGTTCGCGCTCGACAATCGCGGGACGCCCAATCGCGGGGTCGACTTCCTCAGCCAGATCTACCGTGCGATGGGGACGATCGAGGTCGAGGACCAGGCGACCGGGGCCCAGTGGCTCAAGACGCTGGATTTCGTCGATCCCGACAAGATCGCGACCTATGGCTGGTCGTATGGCGGCTATATGTCGATCCTGATGCTGCAAGCTGATCCGGGCCTGTATGCCGCCGCGATCGCGGGTGCCCCGGTGACCAAGTGGGAGCTTTACGACACCCACTACACCGAGCGCTACATGGGCACCCCGCAGGACGATGCCGAAGCCTATGAGATCGGCAATGCGATCGTGAACGCCGACAAGATCGAGGACCCGCTACTGCTGGTGCACGGCATGGCCGACGACAACGTAGTGTTCGAGAACGCCACCGAGCTGATCGCCGCGATGCAGGAGGCCAACGTCCCGTTCGATATGATGCTCTATCCCGGCTACACCCACCGCGTGGCCGGCGAGAATATCTCGCCGCACCTGTGGAACACCTATTTCCGTTTCCTCGAGCAGAACGGGGTGACCGCACCCGAGTGACGAAGCGCGGCGGCAAACTGGGCTTCAATGCCGCCTGGTCGATGGCGGTCGGGGGCATGATCGGCGGCGGCATCTTCGCCACTTTGGGCGTGGTCATCGCCGTCGCGGGCAAGCTCGCCTGGTTGAGCTTCGTGATCGGTGGCCTGATCGCGCTGGCGACCGGATACAGCTATGCGCGGCTGACGCAGGATTTCGACTGCGCCGGGGGCGCCTTCGCCTTCCTGCGCCGCGTCGGAGCCGAGCGGGCCGCGCGGGTGACAGTCTGGGCGCTGATGCTCGGCTATACGCTGACCGTATCGGTCTATGCCTTCACCTTCGGGGCCTATCTCGCGCATGCCGTCGGCGGGCCTTCGTGGCTGCCGCAGGTGGCGGCTCTCTTGGCGATCTTCGTGCTGGCCGGAGTCAATCTGAAGGGGGTCGGCGAAAGTGCGACCGTCGAGATCGTCGCCGTTTGGGGCAAGCTGGCGATCCTGTTCGGGCTGGCGTTCATCGGCCTCCTCCGCTGGGCACCGGAACGGATGGCGGCGGCGGACAGCAGCGGCAGCGGGATCAGCGGGGCCATCGTCGGCGCTGCGACCGTGTTCATGGCCTATGAAGGCTTCCAGCTGCTGGCCTACGATTACGACGACATGGAAGACGGCAAGGCCTTGATCGGCAAGGCCATGCTGTGGGCGATCGTTGCCACGATCTCGGTCTACGTGCTCGTCACCCTCGGCACGGCCATGCTGGTCGGGGCCGATGCGATCATTGCGAAAAAGGAAGTCGCCCTGGCGGATGCGGGTCGTGCTGCGGCCGGAACCGCTGGCTTGATCGCGGTCACGATCGCCGCGGTGTTCTCGACTGCTTCGGCGATCAACGCGACGATTTTCTCCACCGCGCGCCTCGGCAAGGAAGCCGAGGCCGAAGGTGAGCTCCCCGCGATCTTCGGCAAGACCGACAGTGAGGGCGTGCCCTGGGCGGGTGTATTGATCGTCGCGGTCGTGGCGGCGGTGCTCGCGGTCTTCGGTCGTCTCAGCCAGCTCGTGCAAGGCGCGAGCTTCGTGTTCCTCGCGGTATTCGCCGTCGTCAACGTCGTTGCGGTGCGGCATGGCGTGGCCCATCCGGCGATCGCCTATACCGGCGCCCTCGGCGCTGTCGCGGCCATCCTGCTGCTTGCGCTGCATCTGGCGGGAATCATCTGACCGCAGGGTCGGTCAAGCGAATGTGCGCTTGCGGGTGGGCAGGTAATCGCTATCTCGGCGGCACACTCTCACAGTGGAGACATGGATTTGGGTTACAGGGTAGTCGTCGTCGGTGCGACCGGGAATGTCGGGCGCGAAGTGATGCAGGTGCTCGCCGAGCGCGAGTTCCCGTGCGACGAGGTCGCTGCGGTCGCATCCTCACGCTCGCAGGGGAGCGAGGTCGAATTCGGCGACACCGGCAAGATGCTCAAATGCAAGAATATCGAGCATTTCGATTTCACCGGCTGGGACATCGCGTTGTTCGCCGCCGGGTCCGACGTATCCAAGACCTATGCGCCCAAGGCCGCGAAGGCGGGGTGCGTGGTGATCGACAATTCTTCGCTCTACCGGATGGACCCGGACGTTCCGCTGATCGTGCCGGAGGTAAATCCGGACGCGATTTCAGAATATTCCAAGCGCAACATCATCGCCAACCCGAACTGTTCGACCGCGCAGATGGTCGTCGCATTGAAGCCTCTGCACGATGCCGCCACGATCAAGCGCGTGGTCGTCTCGACCTACCAATCGGTCTCGGGCGCCGGGAAGGCCGGGATGGACGAACTGTTCGAGCAGAGCCGCGCGATCTTCGTCGGCGACAGCCCAGAGCCGGCAAAGTTCCAGAAGCAGATCGCCTTCAACGTCATCCCCCAGATCGACGTCTTCCTCGATGACGGATCGACCAAGGAAGAATGGAAGATGGTCGTCGAAACAAAGAAGATCTTGAGCGCAAAGATCAAGGTCCAGGCGACCTGCGTGCGCGTGCCGGTGTTCGTGGGCCACTCCGAAAGCATTGCGATCGAATTCGAGCACGAGATGTCGGCGGAGCAGGCCCAGGATATCCTGCGCGAGGCGCCCGGCATCATGCTCGTCGACAAGCGCGAAGACGCCGGATACGTCACCCCGGTCGAATGCGTCGGCGACAGCGCGACCTTCATCAGCCGTGTGCGCGACGATCCCACGGTCGAGAATGGCATCGCGCTGTGGTGCGTCTCGGACAACCTCCGCAAGGGCGCGGCGCTCAATGCGGTCCAGATCGCCGAACTGCTCGGGCGGGAGTGCCTGAAGAAGGGATGATCGCGATGCGGGCTTTTGCGGTTCTGGCCATCCTGCTGCTTGCCGGGTGCGGCGACCCCGCCTCGGAAGAAACCGCTCCCGACCAGGCGCAGGCCGAGGCACCTGTCAAACAGCCTGCCGAGTCCGGTGGCGACGAAGGCGAAACAGTGGTCTCCGACGCCCGACCGATCCCGGCGCTCGACGGCGAGGGGCTGCGGATGGTCATTCCGTCGGGCGCGACCCGGCTGATCGCCTTCGGCAGCGGGCGGCAGGTGGTCGAGAACGCGCTCGGCCGATCGCTCGGCAAGGGCGGTACGCGCAGCAGCAATCGCGAGTGCGGTGCCGGCCCGATGGAATTCTCGACGATCGACGGGCTGACGCTCAATTTCCAAGAGGGGAAGTTCGTCGGCTGGAACATCGACGGCACGCTCGGCCTGACGACGATCGACGGCATGGGCGTCGGAAGCAACCGCGCGGTGCTTGAGCAGTCGCGCACGCTGGCGATGCAGGACAGCACGCTCGGCAAGGAGTTTCGCAGCGGCGCGATCGGCGGATTCCTCGACGAGGAGGGCGACACGGTCACGATGCTCTACGCCGGCACGCAGTGCTTCTTCCGCTGACATGACCGGCGCCAACCCGATCCTGCCCGCCGATCTCTTTTTCAGCTTTCGTTCGCCCTACAGCTATCTCGCGATCGGGCGCTATCGTGCATTGGCGGAAAGCCATACGGTCGATATCGCGCTGCGCCCGGTCTACCCGCTCGCGATCCGCAAGCCTGATTTCTTCGAACAGAGCAATCCGGCCTGGCTCGGCTACCTGCTGCGCGATGTGCCGCGCCTCGCCGAATATCACGGCATCCCCTTCGGCATCCCGCGGCCGGATCCGATCGTGCAGGACCTCCACACGCGCAAGATTGCCTACAAGCAGCCCCATATCCGCCGCATCACTCGGCTGGGCCAGGCCGCTGCGCGGCGCGGCCACGGCCTCGCCTTCGCGCATGAAGCCGCCGGACTGATCTGGGGCGGCGCGGCGAACTGGCACGAGGGCGATCATCTCGCACAGGCTGCGTCGGCCGCGGGTCTAGACTTTACCGACCTCGAAGCCGAAGCGCGAGACGACGCGGATGCCCTCGACATTGAGATCGCCGCCAACCAGCAGGCGCTCGAAGATGCTGGGCACTGGGGCGTCCCGACGCTGGTGTTCGACGGCGAGCCGTTCTTCGGGCAAGACCGTATCGACATTGCCAGGTGGCGCATGGAGCAGAAGGGATTGCAGGCACGATGAGCGAACGGATCGCCAGTTTCGACGGGCAGGAAATCGCCGTTCATCGCATGGGCGAGGGACGCCCGGTGTTGCTCCTGCACGGCCTCTTTTCGAGCGCCGAGATGAACTGGATCAAGTACGGCCATGCGGCAAAGCTCGCCGAGGCCGGGTTCGAATGCATCATGCCCGATCTGCGTGCGCACGGCGAAAGCGCCAAGCCGCACGCGGCCTCGGCCTATCCGCACGACGTGCTGGTGAGCGACACCGCAGCGCTGGTGCAGGCGCTCGATCTGGTCGACTACGATCTGGTCGGTTTCTCTCTCGGTGCGCGAACGGCGGCTCGGGCAGTGCTGTCCGGCTTGACCCCGCGCAGGCTGGTGCTCGCGGGAATGGGGCTCGAAGGGCTCGCCGGATGGGACAAACGTGCCGCCTTCTTCATCGACGCGATCGATCGCTTCGACGAAATCGAACGCGACGATCCGGCCTATTTCGCCAAGAACTTCATGAAGACTATGAAAACCGACCGGGTGGCCGCGCGCCATCTGCTCCAGAGCGTGGGCGACACCGCGCCCGAAGCACTCGAAGCGATCTCGATGCCCACCGCGATCGTGTGCGGCGACGAGGATCGGGACAACGGTTCGCCCGAACGCCTCGCCGAGGCGATCCCCGATGCCGAGTATGTCGAGGTGCCGGGCACGCATATGTCGAGCGTGGTGAAGCCCGAGCTTGGACAGGCGATCGCCGATTTCCTATCCGCTTGATTTGGCGCGGCGCGAAGTCCAGACTTCGCGCAACGCAAAATCGAGAGGATGCCGTTTCATGAAATTCCGTACCGCCGCTGCCATCGCGCCGCTCGCGCTGGGGCTCGCCGCCTGTAGTACCGCCAATGCCGAAGCCCCTGCCAGCGCGCCGGTGGCCGCGCAGGATGAAGCGCGCGAGTACCCGCTGACGCCCGAAGGCGCGGCGAAGTGGGTCGCGATGGTCGAGGCGGACCTGTTCGACCATTCGGTCGAGGCCGCGCGGATCGACTGGATCAACGCGACCTACATCACCCACGACACCAACGAACTGGCCGCCAAGATCGGTGCGGTGAGCACCGAGAAGACCGTGCGCTACGCCCTCGAAGCGGCGAAATATGCCGAAGTGGCCGGACTCGCGCCCGACGTCGCTCGCAAGCTCGATATCCTGCGTACCTCGGTGAACCTGCCGGCGCCCACCACCCCGGGCGCGGCGGAACGGGCGGCGCAGCTCGCCGTCAGCCTCAACTCGCAATACGGCGCGGGCAAGGGTACGCTCAACGGCGAACCGATCAGCGGCTCGGACATCGAGGCCGAAATGGGCAATCTCGATCGCACGCCCGCTGAATATGCCGAAATGTGGGCCAGCTGGCACACCAATGTCGGCGCGCCGATGAAGGACGAATATCGCGAACTGGTCGGGATCTCGAATGCCGGCGCGCAGGAACTGGGCTTCAGCGATGTCGGCGCTTTGTGGCGCTCGGGCTATGACATGACACCCGAGGAATTCGCCGCCGAGACCGAGCGGATGTGGCAGGAAGTGAAGCCGCTCTATGAAAGCCTGCACACCTATGTCCGCTGGAAACTGAACGAGCACTATGGCGATGCGATCCAGCCCAAGACCGGTCCGATCCGTGCCGACCTGCTCGGCAATATGTGGGCACAGGAATGGGGCAATATCTACCCGCTGGTCGCGCCCGAGGGATCGGGAAATCTGGGCTACGATCTGACCGAACTGATTGCAGAAAAGGGCCTCGACGAACGCGGAATGGTGAAGGTGGGCGAGGACTTCTTCTCCTCGCTCGGCTTCGATCCGCTGCCCGGGACCTTCTGGGAGCGCAGCCAGTTCACCAAGCCCGAAGACCGCGAGGTCGTGTGCCATGCTTCGGCCTGGGACCTCGACAACAAGGACGACATCCGCATCAAGATGTGCATCAAGCGCAATGCGGACGATTTCATCACCATCCACCACGAGCTCGGCCACAATTATTACCAGCGCGCCTACAAGGACCAGTCCTACCTCTACCTGTCCGGCGCGAACGACGGGTTTCACGAGGCGATCGGCGACATGATCGCGCTGTCGATCACGCCCGAATACCTCGTCCAGATCGGGATGCTCGATCGTGACCAGGTGCCCAGTGCCGACAAGGATATCGGCCTGCTGCTGCGTCAGGCGATGGACAAGGTCGCGTTCCTGCCGTTCGGCCTGCTGGTCGATCGCTGGCGCTGGGGCGTGTTCGACGGCTCGATCACGCCGGCCGACTACAATTCGGCGTGGCACGGTCTGAAGCGCGAATACCAGGGCATCACCCCGCCGGTCGATCGCCCCGCCGATGCCTTCGATCCGGGTGCGAAGTACCACATCCCGGGCAACGTCTCCTACACCCGCTACTTCCTCGCACGGTTGCTGCAGTTCCAGTTCTACAAGGCCGCCTGCGACCAGGCGGGCTGGGACGGGCCGCTCCACCGTTGCTCGTTCTACGGCAACGAGGAAGTGGGCGAGAAATTGAACGCCATGCTCGAACTCGGCGGATCGAAGCCTTGGGCAGACGCGCTCGAGGAGTTCACCGGCGAACGCCAGATGAGCGGCAAGGCGATGATGGAGTATTTCGCCCCGCTCAAGGCATGGCTCGACGAGCAGAACGAAGGCAAGCCGACCGTATGGTGAGGTTGCTCCTGCCGCTCGTCGCGCTCGCCCTCTTGGGCTGCGCGCCCATCGCCGAGGAAGAGACGCGCGCGTCCGGCGCCTCGGATGTAGGCGGCGCGCTGTTCGTCGCGGGCAAGTTCGGCAACACGCTCGCGCGGATCGACCTTGCCTCCGGCGAGGAGACCGCGCGAGTGGCCAGCTGTGTCAACCCGCACGAGCTCGCGACCTCGCCGGACGAGCGGTATGTAGCGCTCGCCTGCTATGGCGGACGCACGGTCGATATCTTCCGCACTTCCGATCTCGGCAAGGCGAAGAGCATCGAGCTGGGCGAGGGCGCGCGTCCGCACGGGATCGTCTGGCACGCCAATGGCGATCTCTATGCGACCGCCGAGGGCCGCCAGTCGATCTACTGGATCAAGGACCCGCTGGGAGCGGCGGAGACGTTCGAATATGCCAGCGGCCAGCGCGGCACGCACATGCTCGCGGTCGCGCCCGATGGGCGCCATGCCTGGACCACCGACCTGGGTTCGAAAACGGTCACGCGAATCGATTTGCGTACGCGCCGCGCGCCCCTGTCGGTCGAGGTCGGCGAGGAGCCGGAAGGCATCGCGCTGTCGAGGGACGGAGCGACGCTCTACGTCTCGGCGCGCGGTTCGAACGAGGCCTATGCGATCGACCCGCAGACGCTCGAAGTGCGCAAGACCATCCCGACCGGACGGTTCGCGCTGCGCATCGTCACCCGGCCGCAGGGCGACTACGCGGTGACCTCGAACCTGATGGACGGATCGCTGACCGTAATCGACCTCGACACCTTCGAACCGGTCCGCACCATCCCGGTGTCGAGCCCGGCCGAGGCCGAGGCGCGCACGCAGGTCACCGTGCTGTGGTCGCCCGACGGAGAGCGCATCTATGCCGCCGAAACGATGAGCAACACGATCGCAGAGATCGATTTCGCCAGCGGCGACGTGCTGCGCCGGCTTCCGGGCGAGGGCGGTGGCGATGGGATCGCGATCGTCGAATGAGCAAACGCCGCAAGGAGCTGCCCGTGGTGGGCTGGCGCGAGCTGGTGCACCTGCCCGAACTCGGCCTGCACGAGGTTCCCGCCAAGATCGACACCGGCGCGCGAACTTCCTCGCTCCACGGCCAAGTGGTCGAGGAATTCGAACGGAACGGAGAAAAATACGTTCGATTCAGCGTCGAATTTCCCGAGCAAAAAGTGCGCCAGATTTGCGAGGCGGTGCATGTCGACATTCGCGGCATCACCAGTTCGAACGGCGAGAAACAGCGGCGCTACGTGATCAAGTCGCCGTTACGGATCGGCGATCTCGAATTCCGGGCAGAGATCAGCCTCGCCGATCGCTCGGACATGAAATTTCCGATGCTGATCGGGCGATCCTCCTTGCGTCGGCGCTTCGTCGTCGACAGTGGGCATTCCTGGTTGCAGACAGACGGCCGCGAAGCGGTGAAAGGGCATAAACCATGAAGATTGCGATGCTTGCCCGGAATCCCAAGCTCTATTCGCACCAACGTCTCGTCGAGGCGGCGGAAGCGCGTGGACATTCGCTCGATATCCTCAATACGACCCGCTGCACGGTGCACATCGCGAGCCATCGACCCGAGGTCTATTACAACGGCGAGCCGTGCATCGGCTATGATGCGATCATCCCGCGCATCGGCGCGTCGGTGACCAATTACGGCCTCGCGATCCTGCGCCAGTTCGAGATGCGCGGCTGCTGGCCGCTCAATGAAAGCGTCGCGATCGGGCGTAGCCGCGACAAGCTGCGCAGCATGCAGATCCTCGCCAAATACGGACTCGGCCTGCCGCTTACCGCCTATGCCAACGATCCCAAGCAGGCCGAGGAGATCATCAAGGCGGTCAAGGGGCCGCCGGTGGTGATCAAGCTGCTCGAAGGCACGCAGGGCATCGGCGTGGTGCTTGCGGAGACGATGTCGTCGGCCAAGTCTGTGATCGAGGCGTTCCGCGGCGCCAACGTCAATATCCTCGTGCAGGAATTCATCAAGGAAGCGGGCGGCACCGATATCCGCGCGCTGGTGATCGGCGGGAAGGTCGTTGCCGCGATGAAGCGCACGGGCGCACCCGACGACTTCCGCTCCAACCTCCATCGCGGCGGCAGCGCGCAACTGATCAAGATCACGCCCGAGGAACGCAGCACCGCAGTCCGCGCGGCGAAACGCATGGGCCTCAACGTTTGCGGCGTGGACATGCTGCGCAGCAACCATGGCCCGGTGATCATGGAGGTGAATTCCTCGCCGGGCCTCGAAGGGATCGAGAACGCCACCGGCAAGGACGTGGCGGGCATGATCATCGACTATATCGAGAAGAACGCGAAGATCGGGAAGACGAAGACGAAGGGGCAGGGCTGACCTCGTACCACTCGCTCAGGATGTCGACCGGGCTGGTTTCCCTCTCGATTACAAATGGTTCGCCCTAAGGAACCGAACAATTGGGTTCGACAACCGTAAATCCCGATGCTAACTCCAATTTCCGGGGGAACTTCATGAATTGGTCGCGCTGTCCCTCATAGAACGATCAACAGGTTCGCAGGGCGACGGATGGCAGCATTGGCCATTACCGGGAGGGGTCCGGCTTCACTGCTCGGATTACGAGTTGCCGATGGATCAATTGGAGGAGCCGCTCGACCCGCAAAGCTGGATCGCGGCAATCGCGCGCCTGCATGATCGCGCCGCAGCGGATGACGAGCCGACGCATCAAGAGCGCTACCTGCGCAGCGCCCATACGCTGTCGCGCCTCGCCCCGGCTGCGCTCGGAGATATATTCGCATCCGAGGCGTCCGAGGCGGAATATGACGAATTCCTGCGCGCGAGCGACCTCTACAAGGCCTCGATCGAACTGCTGAACCCGTCGCTAAAGCTGGTGATTGCCAAACCCGACGGGACGCTCAAGCTGGAGGTCCACGCGCCCGTTTTCGATGCCGTCGGGGCGGCGAACGACGTGTTTCCCCGTGCCATCGTGCTTGGCTGGACGCGATGCGTGATGGCGATGGCGGATCGGGCCGATGAAATCGAAACCGATGTCAGCCGTCTAGACCGGCATACACGCCGGTCCGAACCGCATCCGCCGTCGAGTTCGCATTGATCTTGGAGAACATGTTGGCGCGGTGGATCTCGACCGTGCGCGGGCTGATGCCGAGATTGCGTGCGATTTCCTTGTTCGACAGGCCGTTGGTCAGGCTTGCCAGCACCTCGGATTCGCGGCTCGACAGCCCGCGAACCAGAGACTGGGCTTTCTCGATCCGTTCGAACTTGGCGCGGCGCACTTCGGCGCGCTTCGTGATATCTCGTAGCGCCCGCTCGAAGCTGTCAGAACTTTGCGGCCATTCGAGGTAGCCGACCGCACCCGACAGCATTGCCTCGATCACGCGTTCGACCTCGGGTTCGTCCGAATACATCGCCACCGGCAGCGTTGCATATGCCGAATCGCCTGCCTCGTTCAATCGCGCAAGCGGTCGGAATTCCCCGCCCTCGAACGCGAGTACGTACCCGCTGCGCGCGCGCCAGGAGAGGAACTCATCGGTATTTTCATAGATTTCGACGTGTTGTCCGTTCTGCAGTATCAGGCGCGAGATTTCCGCGCGCCTTGCAGCATCGGGATCGATGACGTGTACTTGCATGTAATTGCGACCTGACGGGTTACCCAAGACCTGCAGTTTCCCCTATGCGACAGCCCCGAACAACTAGGTGCTAACGCGTAAACCGGTCAAGGGACAGGCAGGTTCGACAATGCGTATGACCGTGCCGTGCGGGTCAGCGGAAGGGCGGTTCGTTGAACGCGCGCAGCTTGCGCGAATGCAGTCGCGGGCCCTCGGCGCGAAGTAGCTGGCAGGTGCGGACCCCGATCTGGAGGTGCGCTGCGATCGCCTCCTCGTAGAACTTGTTGGCCTGGCCCGGCAGCTTGATCTCACCGTGGAGCGGCTTGTCACTGACGCATAGCAGCGTGCCGTAGGGGACGCGGAAGCGATAGCCCTGCGCGCTGATCGTGGCACTTTCCATGTCGATCCCGACTGCGCGGCTGAGTGACAGGCGACGCGCCGAACTGGTGTAGCGCAGCTCCCAGTTGCGATCGTCGGTGGTGACGACGGTGCCGGTGCGCATTCGCTTCTTCAAATCGCTGCCATGCTCGCCCGAGACTTCCTCCGCCGCGCCGGCCAGCGCCTGTTGCACCTCGGCGATCGCGGGGAGGGGGATTTCGGGCGGCAACACCGGGTCGAGAACATGGTCGTCGCGCAGATAGGCGTGGGCGAGCACGTAGTCGCCGATCTTCTGGCTCGGGCGCAGGCCGCCGCAATGGCCGATCATGAGCCAAGCTTCGGGGCGCAGCACGGCGAGGTGGTCGCAGATCGTCTTCGCGTTGGACGGGCCGACACCGATATTGACCAGCGTGATCCCGCCGCGGTCCTCGCCGACGAGGTGGTAGGCAGGCATCTGGTGGCGCCGCCAAGCGGTGTCCGACAGGCGGTTCCGTGCATGCTCGACCGGTTCGGACAGGTGCAGCCCGCCCGCGCCGTGGAGCGCCTGATAACCGTCCTTCCCGAGCTGGGCGCCCGCCCAGTCCACGAATTCGTCGACGTAGCGGTGGTAGTTGGTGAACAGGATGAAGCGCTGGAAGTGCTCTGTGCTGGTGCCGGTATAATGGGCCAGCCGCGCGAGGCTGAAATCGGTCCGCAGTCCGTCGAACAGCGAGAGCGGCTTGGGAAATTCGGGATCCTGCAGGTCGTAGCCGTCGGCCAGTTCGTCGCCGATGTCGGCGAGCTCGGTCGAGGGGAAATGGCGCGCGAGGTCGTTCGGGCTGACCGAAGCCATCGCCGCGCCTGCCGCACCGTCGAGCACGTAGGGGAAGGGAATCTCCTGGGTAGACCGTCCCACCGAGATCTCGACGTCGTAATCGCCGCTCAGCAGGCTCAGCTGCTCTTCGAGATAGGCTGCGAACAGCGTCGGCTTGGTGATCGTGGTGGCATAGATACCGGCCTCGTTGAGCCGCCCGAAGCTGCGTCCGAACCCGCCGGCGGCCTCGCCCCCGCGATAGCGCAGACGCAATTCGGGATAACACCAGGCGTTTTCCTGCCGCCGGCTATCGGGCGGGATCGTGCCGTCCTTGGCGAACGCGGCAATATCGGCCTGAAGGGTGGCGACGGCTTCGTCGTAGAGCCGCTGCAGGTCTTCGATGATCTTTTTCGTCTTTTGCATCGCGGGCTGATAGCCATAGCAATGTTACAAAGCAAAGGGAGGGCATGCCTTCCGGTCGCTTTCCCAAGTCCGGGCGGCATCTGGTCACTGTCCGAATCCGACCGATTGCCGCACCCGATATGCGGATTACAAGGTGGGAATGCGATCGAGGTCTCGGCTGGTACCGCGGGGCCCTGTTGCTGGTCCGTCACAACGATCCGCAATCGCAGGTCGGTATCCGGACCATGGGCTAAGCGGCCAGCGTGCTGATGAGGCTGGGGCAACTGGAAGAGGCGCGCGACCTGCTGGTCGATGCGTCGGACAGCACGCGGGAGCGCCTGGCGTCGGCGCCGGAATTCGACGCGGTCGCCCGCCGCCAGCTGGACGAGGCCGGCCCGATCTTTCTCGACCTGGTGAGGACCGATTGGTTGCTTTCGCGAGCACCATGAAAAAGGGGCGCGGTCCCTAGCGAACCGCGCCCCCTTGTCGTTGCTTGATCGAAAGCGATCAGCCTTCGGTCGTTTCGTCCGTGGCTTCGGCTTCTTCGCCCTCGGCCGAATCCACGCCCTCTTCGAGCATTTCGGCCGGGATCTCGCCGGGTTCGGCGTTGGGATCGCGTTCCTCGGTGAAGTCCGACGGAACGTTGTCCTCTTCGAACATCTGAGCCATCACGTCGACGCCCTGCGCCTGGAGTTCGGCTTCGTCGTCCGAACGGGCGACGTTGGCCTTGACCGTGATCGAGACTTCGGGGTGGAGGTCGATGCGCACGTCATGCATGCCGATCGTCTTGATCGGGTTGCCCATGATGACCTGCTTCTTGTCGATCTCGTGGCCCTTTTCCTCGAGGCCGGCGACGATATCGCGCACATTGACCGAACCGTAGAGCTGGCCCGAGTTCGACGAGGCACGGATCAGGACGATCTCGGTACCGTCGATCTTTTCGCCCGCCTTCTCGGCTTCGGTACGACGCTCGGCGTTCTCTTTCTCGAGACGCTCGCGGTTGGCTTCGAAGACCTTCTTGTTGGCCTCGTTGGCGCGCAGCGCCTTCTTGTTCGGCAGCAGGTAGTTGCGCGCGTAGCCGTCCTTGACGGTCACGACGTCGCCGATGGTGCCGAGCTTCTCGATCCGCTGGAGGAGAATGATATCCATGTGCTCTCTCCTTACTTCACGATGTAGGGCAGCAGGCCCAGGTGACGCGCACGCTTGATCGCCTTGGCGAGTTCACGCTGCTTCTTGGCGGAAACGGCGGTGATGCGCGAAGGCACGATCTTGCCGCGTTCGGACATGAAGCCCTGGAGCAGGCGCACGTCCTTGTAATCGATGGCGGGTGCATCCTTGCCCGAGAAAGGGCACGACTTGCGGCGGCGGAAAAACGGACGGGCCATCAGCTGTCTCCCCGGCGTTTGCGATCGCGGTCGTTCTTGCGCATCATGACCGACGGGCCTTCTTCGTGCTCTTCGACGCGGATGGTCAGGAAGCGCAGGACGTCTTCGTTGATGCGGGTCTGGCGCTCGAGCTCGGCGACGACCGAACCCGGTCCGTCGATGTTGAGCATGACGAAATGCGCCTTGCGGTTGCGGTCGATCTTGTAGGCGAGATTCTTGAGGCCCCAGGTCTCCGTCTTGGTGACCTTGCCGTCGTTCTTCTCGACGATTTCGGTGGCTTGCGCGGCCAAGGCGTCGACCTGAGACTGACTCAGGTCCTGGCGCGCAAGAAACACGTGCTCGTAAAGAGCCATGCATCTTCCTTTCACTTCAATGCCGATCGCTGGCTGATCCGCGGGATTGCGGGGCCCCTCCGGCTTTCTTGGATTTCCCGGCTGTGCTGGGAAGCGGCGCACATAGCGCGATCGGCGAATAATGCAAGCGCGAAGCGGGCTTGCCAGCGGCAGCGCGAGACAGCAATGCGATCGCGCAAAGAGGGAGAAACGAATGCCCGGTGGTTTGACGGCCCTGCTCGACGATGTCGCGGTGATCGCGCGCGCGGCGGCGGCTTCGGTGGACGATGTCGCGGTGGCGGCGGGACGTGCAGGCTCGAAGACCGCGGGCGTGGTGATCGACGACGCGGCGGTCACCCCGTCCTACGTCACCGGCCTCACCCCCGATCGCGAACTCCCGCTGATCTGGAACATCACCAAGGGCAGTTTCAAGAACAAGCTGATCTTCCTGCTGCCCGGCGCATTGTTGCTGAGCGAATTCCTGCCCTGGGCGATCATCCCGATCCTGATGCTTGGTGGTCTGTACCTGTCCTACGAAGGTGCCGAGAAGGTGATGGAGAAGCTCGGAGGGAAGAAGCACGGCGACACGCTCGAAGACCCGATCGAGGACCTGGCCAAGTTCGAGAAGCAAAGGACTGCGGGGGCCATCCGAACCGACTTGATCCTTTCGGCGGAGATCATGGCGATCACGCTCAACGAGGTCGCCGCCGATACGCTCTTCACCCGCGCTGTCGTCCTGGCGCTCGTCGGGATCGCGGTGACGGTGGCGGTTTACGGCACGGTCGCACTGATCGTGAAGATGGACGATATCGGTCTGCACCTCGCGGAAAAGCCGGGCGCCGGTGCGCAGAAATTCGGCGATTTCCTCGTTCATGCGATGCCCAAATTGCTGACCGCGCTTTCCTTCATCGGCACCATCGCGATGCTGTGGGTCGGCGGCGGAATCCTGCTCCACGGGCTCGAGGAGCTGGGCTGGCATGCCCCGGCCGAGATCGGTCATGCTATCCAGCATGCTGTTGAGGACATGACCGGTGCGCTGTCGGGCATCCTCGGATGGGCGATTTATGCCGCCTATTCGGCGCTGGCGGCGCTGGGCGTGGGGGCGGTGGTTGCCGTGGTGCTGCACAAGGTGTTCAGGGTCGGCAGCGACGGGGCGCATTGACGGTCGTCAGAGCCGCGCAAGCACACCTTTCGCGAATTCGCTGAGCGTATCGTCGCGCGCGCCCATCACCACCACCCGGTCGCCGGGACGGGCGAGTTCGACGATCCGTTCGCCGCATTGCTCGCGGCTCGCGATGTGTTCGGCCGAACCGCCGGCTTGCTCGATCATCGCGACGATCCGTTCGCTGCCTTCGCTGCGGTCGGTCGTGCCGCCGAAATAGACCGGGTCGGAGAAGATCGCGACGTCGTCGCTGTCCAGTTCGCGGGCGAAAGTCTCGGCGAGCTCGTGCCCCATCTGCCTGAGCGGCCCGTAGCCATGGGGCTGGAAGAACGCGATCACGCGCCCCGGATGCGCCTTGAGCGTGCGCAATGTGGCCGCGCATTTCTCCGGATTGTGGCCGAAATCGTCGATCACGATCACGCCCGATTCGCTGGTGCCGACGATATCGAAACGTCGCGCGAGGCCGGTGAAATCGCCCAGCGCCTCGACCGAAGCAGCGACCGGCACCCCGGTCGCCGCCGCGCCCGCGATCGCGGCCAACGCATTCGACAGGTTGTGACGCCCGGGCATGGCGAGTCGCAGGGCATGCGTGCTGCCATCGTGGCGATCCACTACCATCGCCGCCTGGCGGGTCGGGCTTTCAGCCCGCGATCCGGCATCGATGCCGATCTGCGCCCGCGTCTGATCGATGCCGAAGGTGATCGCCTCTGACGCGCGCGGCAGCAAGGCGAGCGCTTCCTCGTCGTCGGCGTTGATCACCGCGATCCGGCTGCGCTCGAGATAGTCGCCGAACAATGCGCGCAATTCGTCCATCGACTTGTGGTCGAGCGAGACGTTGAGCAGCACCCCCACCGCCGGGCGATAAAGCGCGATCGAGCCGTCGCTCTCGTCGACTTCGCTCACATAGAGCGACTGACCGCCGACCGCCGCGCTGGCGTAGGGGCGCTCGTCCGAGACGAAGTTCTTCATCACCGCGCCGTTCATGATGGTCGGGTCGCGCCCCACCGCGTGGAGGATCCAGCCCAGCATCGCGGTGACGGTCGACTTGCCGCTGGTCCCGGCAATCCCGATCCCGGCACCGCTGGTGTTGAACAGGATCGAGTTGAGTTCGGCGCGGGTCAGCCGCAGCAGGTCTAGCTCGGTGGCGCGCCGAATTTCGGGGACCGTGTCCTCGATCGCGGCAGAGGCGACCAGCACCTGGTCCGCGCTCACGATACCGCTGCCGTCCTGCGGGCGGAGATCGAAACCCTGCCGCTCGAGTGCGGCGAATTTCTCCGGCGTGCGGCCCTGGTCGAAACTGCGATCCGAGCCGCCCACCACGCACCCGCGGCCTTTCAGGATCTGCGCCAGCGGCAGCATGCCCGATCCGCCGATTCCGCAGAAAAAGAACGGGCGGGCGAACAGTTCGTCGGGGGAGGGGAAATCGGTCATGGGCAAAACGCCTATGCGGGGAGTGGCGCTTTGTGAAGCGGATGTTAGAGGCTTGGGCATGACCACGCGGATCGCCATCTGCTGTCCCGGCAAGCGCCTGCGCCGCGTGCGCGCGGAAAAAGTCGCCGCGCTCGCGAAGGCCGAATTTTCGGACGTGGAGCTCGTCTTCGCCGAACAGTGCTTTCACGAAGAGGGGCACTTTGCCGGCGACGACGACACACGTCTCGAAGCGTTTCTCCAAGTGGCGAACGATCCGCAGATCGACGCGGTGTGGTTCGGCATGGGCGGCTATGGCGCGAACCGGATTGCGCGCGACGCGATTGCCGGGCTTGGCGCGGCGGCGAAGCACAAGAAATTCCTGGGCTATTCCGACACCGGCACCTTGCTGGGTGCGCTTTACAAAGCCGGGATCGGCGTGCCGGTGCACGGCCCGTTGGTGGGCGATATCAAGCGCGAGGGCGGCGAGGAGGCAGTGCGCCGTGTGCTTCGTTACCTGACCGGAACGGGGCGCGCCGGCGATCTCGAACCGTCGCTCGACGAGCGCCCGGTCGCCGCGTTCAACCTGATGACGCTGGCAATGCTGGTCGGCACCGAGTTCACGCCCGACCTGACCGATCACGTGGTGATGGTCGAAGAGGTCGGCGAGCATCTCTATGCGGTCGACCGGCTGATGTTCCACGTTACCGAGCACCTTCGCGGGATTGCGGGGCTGCGGCTCGGTCGCATTTCGCAAGTGCCCGAAAACGACCGTCCGTTCGGCAGCGGCGAGGAGGATATCGCGCGTGACTGGTGCGAACGCACCGGCATCACCTATCTCGGGCGGGCCGATATCGGCCACGATGCCGCCAACAGGATCGTGCCCTTCGGACTTGCGGGGCGCGACGTGCAGGCATAGGCGGCGCGGCGAGAGGAGTTACCATGATTGCATTCGTATTTCCCGGCCAGGGCAGCCAGAAGGTCGGCATGGGCGCCGAACTGGCCGAAGCCAGCGCCGTGGCGCGCCAGACCTTCGAGGAAGTCGACGACGCGTTGAGCCAGAAGCTGTTCGCACTGATGACGAACGGTCCGGCCGACGACCTGACGCTGACCGCCAACGCCCAGCCTGCGATCATGGCGCACTCGATCGCCGTGCTGCGCGTGCTCGAGGATGGCGGGGTCAAGCTCGCCGACAAGGCCAATTGCGTCGCGGGTCATTCGCTCGGCGAATATTCGGCACTGGCGGGCGCGGGCGCGTTCCGGCTCGACGAAACGGCGCGGCTGCTCCGCCTGCGCGGGCAGTCGATGCAGGAAGCGGTGCCGGTGGGCGAGGGCGCAATGTGCGCGCTGCTCGGCGCCGACATGGAGAAGGGCGAAAAGCTCGCCGAAGTCGCCGCCGAAGGCCAGGTATGCGAACTCGCCAACGACAACGATCCGGGCCAGGTCGTGCTCTCGGGCCATGCCGAGGCGATCGAGCGCGCGATCGCCATGGCGAAGGACCACGGGATCAAGCGCGGCGTGAAGCTGCCCGTTTCTGCACCGTTCCACAGTTCGCTGATGCAGCCCGCCGCCGACGCGATGGCCGGCGCACTCGAGCTGACCCCGCCCGGTGCGCCAAGCGTACCGCTCTACGCCAACGTCACTGCGGCGCTCGAAAGCGATCCGCCGCGCATTGCCAAGCTGCTGGTCGACCAGGTCACCGGCCGCGTCCGCTGGCGCGAAAGCGTGATCGCGATGAAGGAAGCGGGCGTCACCCATTTCGTCGAACTGGGCGGCAAGGTGCTCGGCCCGATGATCGGCTGCACGGTCGACGACGTGACCGTCACCTCGGTGGTGACGATGGACGATATCGAAGCCCTCGCGAAGGAGATCGGATAATGTTTTCGCTCGAAGGAATGACCGCGCTCGTGACCGGAGCGTCCGGCGGGATCGGCTCCGAAATCGCCAAGGCGCTCGCCCGCCAGGGCGCGCGACTCGCATTGTCGGGCTCGAACGGCGGCAAGCTGCGCAGCTTCCGCGAGGAACTCAATGACGAGATCGGCGGCGACCATGTCGAGATCACCTGCGACCTGTCGAACAGCGAGAGCGTCGAGGAACTGGTCCCGGCGACGATCGACACGCTCGGCAAGCTCGACATCCTCGTAAACAATGCCGGCATCACGCGCGACAACCTCGCGATGCGGATGAAGGACGAGGAGTGGGAGCAGGTGATGACGATCAATCTCGAATCGACCTTTCGCCTGATGCGCGCCGCCGCGCGGCCGATGATGAAAGCCCGGTTTGGACGGATCGTCACGATCACCAGCGTGGTCGGCGCGACCGGCAATCCGGGGCAGATGAATTACGCCGCGGCCAAGGCCGGGGTCACCGGCATGACCAAGAGTTTCGCGCAGGAAGTCGCCAGCCGCGGGATCACCGCCAATTGCGTCGCGCCGGGCTTCATCCGCACGCCGATGACCGACGTTCTGCCCGACGCCCAAAAGGAAGCGCTCAACCAGCGCATCCCGATGGGCCGAATGGGCGAGGGCGAGGATATCGGCAGCGCGGTGGCGTTCCTCTCGTCAAGGGAAGCGGACTACATCACTGGCCAGACGCTCCACGTGAACGGCGGCATGGCGATGATGAGTTGAGGGTTTTTATCCCCAATTCTCCCCGTAAAACCGGTGCGGGAACTTGCCCGCTTGGCCTCACCCGTTAAGGGTAATATCCATGTTTTCCGGCGCTGGCAGGCGATTCCGGCCCTGTCCGCGCCCAGAGGGGTAAGGCACTAGCCATGAAAGCCACGATCGAACGCGCCACGCTTCTGCGGTGCCTCAGCCACGTCCAGTCGGTGGTCGAGCGGCGCAATACCATCCCGATCCTCGCCAACGTCCTGCTCGAAGCCTCGGGCGACGGCGCGATCAAGGTGACCGCGACCGACCTCGACCTGCAGGTGGTCGAAAGCCAGCAGGCCGTCTCGGTGGAGAGCCCGGGCGCGATCACCGTCTCGGCGCACCTGCTGTTCGATATCGCGCGTAAGCTGCCCGACGGCAGCCAGGTCAGCCTCGAAGCCGCCGACGGCCGGATGACGGTCAAGGCCGGGCGGAGCCGCTTCAAGCTGCCGACGCTGCCGCGCGACGATTTCCCGATCATCGCCGAAGGCGACCTGCCGACCAGCTTCGCGATGCCTGCGAAGACGCTCGCCGAACTGATCGACCGCACGCGTTTCGCGATCTCGACCGAAGAGACGCGCTACTACCTCAACGGTATCTTCTTCCACGTCGCCGACGATGACGGCCCCGTGCTCAAGGCCGCCGCGACCGATGGCCATCGCCTCGCGCGCTTCACCCTCCCGCGCCCCGATGGCGCCGAGGGCATGCCCGACGTGATCGTCCCGCGAAAGGCGATCGGCGAACTGCGCAAATTGCTGGAGGAATCGCTCGACGGCGATGTGCAGATCGACCTTTCGGCGAGCAAGGTGCGATTCTCGATGGGCGGAGAGGGCGGAACGATCCTCACCAGCAAGCTGATCGACGGGACCTTCCCCGATTACAGCCGCGTCATCCCTACCGGGAACGACAAGCTGCTCAAGATCGACCCGAAGACCTTCTACGCCGGCGTCGACCGCGTCGCGACCATCGCCACCGAGAAGACCCGCGCGGTCAAGATGGCGCTCGAAAACGACAAGGTCACGCTCTCGGTCACCAGCCCCGACAACGGCACCGCGGCAGAAGAAGTGCCCGCGAGCTATTCGAGCGAAGGCCTCGAGATCGGCTTCAACGCCAATTACCTCAAGGACATCCTCGGCCAGATCGACAGCGACAATGTCGAACTGCATCTCGCCGATCCTGGCGCGCCGACGCTGATCCGCAAGGACCAGGACAGCCCCGCGCTCTACGTCCTTATGCCGATGCGGGTGTAGCGCCACCGCAAGGTTCTGGACGATGAACTAGGCTGCCTCGGGCAGAGCCTCGCCTTCGTCGAGAAACGCCCTGATTTCGGCGACCGCTTCCTCGCTGTGGGTCAGCAGGAAGAGGTGGCCGCCATCCTCGAATTCGACGAGTTTGGCATTCGGGATCAACCCCGCGAGGATCTTGCCGTTGGCGGGCACGACGATGCGATCGTCGCCGCCCATCATCACCAGCGTGTCCTTCTTCAGGAACGGCAGCGCGGGGGCGCTGGTCCAGCCGAGCATGGCAATCAGCTGGTAGAGGTAACCGCGCGGGGAAGGGGGCTTGATCCGCCCGATGTGATCGCGCCTGGCGGTCGCCTTCGTGTCGCGCGTCATGCCGCCATAGAGCGTGGCGAAATGCTCGTTCATGTAGTTCGGATCGACGTAGCGGCGCGGGTCGACCATCTTCGACAGCGCCGACCACTTGCCGGGCACCATCAGCATGCCCGGGGTGGTCGCGGCAAGCACCAGCTTGCGCGTACGACCGCCGTGCTGGAGCGCGAAATGCTGCGCCATCGCGCCGCCCCAGGACACGCCCATCACATCGACTTCCTCGCTGCCGAGCGAGTCGAGCAGCTGCGCCGCCGTCCAGCACATGGTGAAGGGATTGTAGGGCAGCACCGGCTCGGGCGATTCTCCCACTCCCGGCATGTCGAAAATGATGAAACCCCGCTCCGGCATGGCCTCGGCCAGCGGCGCGACCGCCTCGATATTGGCACCGATGCCATTGAAGAACAGGATCGGCGGGTGGTCCGACGGTTCGTCGAGCCGCCAGTGCGCAACGCGCAACGTGCGACCGCCGACCTCTTCGAGCGACACGGTAGCGGAATTCATCGGATCGCCCATGCAATCGGCCTTTTCATTGTGCGCCGCAACGTGTGTCAGCATGCCTCGCGCACGTAAAGCCCCGGGGCCGGATCGCTCGCCGGGTATTCCTTGCTTCCGACCTCCTTCGGCGCGTCGACCAGATCACCCGATCGCGCCTGCAGCCACTCCATCCAGAACGGCCACCAGCTACCTGCGACTTCTTCTGCGCCCTCGATCCACTTTTCGGCCGTGGCGGGGAGCTTTCCCTTCTTTTTCTGGACGAAATACTTGGCCTTGGGATTGGTCGGCGGGTTGAGGATCGCCTGCATGTGACCCGACTGGCTGAGCACGTAGGTCACGTCCTTCGATCCGAATAATTGCGTCGAGCGATAGGTCGCACGCCACGGGGTGATGTGGTCGGTCACCCCGCCGAGAATGAAGAGGTCGCTCTTCACCTTCGAGAGGTCGACCTTGTGGTCGAGCATCTCGACCTCGCCCTTCTTCGTGAAGGCAAGCGTCTCGTAGATGGTGAGGAAATCCCCCATCAGGCTGGCCGATAAATTGGTCGCATCGGCATTCCAGTAGAGCACGTCGAAGGCCGGCGGGTCTTCGCCCAGCAGGTAGTTGTTGACGACGTAGTTCCAGATCAGGTCGTTGGGTCGCAGCCATGCGAAGCCGCGCGCAAGATCGTCGCCCTTGATCACGCCCGCCTTGTCCGCGCGGCGGCGGGCGAGGGCGAGCCCGTTCTCGCTGATAAGCGACCCGGCCTCGATATCGTTCTGCATGGGATGGAGCACGCAGACCATCAGCGTCAGCGCGCCGAGCAAATTGTCCCCATCGGCCGCCATCTTGCTCGCGAGCATCGCAGCGGTCTGTCCGCCCGAGCAGCCGGCCGAGACGTTGAGCTTGTCCGAACCAGTGATCGCCGCGGTCACTTCCATCGCCTCGCGGCACGAGCGGACGTAATCGGCCATGTCCCAGCTGCCCTGTTCGGAGGTCGGGTTCTTCCAGCTGATGACGAAGGTCTGGATGCCGTTGTCGACGAGGTATTTCACCACCGACTTCTCGGGCGAGAGGTCGTTGATATACATCTTGTTGATCTGCGGCGGAATCGTGAGCGCCGGCACTTCGTGGACCTTGTCGGTGCTCGGCGCGTAGTGGACCAGTTCGAACATTTCGGTACGGTAGACGACCGCGCCCGGGCTGGTCGCGATGTTCCGGCCCAGTTCGAACGGGCGTTTGTCGACCTGGCTGACCATGCCCTTGTTCTCGGTCATGTCGGTGTAGGCGTTCTTCAAGCCCTTGATCAGGCTGAGCCCGCCAGAGTCGATCGCGCGTTTCTGCGCGGTCGGGTTGCCCGCCAGCGTGTTGGTCGGTGCAATCGAATCGATGATGATGTTCGAGATGAACCGCGCCCGGTCGCGCTCGAGTTCGTCGAGCTCGAGTTCGTCGAGCCACTCGGCCATCCCCTTCTGCACGGCAAGGAAATATTGCGCCCCGGCGCGCATGAACGGATTGTACTGCCAGGCGGGGTCCATGAACCGCCGGTCCTTGGGGTGCGGGGCGAGTTCGGACTGGCCGGTCATGATCTTGACCATTTCCGAACCCATCGCCTGGCTGTGACGCATCAGCCGCGCAGGATCGGACGCCGTTTCGCGCAGCAATACCGCGACCGCGCCAAAGATATCCTCGCGCGTCAGGCCGATCAGCGGGCCGAGCGCCGAAGTGTGCTGTGCGGCTTCGTCTTCTAGGTCAGGCATCAATCCGCTCCCCTCGCGGCAATCATGGCGTCGATATCGACGAATTTCTCGCGCGGGCTGCCCTCGCGGGCAGCGGCATTCTCGGCATCCTCGATCCTTTTCCAGTCCTGGAAGGTGACGATGTCGAGCCCGCGTTCGGCCGCGAGTGTGTCGAACCCCTCGCGCCCCTTCTTGCCGCCCTTGCCGAGTGCGCCGCTGGCGATGTCTTCCTCGATCAGGTCGACGATACCGAACCCGTCGGGCTTGTTGGTTCCGATCGTGCCCGAGGGGCCGCGCTTGGCCCAACCGACCGCATAGAGACCAGGCAGGATCCGGCCCTCGTCATTGGCGAAGCGACCAGCGCGCTCGTCGAACGGCACACCCTCGATCGGGGCGGTACGGTATCCGATCGCGGTGAGCACGATCCCGCAGGGGATGGTATAGGTTTCGCCGGTACCGACGGCGCGGCCGGCCTCGACCTTGGTGCGCTCGACCTCGATGCCGGAAACCCTGCCCTCTTCGCCGATGATGGCTTTCGGGCTGGCGAAGAAATCGAATTCGATCTCGATCGTCTTGTCAGCGCGCTCGCTCTCTGGAATGGCGGCGAAACTGCGCAGATGCGCGACCGATTTGCGGAGCCCGGGTTCGAGCAGCGCGTCCTCTTCCTCATCGGGCAGGTCGTCTGCTTCGACCCGCGGGGTCGCCCGTTCCAGGTGCATCAACTCGCCCAGTTCCTTGGGTGTCATCATGATCTGGTGCGGCCCGCGCCGACCGAGGATGACGATGCGGCGGATCGCGGAGCTCTCGAGCGCGTCGAGCGCGTGCAGCACGATGTCGCTGCCCTCGAATTCGGCGGTCGTCTTGGCGAGGATTCGCGCGATGTCGAGCGCGACATTGCCCATCCCGATGACCACTGCCGTCTCGCTCGAGAGGTCGGGGTCGAGCCCGGCGAACTGTGGATGGCCGTTGTACCAGCCGACGAATTGCGCGCTCCCGTGAACCCCGGCGAGATCGGCACCCTCGATCGAGAGCGTCCGGTCGTGCGGCGCGCCTGTCGCCAGCACGACAGCGTCGTAAAGCGATTGCAATTCGGCGATCGAGACGTCGCTGCCGATCGTGACATTTCCGACGAACCGGACATGGTCGGTAAACGCGGTCTTTTCATAGCGTCGCGAGACGGCCTTGATCGATTGATGATCGGGCGCGACCCCCGTCCGGATCAATCCGTAGGGCACCGGCAGGCTGTCGAACACATCGACCCGCACATCGCCGCCCCATTTCTTCTGCGCCGCCTCGGCCGTGTAATATCCCGCCGGGCCGGAGCCGATCACCGCGATATGCCGCATCGCCTCTCCTGTCTCCCCCGGTTTCTTAAGACCTCGACCGGGCTTGCGATCGAGGATGCCCGCCTCCGAACCCATTGGCAAGCAGGCGGCGCAGTTGGGCGAACCTAAAGCCGGAATTAACCATTATGTCATACCACCCCCTAAGCTCTCGCGAGCTACGCGTGTGCGGGGGAGTTGCGCACGGGGTCGATGCGCCGCGGAAGGGAGTCGTCTTGCTCGAAATATTGCGCAGGAATTCCGGCGGCGACTGGGGAAAGTATTCAGCTCTCCTCGACCCGCTGAGCCGCGAGGAAATCGCGCAAAGCGTCCTGCTGATGCGCGAGTACGAATCCAGCGGGCACGGCTGGTTCTGGTCGACCGACAGCCATGGCCGCATCACCTATATTTCGCCGCGTCTCGCCGCCCAGATAGGGTTCGAGGAAGGGCAGCTGATCGGGCGCACCCTCGGCCGGGTGTTCGTCGAGGATCGCGAGATCGAACGCGCCGAGGACGATGACGGCCGCGCCCGGGGGCTCAAGATCTACCTTGCAGGCCGCAAGGCGTTCTCGAACATCGTGATCCACACGCAATGCGGGAAGTTCGACCAGCGCTGGGCATTGAGCGGGCATCCCCAACGCGACAACGATGGACGGTTTGCCGGTTATCGCGGGCATGCGGTCGACGTGACCGAGCAATATCGTTCGGAATCCGAAGCTTCGCGTCTCGCCATGTTCGATTCGCTGACCGGACTTTCCAACCGCCATCGCCTGACCAGCCAGCTCGATCGCGAAATGAAGGTGTGTGTCGCGGCCAAACGATCTTGCGCGGTGATGATGCTCGATCTCGACCGGTTCAAGGCGGTCAACGATACGCTCGGCCACCAGGCCGGCGACGAACTGCTCAAACAGGTCGCGCAGCGATTGCGCAATCTGATAAAGGACGAGTTCGAGCTCGGCCGGCTCGGGGGTGACGAGTTCCAGATCATCCTGCCCGATATCGACGATCGCGGTCGCCTCGCCGATCTCGGGCATTCGATTGTCACCCACCTCTCGCAACCCTATTCGGTCGACGGCAATCGCTGCGTCATCGGCGCATCGGTGGGCATCGCGGTGGCGCCCTATGACGGCATAACCAATGAGGAACTGGTGCGCGGTGCCGACCTCGCGCTCTACGCCGCCAAGGGCAGCGGGCGCGGGCAATTCCGCTTCTATTCGTCCGAGCTCCACGACAAGGCTCGCGAACGCAACGATATCGAGGAAGCGCTGCGCGATGCGCTCCAGAACGAGGAATTGTCGCTGCATTACCAGCCCTTCGTCCACCAGGAGAACGGCAAGGTGGCGGGCTACGAGGCGCTGATGCGGTGGCAGCATCCGAAGATGGGCTGGATCGAGCCGTCGAAGTTTATCCCGATCGCCGAAGAGACCAATCTGATCACCTCGCTGGGAGAGTGGGCGATCCGCCAGGCCTGCAGGGACGCGGCGAAGTGGCCGAACGACGTTTCGGTCGCGATCAATGTGTCGGCGGCACAGTTTCAGCAGGAGGGACTCGCCGCGATCATTGGCGGCGCGCTCGCCGCCTCCGCAATCGATCCGGCAAGACTCGAGATGGAAATCACCGAAAGCGTCTTCATCAGCGACATGGAGCGTACCGACAAGCTGTTCCGTGACCTGAAAAAGCTCGGGGTGCGGCTGTCGCTCGATGATTTCGGGACCGGCTTCTCCTCGCTCAGCTATCTCGGTCGCGCTCCGTTCGACAAGGTCAAGATCGACCGCAGTTTCGTGGTCGGCTCGACCGAAGAGGGGTCGCGCAATCCAGCGATCATTTCCGCGATCGTGAGCGTCGCTGGAGCGCTTGGCATGCGCACCACGGTCGAAGGCGTCGAGGCGCTCGACGAGCTGGCGTTGGTGCGCGAGAAGGGCGTCGACTACATTCAGGGCTATCTCTTCTCCAAGCCGCTGACGCAGGACAAGATCCTCGAAAAGCAGGGATTGGGGGAATGGGTGCTCGAGGCCAAGGGGCCCTCACGCAATCGCGCCCAGCGCTTGAGCGTGCTCCGTAAGATCGGCGTGATCCACGGCGATTACCGCTATGAGGTGCGCATGAGGAACCTCTCGCGAACCGGGGCGATGATCGAGGGGGTCTCCGACGTTCCGGTGGGCACGGAGCTGGTTCTCGACCTCGGCGAAGGCCAGCTCGCCGTGGCGACCGTGCGCCGATCGGAGGGGGACGTGCAGGGGGTCGAGTTCGAGACCGGCCTCGTCAATGACGGCGCCGACGGGTTGTGCACCCGCTTCCGGATCAGCCCCTATGCGCTCGCTGCCGCGGGCATGCCGCTCCAGGCGCTCCCGCCCGGTGCCTATCCGCTCGCCGAAAACGTCCCGGCGACGACCGAGTCCCGCCCGAGCTTCGAAACCCGCACCTTCGCCGACACGGCGACGAGGCGCGGGTCCGACTGATCGACGCTCGGTGCGCGCCGGTGCCGGGAGCGCTGGCCTTGCCGCAACTCCCCCGCTAAAGGGCGCAGCACACGCGCACCCCCGCGCATCTGCCCATTAGAAGCGTTCAATGACCGACCTTTCCAAGATCCGCAATTTCAGCATCATCGCGCATATCGACCATGGCAAGTCCACACTGGCGGACCGGCTGATCCAGGCGTGCGGCGGGCTGACCGAGCGCGAGATGTCCGAGCAAGTGCTTGATAACATGGACATCGAGAAGGAGCGCGGGATCACCATCAAGGCCCAGACCGTGCGCCTTTCCTACACCGCGAAGGACGGCGAGACCTACGAGCTCAACCTGATGGACACGCCCGGCCATGTCGACTTCGCCTACGAGGTCTCGCGCTCCCTCGCCGCCTGCGAAGGCGCGCTGCTGGTGGTCGACGCGGCCCAAGGCGTGGAAGCCCAGACCCTCGCCAACGTCTACCAGTCGATCGAGCACGACCACGAGATCGTCCCCGTCATCAACAAGATCGACCTCCCCGCCGCCGAGCCCGAGCGCGTCGCCGAGGAGATCGAGGAAATCGTCGGCATCCAGGCGACCGGCCCATGGCAGGAGGGCGGCGCCGTCCTCGCCAGCGCGAAATCTGGCCTCGGCGTCGAGGACGTGCTCGAAGCGCTGGTCGCGCGCATCCCCCCGCCGCAGGGCGATCGCGACGCGCCCCTGAAGGCCAGCCTCGTCGACAGCTGGTACGATCCCTATCTCGGCGTGGTCATCCTCGTCCGCGTGATCGACGGCGTCCTCAAGAAGGGCCTCAACGTCCGCTTCATGCAGGGCGGCACCCAGCACCTCGTCGACCGCGTCGGCTGCTTCCGGCCCAAGCGCACCGACCTGGCCGAGATCGGCCCCGGCGAGATCGGCTTCATCACCGCGCAGATCAAGGAGGTCGACCAGGCCCGCGTCGGCGACACGATCACCACGGTCAAGGGCGGGGCGGACAAGCCGCTCGCCGGCTATCGCGAGCCGCAGCCGGTGGTGTTCTGCGGGCTGTTCCCGGTCGACGCCGCCGATTTCGAGAAGCTGCGCGAAAGCATCGGCAAGCTGCGCCTCAACGATGCGAGCTTCACCTACGAGATGGAGAGCTCCGCCGCATTGGGCTTCGGCTTCCGCGCCGGCTTCCTCGGCCTGCTGCACCTCGAGATCATCCAGGAGCGCCTCAGCCGCGAATACGATCTCGACCTCATCACCACCGCGCCCAGCGTCGTCTACCGCGTCCACCTCGGCAAGACGAAGAACGAGGACGCGAAGGTGGTGGACATCCACAACCCCGCCGACTGGCCCGACGTCAACCGGATCGACGCGATCGAGGAACCGTGGATCAAGGCGACGATCTACACGCCGGACGAATATCTCGGCCCGATCCTCAAGCTGTGCCAGGACCGCCGCGGCGTCCAGACCAACCTCACCTATGTCGGCGGCCGCGCGCAGGTGACCTACGAGCTCCCGCTCAACGAGGTGGTGTTCGACTTCTACGACCGCCTGAAATCCATATCGCGCGGCTATGCCAGTTTCGATTACGAGCAGATCGGCCTGCGCGAAGGCGACCTCGTGAAGATGAACATCCTCGTCAATGCCGAGCCGGTCGACGCGCTTTCGCTGATCGTCCACCGCACCGTCGCGGAGGAACGCGGCCGCGGCATGTGCGAGCGCCTGAAAGACCTCATCCCCCGCCACCTCTTCAAGATCCCGATCCAGGCCGCCATCGGCGGCAAGATCATCGCCCGCGAAACCATCGCCGCGCTGCGCAAGGACGTGACCGCCAAGTGCTATGGCGGCGACATCACGCGCAAGAAGAAGCTGCTCGAGAAGCAGAAGAAGGGCAAGGCCCGGATGCGGGAATATGGCAATGTGTCGATCCCGCAGGAGGCGTTTATCGCCGCGCTGCGGATGGGGGAGGAATGACGACCGCAGGCGCCTAAGCGAGGAGTGCGGAGCAATCCGCGGCTTAGAAGCCGGTGGCCGACAGGCCGGCGGGAGTATCGGCCGACCTCGGCGCGCAACGTCGAGGATCGACGGCGTGGGCCATCGGAGCATTTTGAAGACGGCAAAATGCGGAGCCGGGCCACGATGGCGAAGGCCCCGCGCCTAGCTAGCCGTTTGCAGAGCAAACGGCTAGCTAGAAGCGAGAGGCTGTAACCCCCGCCAGCGGGTCCGCACAGCGGAACCCGTTCGATGTCACGTGACACATGGAGCGGTTGCGCCAGCAAACGCGGAACGGCGCGTGGCGGTGGCTACTATTCTGAGGATCCGAGGGTTCCCTGAGGACGGTCTGTCCCCGAGCATGCGGAGAGAGATTGGCGATACGGCTTCAGGAATTATTCGAAGGCATCCGAGCGAAAATCAGAAGAACGATTGAGAAATATGGCGCTCTTTGGTGTTGGCCCATGAGCCAAAATGATATGCCATTCCACAGCGAAAACTCTCGCTACGTTGCCATTTTCCCAATAATCATCTTGAACCCTGCTGCATGGGCTTAAGCGAAGCTTTTGACAGGGAAAGGTGCTCAGCGGCATTTGATGCCGAAATGCGCCAAAGTTCAGCTGCGCCGCTTGCATTGAAGCCGTTTCTGAAATGGGCCGGTGGCAAGCGCTGGCTGGTAGGTTCGACGCATTTCGCTGTGCCAGATTTTCCTGGGCGGTATATTGAACCATTCCTCGGTGGAGGTGCAGTCTACTTTCACCTTCAACCACCAAAAGCACTTCTTTCTGATAGGAATGAAAGGCTCGTCGAAGTTTACAAGGTCGTGCGGGATAACCCGGAAATGCTGAGTCGGGAATTGCGTGACCTTCAGGCTAAGCATTCTCAAAAATTCTATTATGAGGAGCGGGCAAGAAAAAGGCTCAAGTCGCATACACGTGCTGCGCAATTTATTTACCTTAACCGTACTTGTTGGAATGGTCTCTACCGTGAGAATAGGAAGGGGCAGTTCAATGTTCCGATCGGAACGAAGAGCGCAATATATGACAAGAGCGAAAATTGGCGTGCACTTTCAAGACTTCTTTCCGGGGCCGATCTAGCTGCCGCAGACTTTGAGCAAACGGTTGACAAAGCTGATAAAGGCGATTTTATTTTTGCGGATCCTCCGTATACAACAGCCCATAACAATAATGGTTTCGTCAAATATAATCAGGACATTTTTTCTTGGGGTGACCAAGAACGGTTGCGAGACGCTTTGGTTCGGGCTGTCCGCCGGGGCGTGAAAGTGATGCTTACGAATGCAGATCATGACAGCATTCATAATCTGTTCGACAATGAGTTCGATTATATCTCGATTTCACGCTCTTCGGTCATATCGGGCTCGCGGTCTGGCCGTGGAATGACTAGCGAAGCTCTTTATTTATCCAAGAACTGGTAGGAAAATGTGATGGGGTTGTGGGGAAAGGTCCGAGACTGGATTCCGGTAAACCCGATAGGTCGATCTATCGCTGAGGTTTTGTTTACGGCTTTATTCACATTCGGCCCCTTTTTTCTATTAGCAGTTCCTTGGGTGGCAAGCTCCGGTGAATTGAGCGGTCCGACGGTTTCGAATAAGTTTTGGACATTTTGGGATAATGGGCAAATTGCACTCCCAATTCTAGGTCTCTGCGGAGCTATCGCGTCAGTTGCGGCACTAAACAGTCGAGTGATACCGCACGTATTAAATGTCTTTGCTTGGTTCGTCGCGATCGGAATTGCCGGTGCGGGCTGGTTCGCTTTAGCGGAAACTAAGGGTTTTTCGGAGGTCCTGAATGACGAGATTGTATCGCTGGGCTTCATTGCTTACGCGCTATTAGCGGCGCTTTGGGTTACCCTAAATGTCATCTCAAACTCGCGATCAGAAAATCCGACATCTGACGAAAGGGCTAGAAGTCTGCTCGACGCTATGAGGCGCGCTGAAGGAAAGGGAGGCGACGCATGAAAACCCTAAAGGTTCTCAAAGTGGACCAACCGCTAGGCGAGTTTTATATCGGAGCCATCTCCAGCACCGACCTTCTTGAGATTGCGACGGTCGACGTACGCCAATTCGACGAGGGCGATCCTGGCTCAATCGATGGCATTCAACGAGATCTCTCGAAGTCGCGACTGAAGCTGTTGAAAGAATATGTAAATTTGGACTACGCGACCTTCCCTACATCGGTGCTGTTGGCGGTTGATGAAAAAAGCGTGGCTTTGGAGAAAGTTGAAGGCTGCGACGGCCTCTTTTCGTTGACAATTTCGGATTTTGAGGGCGACGACGAGACGGGCCCGATACCGGTAGAGGCTTCCGCTTTCGTAATCGATGGTCAGCATAGACTTGCTGGATTACTCAACCGGGACACTGAAAAAGGGCCGTTTGAGGTCAATGTTTCAATTTTCGTTGGGGCAGATAAAGCTGATCAGGCGGAAATTTTTTCACGAGTGAATTTAGCGCAAACGAAGGTTAACAAGTCGCTCATGTTTGATCTTCTTGACTACGCTAAAGAGCGGAGTCCTTACAAGGTTGCGCATGATGTAACGGTGGCCCTTAATAACGATACCGATGGTGCACTCTATCAACGTATTAAGCGTCTTGGGAAGCGTACACCTGGACTTGACGACGAGCGCCTCGCTCAAGCGACAGTGGTGAATGGCATCCTTCGGCATCTACCCCCGCACCAGGAGCGGGAACGATCGAAAAGTCTATGGGGCAGATTTTCGGAGCCAGAAAAAAGAGAGAATTGGCGCGATAGAATTTTCGTTGAATTCTATCGTAATGGCGATGATGTCAGTATTTTACGGAACCTAACAAATTTCTTTAAGGCTGTTGAAGAGCGATGGCCGACTGCTTGGGGAAGCTCGGAACAGGGGGTTATTCTCTCGAAAACAACGGGCTACAATGCTCTGATTCGCTTCTTAAAAGATTTATTTTTAGAGTTGGTGGATGATCCTAGAGTTGTTGAAAAGAAGGAGTTTCTTACGATTCTTACTGGAATCTCGTTAGATGATGCTGATTTCAACAAGGAGAGATACCTCCCCGGTAGTTCCGGGGCAGGAAGTCTCTATCGCGACCTTGTTGATTTAAGCGGTTTGAAAGAGAACAAAGATCAACCCTCAATGATCTAGGCTCGCCGATCCTTCAACCGCCTGACAACCGCCGCGCGCTCATCAGCGTCCTCCACCTCCGGCTCCTCGCGCCTGCGCCAATCCGGCGGCGGTAGCGTGGCGCTCTCTTCCGCCTCCGCCTCCGTCGCGCGCTCGGCGGCTTCGCGTTGCCAGCGGTCGCGGCGGGTGAGGAGCCAGTCTTCGGGGGCGTCCCACCAGTTTTCGCGCTCCGGGTCTCCCTCATGCGGCAGGAGGAAGAAGGGGATGTCGGGCTCTTCGCCCAGGTCGCGAGCGCGCAGTTCGACGTAGCTTACGAAGGCCTGGCGGGCCTCGTCGGAGAGGCGGGCCCAGTCGCGGCGGCGGTTGTCGAGGACCTGCTCGCGCAGCTTCTCCACCTTGCGCTCGATGCTGGCGTAGACCTCGGCGGGGGAGGTGTTCTTCTTGTCCAGCTCCGCCTGCCATTTGGCGCGCCATTTCTTCTTCAGCCGGCGCTTTTCCATCTTGCCGATGGCGCCGGGGCCCCCAAGTCCTTTGGCGTGCCTGCCCCCATCGATCCGGGCGCCGAAGCGTTCGGGCGCGCGGTTCCTCAGCATGAACATCAGCAGGCGGTCGTTGTAGACGGTGCGCGCGCCGACGAGCTTGCCGTAGGAATAGACCGGCACCTCGACCCCGTTCAGCGCGCGGTCCATCGCGACGTCCTCGATCCGCTGCATGCCGAGATCGAGCGCGGCCTGCCACGCGGCGCGGAAGCTTTCCGCTTCGGGGTGGCGGCGCAGAAGGTAGGCGCCGACTTCGGCGCGGCCGACCTTGCGGCACGCGGCCTTGACGCTGCCGGTATCGGCCAGCGCCTCGATGAAAGCGCGCTGCACTTCGGGCTTCCAGCCGTTCGAGCGGTCCTTGAGCCGCGGCACGCTGGTGAAGGCGGGGAGGGTGCCGCGCTGGCTCTGCGGGCGCTGCTCGGTGGCGGGGAGCTCGGGCGGGGTGTCGGGCGCGGTTTCTGGCGGCTGTTCGGACATCCGCCAGCTTGGAGCAAAAAAGCGCGGAGTAGGAAAATGGGGGGAGGAGTCTTTCCGGTTACGGACCCGCATCCGCGGGTCCATCCTCGCGGCTATTCTCTCCGCTTCGCTACGAGGCCGCTGCGGGCGCGCGGTCGCGCTTGCCTCGGCCTGGCCGGCCTCGGGCTGGTGCCTTGTTCGAACGGGTTTCTACGCGGCGCGGAAGTTGCGGAGCTTGCGGCGTTCGCGCAGCGTGACGGGGGCGATCTCGACGCGGTTGCGGCCGGCCTTCTTGGCCTCGTAGAGCGGGGTGTCGGCGGTGCTCAGCGCCTCGGCCGGGGTCATCGGCTCGGCGATCCGCGCGACCCCGACGCTGGCGGTGACGTTGAAGCGGACGCCGTGATGGCTTTCGAGGTCGAGGTCCTCGATCGTGCGGCGCAGTTCCTCGCACAGTTCGATCATCCCGGTGAGCGAGATCCGCTCTGCGACGAGCACGAATTCCTCGCCGCCGAGACGCGCGAAATAGCGGCCCGGGCCGGTGAGCTGGCGGAACACGCCCGCGACCTGCGCCAGCGCGGCGTCGCCCGCGGTGTGGCCGTGCGTGTCGTTGACCTCCTTGAAATGGTCGAGGTCGATGATCGCGAGCGCCATCGACTGTTCGCCGGCACGCTCGAGCCGCGGTTCGACATGGCGCAGGAAGGCGCGGCGGTTGGGCAGGCCGGTGAGCGCATCGGTCTCGGCGTCGCGCACCGCGCTCAGCTCGGCGCGCTTGCGCGCGGTGACGTCGCGGATGGTGACGGCATAGCCGGTCACGCCCGGGCCCTCGGGATTGGGGACGGCGCGCAGCTTGGTCTCGAGCCAGCGCACTTCGCCTTCGCGCACCACGGCGCGTTCGAGCGTCCGCGTGACGTCGGGGTTGTCGGCGGCGAGCACCAGTTCGCGGCGCACCAGCGGTTCGTCGTCGGGATCGAAGAACTCGATCAGCGAAGCGCCCACCAGCTGGTCCGACCCGCAGAGCTCCTCGCTCGAGGGAGAGTGGTAGCGGACGTTGCCGTTGACATCGAGGTTGAGCAGCGCGTCGTCCGAATGATCGGCAACGAGGCCTTCGAGCGCGCGTTTCTCGTCGAGCTCGAGCAGGACGAGCTTGTGCTGCTTGAGCGCGACCGAGGCGGGCAGCGACAGCAGCAGCAGGACCGCGAGGTAGAATTGGAGGAACTGCACATCGTTGGCGAGCGCGAACTGGGTATCGCTCAGGTCGCCCTGCTGCATCTGGAGCGCGGTCGCGCCGACGCCCGCGATGATCACGAGGCCGAGCAGCGTGGCGATGCGGCCGCAGCGGAACGAGGCATACATCAGCGGCGCCACGGGCAGGAACAGCAGCGCGAGCGAGCTTTCGAAGAAGGCCAGCCAGCTGACCCCCGCGATCAGCACGCAATGGATCGCGCATTCGACCACATAGGACGACGTTCCCTGCGCGACCTTGCGGTGCATGATGCCCGAAGTGAGGAAATACGCGATCGGGAAGCATAGCAGCGAGCCGAGCGTGTGGCCGGTGATCCATTCGATCACGTGGGTCTGGACGTCGCCCGCCACCGCCCATGCCGCGAGCATGCCGCCGGGGAACGCGGCGAGGCAGGTGCCCAGCACCACGCTCAGCAGCATCCGCTCGAGCCCGGCGACGCTCTTGAGCCAGTCGCGCTCCGGGCGGAAGTGGCGCAGCAAGGCGGCGATCGCGAAGCCCTCGAAGACATTGACCACGGCGAGCGGGGCCGCGACGCGCGGACCGAAGCCGAAGAATGCGGTGGCGATCGTGCTCAGCAGGGCGAAGAAGGCGATTGCGCCGAACCAGCGCTGGGTGGGCAGGACGACCAGGAGCGCGGCGAGAATCGCGGACCCCGGCCAGATCAGGGCCAGCCCCCCGCTGAAGCGGGACCAGGCAATCGTCAGGCTGGTGATCAAGAAGAAGGCTGCTCCGGCAGCCAATATCTTGCTCGTTTCCCGTCTCATCGAAGTCCCCGTGTTCAGCATCGGGTTCTAGCCAATGGTTAAGTAGACTGTCTAACACGCGAGCTAGGTACAATCCCCTAGCCGCGCATGGAAAAAGTCGAAAGGTGCGTTTTCCTTCCGCGATTTGAGCAGTTTAAGACGTATCGCGCAACGCGTTCGGGAGGTTCTTGATTAAGGGTCTCTTGGGCTCGCCTGAAGGGAAAGGGGCCGGGATCGCGTTGGATCCCGGCCCCTTTCATTCGCTCGATATCATGGCGTGAACGGGAGGCCCGATGCACTTCGGACCGATCAAGGTCCGGGCCTCGTTCGGCTCACGGACGTGTCTGTCCGCTGCCGTGGACGAGGTACTTGAAGCTGGTGAGCTGTTCGAGCCCGACCGGTCCGCGCGCGTGCATCTTGCCGGTGGCGATGCCGATCTCGGCACCCATCCCGAATTCGCCGCCATCGGCAAACTGGGTCGAGGCGTTGCGCATCAGGATCGCGCTGTCGATGCTGGTCATGAACTTGCGCGCCGCCTCGTCGTCCTCGGTCATGATCGCGTCGGTGTGGTGCGAGGAATGGGTGTCGACCCACTCGATCGCCTCGTCGAGCCCGTCGACGATCTTCACCGAGGCGATCTGGTCGAGATATTCGGTGTCCCAGTCCTCGTCACCGGCGGGCTTGATGCGGTTGTCGATCGAGACCGCGGCCTTGTCGCCGCGCAGTTCGCAATCGGTCCCCATCGCGTCGACGATCTTGGGCACCGCCTGCTCGGCCACCGCGCGATCGATCACGATGCTCTCGGTCGCGCCGCAGACGCCGGTGCGGCGCAGCTTGGCGTTGCGGATCACCTCGGCCGCCTTGTCGAGATCGGCGGCTTCGTGGACATAGGAGTGGCAGTTGCCGTCGAGGTGGAGCAGCGTGGGGACGCTGGCCTGGTCGCGCACCAGTTCGACCAGCCCGCGCCCTCCGCGCGGGATCACGAGGTCGACGAACTCGTCGGCCTTCAACAGCGCGGCGACGGCGGCACGATCGGTGGTGCGCACGGTCTGGACGGCATCGGCCGGAAGGCCCGCGGCTTCGAGTCCCTTCTGCATGCACTCGACGATCACGCGGGTCGAATGGCGGCTTTCGCTGCCCCCGCGCAGGATCACGGCATTGCCCGATTTGAGGCATAGCGCGCTGGCATCGGCGCCGACATTGGGTCGGCTTTCGTAGATCATGCCGATGACGCCGATGGGTACCGCGACGCGCTCGATCTTGAGGCCGTTGGGGCGATCGAACTGCGCGAGCTGACGGCCGACGGGATCGGGCAGTTCGGCGATCTGTTCGAGCGCGCTGGCCATGCCTTCGACCCGTTCCTCGTCGAGCGCGAGGCGGTCGATGAAGCTGTCGGGCTTCTTGCCGCGGACGCTCTCGACGTCCTTGGCGTTGGCCTCGAGCAGTTCGGCCATCGAGGCGCGCAGCGCCTTGGCGGCTTCGGTGAGCGCGGTGTTCTTGGCCTCGGTCGAGGCGGTGAGGAGGCCGCGCGCTGCCTTGCGGGCGCGCTGGCCGAGTTCGTGGACGTGGAGTTGCGGATCGAGTTTCTGGTCGGTCATGTGGGTCCTCTGTTTCTGTTCTAACGACGAGCGGAACGGGCATTGCGTTCCCGGGGGCCCCGGCTGCTCGCGCAGGGCGCGATCAAGACGCGGATCGTCGGATAATGAGTGCGCCGGCAGGCGGAACTGCGGCGAAGTGGTTACTTTATAACACACTCCAGCAAGAATTGCACGCGGTTGTCTAATTCGCGGCCAGCCCCTAGGTGAAGGGGCATGCCGCACAAAACCGATATTTCCTGATGTCCAGAAGCAATACCGTCGTCGTCAAGATCGGCTCGACCCTCGTCGCGAACTCCGATCGCCTCACACCGCGCTTCGGCTTCATGCAGCGCCTGCTCGACGATATCGCGCGTCTGCGCGATCGCGGGACCAACGTGATCCTGTGCAGCTCGGGCGCGGTCGCGCTCGGGCTCAAGACCGTGGGGGAAACCCCCGAGAGCGCCGGGATCAGCGACAAGCAGGCCGCCGCCGCCTGCGGGATGCCGCTGCTCACCAACGCCTACAAGCAGATCGGACACGAATACGGCATCGAGATCGCGCAGGTCCTGCTGACGCTGGGCGATTTCGAGGACCATCGCCGCTTCCTCAACACCCGCAACACCGTGTTCCGCCTGATGGAAGCGGGCGTGATGCCGATCGTCAACGAGAACGATTCGATCACCACCGAGGAGATCCGCGTCGGCGACAACGACCGGCTCGCGGCCAAGGTCGCGCAGATGGTCGATGCGCGCGACTTCATCATCCTCACCGAGGTCGACGGACTCTACGATCGCCACCCCGACGAGGAGGGTGCCAAGTTCATCAAGGAAGTGACCGACGTCGCCCCGTTCATGGAAGCGACCAAGGGCAAGAGCACGCTGGGCACCGGCGGGATGACGACCAAGCTGATGGCCGCGAACATCGCGCAGGAAGCCGGCGTCACCACCTATATCGCGCATGGCGAGGTCGACCACCCGCTGACCTCGATCCTCGACGGCGAGCGGCGTTGCACGCGCTTCGTCGCGCATGAGGACGCCGCGTCCGGCTGGGAAAGCTGGATCGCCAATCGCCTCCAGATGGCGGGCAGCCTGCGCGTCTCGAACGAGGTCGCGGAAGAACTCATCGACGGCGATCGCGCGGTGATGCGCGCCGACATCAAGGGGATCGACGGCGAATTCACGCGGGGCGACGTGCTCCACATCTACGACGAGGACGGGATCGAGCGGGCGCGCGGCCTGTCCGATTTCACCTCGGAGGAATTGCGCGTGCTCGCGGTCAACCCGCATCTCGATGCCGAGCAGCTGCTCGGTTACAAGACCAAGGGCGAGATCGTGCGCTCGAAGAACCTCGTTTCACTGGTCAAGCGCCACCTGCGCTGGGATCTGCCCGAAGGCGCCTCCGACCCCGCCATCTGACGCGGCGTCAATTTACGCGGCACTGGCACGCTGACTTCACTTGGCGTTCAGCGCGCGGCTGGTTATACGCGCTGCCATGACGATCACCCCTGTTTCGCCGCGCCGCCCGATTTCGCGGGCCCTGCGCGCCGCCATCCTCGCCACGGGCACCCTTTCGATCGCCGCTTGCGGCGGCGGTAGCGGGGGCGGTCCGTCGGACACGGCCTATGTCGCGCGCGACGTCGAAACGCTTTACATGGCGGCGAAGGAACGGCTCGATCGCGGGGCGTCGCGCGATGCCGCGGTGCTGTTCGACGAGGTCGAGCGCCAGCATCCCTATTCGCCCTGGGCCCGCCGCGCCCAGCTGATGAGCGCGTTCAGCTATTACACCGCGCGCGACTACAACAAGGCGATCCAGAGCGCGCAGCGCTTCCTCTCGATCCACCCGGGCAACAAGGACGCGCCCTACGCCTATTACCTGATCGCGCTCAGCTATTACGAGCAGATCAGCGATGTGACGCGCGACCAGAAGGTGACCGAACAGGCCCTGACCGCGCTGCGCGAGATCGTGCGCCGCTACCCGGCGACCGACTATGCCACCGACGCGCGGCTCAAGATCGACCTCGTCAACGATCACCTCGCGGGCAAGGAAATGGAAATCGGCCGCTATTACCAGAACAGCGGCAAGTGGCTGGCGAGCGCGCTGCGCTTCCGGCAGGTGGTCGAGAACTACCAGACCACCAGCCATGCGCCCGAGGCGCTGTTCCGGCTGGTCGAAAGCTACCTTGCGCTCGGTATCCCGGCCGAGGCGAAGAAGGCCGCCGCGGTGCTCGGCCGCAACTACCAGGGCTCGGAATGGTACGAACGCGCCTACGAGCTGATGCAGCGCCACGCCCCCGAGACGGTCGCCAGCGCCGCGAGCTGACGCGCCGACGACTCGGCGCAAATCGAGCAAATTATCGGTTTCGCTTGGAACCGGACCGCTTTGGTGGTATTCAATCAATGCGGGCCGGGCCCCTCTGGCGAGCGTATCTGCGCTCGTGATGTCGGACCGCATCGGATTGCCGATGCGCCGGAGATGGGTCCCGAATATCCCCCTCCCTTCCCTAGGACGCATCTTCGCGCTCGGCACTCCGATCGACAGCCACCCTTGTCAAGGAGACTGCCGATGACGGCCCGAACGTTCAAGCTAACCGAAATGCATCAGCGGATCGACGCGCGCCTGCGCGCCGCACAGCGACGGCCTGCGCCCGATTGGGCGGAATTGTCGCGACTGAAACGCGCCAAGCTGCGGATCAAGGATATGCTGGCCCGGCTTGCCGCCGGGCCGCGTCGCTCCTGATCGCGATTCGGCGAGCGATCGTCGCCCTTCGTGCGGCGACGGTCGCACGCGCCACTTTCCCCAAGAGATAACCCATGCCCGACGGACGCACGTTCGCCATCGCACCCATGCTGCGCGACTTCCTGCAAAAGGAGAGCGCCGGCGGGATCGTGCTGATCGTTGCCGCCGCGCTTGCGCTGGCGGTGGCGAACTCGCCGCTGGCGGCGACCTATTACGACTGGCTTGCGATCCCGGTGGTCGCCGCGATCGGCGATTTCGCGATCAACAAGCCGCTGCTGCTGTGGATCAACGACGGATTGATGGCAGTCTTCTTCTTCCTCGTCGGCCTCGAAGTGAAGCGCGAAGTGCTCGAAGGCCAGCTGTCGAGCTGGAACAAGGCCTCGCTGCCGCTCGCCACGGCGATCGGCGGGATGGCC